>Ga0272441_10007641_pt1 | contig 17493 bp, 14 predicted proteins | sample SSMProp6N_FD_193582 | JGI IMG/M metagenome (GOLD analysis project Ga0272441, IMG submission 193582) | Marine sediment archaeal communities from Little Sippewissett salt marsh, Falmouth, MA, United States - SSM-Prop-6N | ecosystem: Environmental > Aquatic > Marine > Wetlands > Sediment ...
CGTGAACATGCGGTGGCTTCAGAGATATCGAAAATATTAGAGTTTGAACATCTCACAACAACGATTGCTCCAGGGATCATTTCAAAGAATGCCTATGATCTGATGCTGACCACCGGCGGCCTCCTTCAATTTCAGCACTGTGTAAAGGCAATTGAAATGTTGCATTTTACTCGGTCCCGGGGATATGATCTGTTTATGGATGGGGGACCGGGAGATGTGTTGGTTGGCTCTTACATTCCATCAATCAACTATACGATTCCTTCTAAAAATCGGTATTATTGTGACCGACTTACGGCAATTGATAAAGACGCGGAAATAGGTCATTTCTTTCAGAAAGATTTTATTTCTGCGTATTTTGAGAAATTCCAGAGTGTTGTAAAGGAGACAATGTCGCAGGATCGAGGACCTACGGCGGCTCATAATATCTCCGCTTGGAAAATGATCCATCGCCAGGCTCCCAAGACATTTGCGAATCCCGCCCACAGCTATCCTTATGCAACAACACTTCGCCCTCACCTTGGATATAAATATAATGATTTGATTCTTAGATTGCCGGCTACATGGTTATACGGTCGAGTGTTTTACGAATTTATGATTTACCTTTGTGTTCCGGAACTTCGAAATGTCATCAATGCCAATACCGGTTTACCACTCGGCGACAAGATGGTTCCTTCGCGATTACCATGGATAAATTATATGCTGAAGGATATGAAAAGACAAATCAAGACAGTTGTCAACCGTTGCAAAAATAATCAACGACCTCGCCGAAACCCATTTGAACTTGGATTAATTAAAAACGACACGCAGTTATTAATTGATATGCGAGACATGCTTCATTCGTACGATGTTTTTAAGGACATCTTTAATATTCCCCATTTTATGACATATTTTGACCATATCGAAAGCGGTACGGCATCGGCTTCCCTTTTGGGCGAACAGGATAAACCGATCGGTTCAATATGCGGACTCTTGTATTTTTATAAATACTTTGATTAATTCAATGAAGAATGAAAAACCTTTGAAATCTAATCCTGATCTTCACCAAATGGCAGTGAAAGGGAGTTATTGGGTCCTGCTTGGTCGCTTCCTTTCCCAAGTCCTTGGGAGCGTAAAATCCATCACAGTTGCTCACTTTCTCTTATTAAACGATCTGGGTTTGATCGCTGCGGCCGTATTGTTTATGGAAGTATTGAACACATTTTCAGAGAGCGGATTCCATAATGCATTGATCCAAAAAAAGGGAGATATTACCACATATCTTGATACGGCATGGGTCGTCAGTATTTTGAGGGGGGTGCTGCTTTTCACCGTTGTTTTTTTTGCTGCTCCTGTCGTTGTCTCTCTCAAGGTGCCGGAAGATATTTTTCAATCGGGAAATTATATCCAGTTTGCAACCACTGTGATTCGTGTGATGGGGTTGTGCCTGCTGATCAGAAGTTTTCAAAACATTGGTGTTGTGAATTTTATGAAACACCTCAATTTTCACAAATCATTCTTAATGACCATCACATGTACGGTCGTTGATTTCACGGTATCTGTCAGCATTATCATGATCTATCGAAGTGTCTGGGGATATATCGCCGGCCGTGTTTTATCGGCATGTGTTGGGTTGATATTGAGCTATGTCCTGAGTTCTTATCGTCCCCGTTTTCATTTCAGCGTATCGAAAGCAAAGGAATTATGGAAATTCGGAAAATGGATATTTGGTGTCGGACCAGTGGTTTACCTGCTTAATCAGGCAGACGATTTTTTTGTCTGGTTCTATTTGGGTTTTTCGCCCCTGGCCTTATATCGCTATGCCTATCATTTTTCAGATATGCCTGCGACTCAAATCTCGAACGTCATTTCGCAAATTACGTTTCCTGCTTACTCCAAAATACAAGACGACATCCCGCGTTTGAGAAACGCTTACTTAAAAGTTCTGCAATCCATTGCCATTCTATCAGTGCCAGCTTCTTTTTTGATCTACATTTTTGGGCCGGATCTTGTGAGGCTATTTTTACCTGAACGGATGCTTCCGATGATACTCACTCTTCAACTGCTTTCACTGAAAGGCCTTTTGAAATCACTCGGCTCTCCTCAGGGCCCCATTTACCGAGCGATTGGGAAGCCTCAAATAACATTACATATCCTGTGGGTTAAGCTTGTTATCCTAGCGGTAACAGTCTATCCCCTTACGAAACGATGGGGGATTGCCGGTACCGCGGCCTCTACAATTTTGATCAATCTTGTTGTCGACCCAGTTTCTATTTGGATCACTTCTAGAATTTTGCAGTGCTCTGTTTTCAGAATGCTCAAAACGATCTTATGTCCTTTACTCAGTGCATGCCTGATGGCGGCAGTCATTATTCCATTGAAAACATATGTCTTCAGTCAGGCGTCTTTACCGGTGTCTTTGGGATTGCTCATTGTTGCCGGCAGTTTATATTTCGGCTTCTTGTGGTTTCTCGACACAGTTTTAAAAAGTGGAATACAAAATATCATTAGAGAACAGATGAAACCTGTGCGTATGAAGCTTAAAAGAGGTGAGATCGAATAGCCAATCTGATATGCTATGGAATTAGTGTTGGATCGTATTGATATGATTGCATCTTTCGGCCACAGATGGTTTCAATTCTTAGTAGGTTTTCAGGCCCAAAAAAATCACTCCAGGAAACAGTATGGTCGCCTTTAGGTTGAAATTGGATGTCGATGGAGTCTTTGATGTCATGCCTGACGGGCAGGTCGAGCTTTTGGGCCAGTGAAATGATCGTTTTTTCTTTATCTTCAAGAAATGTTTCATACTGTACAAGTTCAATCTGATGCGAGAACTGCTCATAGATTTCAAGAGCCCGTTTCCAGCGCAGCGCAAGCGTTTCGATATAATTGCTTCCTTGTGTGCCAAAAAGCTCTCCTTCGAGTACAATTTCCCAAAGGATGTTAGGGAGGTTCTCGAATTGTTCCTGTGTGAGCTGCGGTTGGTTACCCGGCAAATTAAGGCGGTTCAGGATGCTTCGAATATTATCGCGAGGGTCACGTAAAACGAATACATATTTGGCGTCCGGGAAGCACTGAATGATTTGATCGGTTTGGAAGGTGAATCCCGGTTCTTTGATAATCTTCCGATTGAACATCTTACGGTTCATCCTGACAAAATGCTTGAACGATAGTTCTTTCTTTAAGACCCGCAGTTCTAATTCATAGTTTAGACGGCAGTACACATCCAGCATAGACGGTTCACCTGAGGCGGAACTCAACAGGGACGCAATAGCAGTCGTACCCGATTTTTGATTGCCAATTACAATGATTGGGCTTGGCTGGACACGATATAAATAATTACTAAGCTTTTTAAAATAAGTCATAAAGACACTTTTCCCAAATGAAATGCCTTAAATTGTTGAAATAATGTTTTTATTTTTGGCTTCCAGTTAGTATAATAACGAAAGATTGAAATTATTCAAGTGTTCAATTTTTGGGAATTACAATGAGAGACCTTTCATCTTTTTATGAGGCATATTGGAAAAAACGAGAATCTGAAGGCCGCCTCCATTCTGTCCAAACCGGTTCAGTCCCGCCCCGTATTAAGATTGCCTCTTCAATGGTGATGATGCCTGAAAACGCGTCTGAACTTCGCGTCTTGGATGTTGCATGCGGAGAAGGAGTGTTCGGAGAATCCTTAAAAGAGAAGTTTCATGGCAAATGCTATGTCCATGGAATTGACATTTCTGAGAATGCACTAAAACACGCCGGGCGATTTTATGACGCAACATCACAGTTAAATATTGAATATGCAAACCTTCAGGACTATCTAAAGGGCGACCGGTTTGATTACATTGTATGCCTTGAAGTACTCGAGCATTTGTTTAATCCCACGGCCGTATTAGAAAATGTGAAGACGTTTTTGAAGGAGGGCGGATACTTAATCACCTCGTTCCCCAATATTGCCTGGTGGAAATATCGTCTCGATCTGTTAAAAGGTGATTTTCCTCGTGGGTACACTTTATTTGGGCCTGAGGAGCATATTCAGAATTTCACTTTAAGTTCATTTAAAGAGCTTCTCAAGGCCACCGATTTCGAATTAGTTGAGATAAACACTCACTACAGTTTCCCGAAGCTGCTAAGACCTGTCCGGAAATGTTTAATCAAATATGTTTCTCTATTTGGTTATCAGATCGTTATCAAGGCGAAGGATTCTGTCCAGCATAGAGACGGATAGAACAGAAGGAGTGATTCATGAAGATAGTATTTCTTGTAGATGCTTTTCCGACACTTTCGGAAACATTTATATTGAATCAAATAAACCACTTCGCAAAAGCAGAGGATGTAAAAATACTATCATATAATAAACCTGCCACGGAAGCCGTTTCCGCCTCAGCAAGAAAATGCAAGTTACTTGAAAAGACAACCTATTTGAACAGGACAAAGTCTAAGGCAGTCTGCCGTACTGATGCCGCGATTCAGATAGTTAGCGGTTTCCTTCGTCATCCAAGATTAGTCTGGGAGGTGTTAAAGAGATTGATCATCAACAACGACACTTTTTCGTATCCGGAACTGTTTCTCGCATTATACTGTGTCAAGAAATGCCCGGACATTTTGATCAGTCATTTTGGTCCAATCGGGGTGAAGGGGCTTCTTTTAAAAGAAATTGGACTTAAGACAAAACTTGCAACGGTGTTTCACGGATATGATCTTTCAAGCTACTTGACAAAAAACGGCCCGACAGTGTACAGGCAGCTTTTTGAAAAAGGAGATCTCTTTTTGCCGATAAGTGAATTCTGGAAGAACAAACTTATTGCCCTTGGGTGTCCATGTGAGAAAATTGTGGTTCACCACATGGGGATCGAGTTGGATAAATTTCCTTTTAAAAAGAGAGAATATATAAGATTGAAACCTTTCAGGTGCTTGACGGTTTCACGGCTGGTTGAAAAAAAAGGACATATTTACGCTCTCGAAGCAGTTTCAGAATTAGTCCGTGAAAATCAAAAGATCGTATATGAAATTGCCGGTGATGGCCCTCTGCGCGAACGCCTGCAGCAAAAAGCGAAGGAATTAAATATTGAAGCCAATGTTATATTTCATGGATCCGTACAGCATTCTCAGGTGATTCAACTGATGGCAGCCGCAAACTGTTTTCTTTTGCCCAGCGTGACAACCGATGACGGAGACATGGAGGGGATCCCCGTTGTGCTGATGGAGGCAATGGCCACGGGATTGCCCGTAGTGTCCACCTGTCACAGCGGCATCCCGGAATTAATCACTCACAAATACAATGGAATGATCGTTCCAGAGAGAGACGCCGGTGCAATCAAAGCCGCTTTGACCGAGTCCATTCAAACCTATGAAGGTGTTTTGGAAATGGCTGAAAGGGGGCGGAAAACGGTCGAGAATGCCTTCGAAGCAGGCAGATTAAATGACCGTCTATATCAGACCATACAAAGTCTTCAATGACATTTCTCCGCACCCGGGACATAAAAAGGCGCGCCACTGTGCCGTTGATCGGCATGTTTGGGAGAGGGCAGCGGAATAAAGTGCCATAAGTTCCCAATCCGGATTCCTCTGGCAGGGCAAAAAAGACGAAAAAAAACGCATCCTCCGGAATCAAGGAGAATGCGTTTTTTGTACTTAACACTGTATCGTTGGTTTAGCCGCTTTTGGAGTCATTTACCAATAAACTGTCATTGGGCTTCGGAGTCATTTACCAATAAACTGTCATTGGGTGCCGTAGGAGCGCAACCATTAATTGTAATTCCTTCATATACTCCTTGTCGTATCGGATCTAAAGAACCGCCTTGATAAGTATAGACATTGTCATGGTTGACTCCCACGTCCGCTTCGTTAACGAATGAGTTGTGCCCATCCGCAAATGCGACGTTCTGACCGGTTCGATCGTGCGGTTCAGCGTTATTTCTTTGTATTTTAAATCTCTCGGGGCTTCCAGTCCAATAATCTTCCAACACCCACGCGCTCACATCTAACAGATCAGAGGTCGGCGTGCCTTGAACTTTCAGCTTAGGATCCATAAATGGGTTTCTGTCCGCCATCAATCCAAAGGCGGCCGATCGAGAGGCATCCGCAGAGTAAATACTGTACGGCAGATGGTACGAATAGCTCACATGTGGTTCAGGTGTAGGTCCAAAGTCCCAATATTCGATCAGGTCGTCGGTTTTGTTATAGTCTGAAGGATCAAATTCTCTTTGATCACTCGAAGGGCACACAAAACTCTTCGGGCTGACATCCGCCTCGCGGACGAGCAGGTACAAACTGGAAGCCACAGTGAGATTGTCATCGCCCCCCCAGGTTCGGGTGAGTAAGCCCCAACTATCAGTTTGATCAGACCATGTATTGGTTCCTGCGCCGCCCTGCTTAACCAGTTCGTCGTCATAGTCATTGGCATAGACGATCTGGGCGGTGCCAAGGCCCTTCAGATTCGTACCGCACACCACGCGCTGTGCGATCTTTTTGACCTTGTTCAGGGCCGGCATCAGGATCGCCAGCAGCATCGCGATAATCGCGATTACAACCAACAACTCAATTAATGTAAAACCTTTCTTTCTCATTTCTACATCTCCTTTCAGGTAAGACTTATTACTTTACCTCCGGCCACGCAAAATCTATTAGTGCGGTAGTGCCCCAACGCAGGGCGGTTTCAATTGAAATAAATCTTACCGGAAACAAAAAGTTAACCCGGAGGTATCCCAAATTACAGTTTTGGCCGAATTCCAAACAACCAGTATCGACAAAAAGCATGGAATGACATGAAAAACAGGCGGGATTCACGGAAAAATGAGGTGCTACAAAAAAATATAATGGCTGAAATTAAAAATACAATAAACGTTCCATGGATCCTATCTTCACATTTCACTCATTTCCACCATCAAATATACCACAACCGCCAGACGCTGTCAAGCTTTTTAAAATGGTAAAATAAGAAAATTATTTTATTTTAAGATCAATGACCAAAAAGGCCTGATAAACAGGGGCTGATTGATTTGAACTCCGGTATTGGCAGATAAAAAATGCTGCGTAGAGAGGGCACGTGAAAAACAGGTCAAAAAGCGATCAGGATACAGGAATAATCTTGTAAAAAAATCTGGACAGGGCATTTTTAAAGATTAGACTGATCAGTCGAAATAGAAGCTGGGCGTCAGCGGAACAGGGATTTCTTGGCCGAAAAGCCCATTTTTCCAAACGAACCCATTTTCAGAGAACATTACAAGTATTGATAAATCCACAATTGAATTTAACGGGACCATCTTACTATGCATGAACTGATAAACACCCTTGAAAATAAGCTGCAAGCTATTTCTCAGAAACAACTTATGGCTTTCTTTTGTGAACTTTCAGAAAGTCAGAAAGAGATGTTGATAAAAAAGATTGGCCAGTTGAACCTTTCCAAAATTCCCCTTTGGATTGAAAAATACGTCAAAAACGACGATTCACTAAAGATTCCGGATCATTTTGATCCCGCCCCCTCATATCCGGCCCGTCCGAAAACCGATGAGCAAGTCGAAAAATACGCGAAAGCTTTAAAAATCGGAGAAAACCTCATTTCTCAGGGCAAAGTTGCTGGTTTTGTTGTTGCCGGCGGACAGGGAACCCGGCTGGGATTTGATGGCCCCAAAGGCAATTACCCGATCTCGCCGGTCGAAAATAAGACACTCTTTCAAGTGTTTGCCGAAAATTTAATGGCCGCCTCGACAAAATACAGTACAACAATTCCTTGGTATATCATGACCAGCCCGCTGAACCATGATGCAACCATCGAGATATTCGAATCTGCTGATTATTACGGTCTTGGCGGGGAAAATGTCTTTATTTTCCAGCAGGGCACACTGCCCAATTTCAGTTTTGACGGCAAAATCCTCATGGCCGACAAGCATGAGATTGCCACAAGCCCCGACGGCCACGGCGGCAGCTTAAAAGCACTGTACGCCAGCGGCGCCATTGCCGACATGAAAAAACGGGGCGTCGAGCATATCAGCTACTGGCAGGTCGATAATCCGCTGATTTATCTGATCGACCCGCTGTTTCTCGGACTCCATGTCCTGGACAAAGCCGAAATGAGTTCCAAGGCGCTGGTCAAGGCCGGTCCGCTTGAAAAAGTGGGCAACTTCTGTCAGGTGGATGGGAAAGTCACCGTCATCGAATACAGCGACCTGCCGGATGAGACGGCGCATCAGAAGAATCCCGACGGTTCCCTGGTATTTGAATTGGGCTCCATCGGGATCCATCTCATCAACGTATCGTTTGTTGAAAAACTGAATCAAGAGGGCGATTTCGCGCTGCCGTTTCACCGTGCGGTCAAAAAGATCCCGCACATTGATGAAAATGGTGAACGTGTTGAACCCGCGGAACCCAACGGCATCAAACTGGAGACATTCGTCTTTGATGCGCTCCCGCTGGCCAAGCATTCGATCATTCTGCAAACGGTGCGTGAGGAAGAATTCGCCCCGGTCAAGAACGCCACTGGCGTTGACAGCGCGGAAGTGACGCGGCAAATGATGATCGACCGTGCCGCGGCATGGCTGGAGGCGGCACGGGTCAAAGTTCCTCGCAAAGCGGATGGTACGCCGGACTGCGTTCTGGAAATCGCGCCGAGTTTTGCACTGACACCGGAAGATTTGAAAGCCAAACTCGACCAAATCCCGCCCATCAAGCCGGGCGATGAACTCTATTTGGGATAGCCGTGGCACGGGCATCCTGCCCGTGGATCATGACCAGGCCTGTCCCGACCACCGTCGAGGGGATGGCCAGGATACTATTCGCCGGGGTATTTGAGCTTCCACTGTTTTCGGATTTTGTCCATGGTCTGGATGATGCCCAGGGTTTCGTTCAGCGGCATGATATCGCTTTCAGTCTGTCCTTTGCGCAGGCATTGATGGACATGGTCGGCCTCGAAGTGCATCCCATGACCAGTGAACGGAAAGTCGAATGTTTTAGGCGGTTTGCCTTCCATTTTCAGCGTCAACTGATTCGGCCGCAGGAACATTTCATGAACGGTGATCATCCCTTCGGCCCCGAAGATGCGTGCCTCGTTTTTCATGCACACGACACTGCTGGTGCTGATGGCGGCCGTGGCGCCGTTTGCGTATTCAAAGGCGATGAGGGCGCGGTCATCGACGCCGGTGCTGTGTTTGTGGACAGTGGAGACGATTGTTTCGGGTTGGGCGCCATAAATCATGGATGCAAGCGAGATGGGATAGATGCCCAAATCCAGCAGCGCGCCGCCGCCCAGTGCGGGATTGAAGATGCGATGCTGAGGACCCATCTTAAAGTGAATCCCAAAATCCGCTTCGACGGCAAGCACCTTACCGATGCGGCCCTCGGCCAGCCACTTTCGCAAACGTCCCATTGCCGGAAAGAAGCGTGTCCACATGGCCTCCATCAGAAAGACGCCCTTTTTCTGTGCCGCCGCGATCATCCGGCGCGTCTGTTTGGCATTCATGGCAAAGGACTTTTCGCACAGGACATGCTTGCCGTGTTTGATTGCCAGCAGGGTGTTTTCCATGTGACAGGGGTGCGGCGTAGCGACATAGATAATATCCACATCCGGATCGGCGGCCAGGTCTTCATAGCTGCCGTAGGCGCGGACGCCGCCGTGTTGAGCGGCGAACGTTTGGGCCTTGGCCTTCGACCGTGAGCCGACGGCGGCCAATTTACCGTACCGGGTAAATGCCAGGTCGCGGGCGTACTTATCGGCGATCCCGCCGCAGCCCATGACGCCCCATTTGGTCTTGTTAGTCATCATTATCCTGTCTTTGAAGTATTATTCGGTCTTGAAGAGTCTATGGTATTAAACCAGATATTTTTGCGTAACGCTGGAGATATTGATTGGCCGCATTTGACCAACTGAAGTTTCCCGCTATTTTTCGGGATGCATCGGCCATTTGGTTGAATTTTTCGGGGTCTTTGGCCATTTCGGCAATGGCCGCCGCGATGTTTTCCGGGGATGGGTCTTGGACGACGATGCCGTTTTCGTTAATGAGTTCGGCGGTGCCCTCACAGGCGGTCGTGATGATCGGCAGTCCGCAGGCCATCGCCTCCAGCATGGCGTTGTTCATGCCCTCATTGATGCTTGTCAGCAAAAAAGCGTGGTGGGCTTGATACTGTTGGACGATGTTTTCCGGTTCTATCCAGTCGGCAAACTTAACATGGTCGCCGATGCCCAGCGTTTCGGCCAGATGAGCCAATTCGGATGCAAGATTGCCGTTGCCGACGAGTGTATAAGTCGCATCCAGCCCTTGGTTTCTTACTTGATGAATTGCTTTTATCGCCAAATCAAGACGTTTAACCTCGCTGAGCCGTCCGACTGTTATCAATTTGAACGGCTTAAAGGGGGGGCTGTTTTGTGCCGGGACAAAGCGGTTCGTATCGACGCCGTTTGCAATGACTCCATATGCCAATTCGGGCGCGAATGTCCGAGCCCGTTGTGCAAGGCCGTCGCTGTTGGCAACCAGCAATTCAGCTTTGCTCCAAATTTTACGAAATAATCCAGCTAACAGTTTGTAGTCCAGTTTAAAACGCGGATTAGCGCCGGGCACATCCGAACCGCGAAGCGATATCAGGTAGGGCAGTTTTTTGCGATGGCGGTACGTCAGCCAGCCGGTAGGAAAACCGAAGAATGCGTGTGCCAGATCATACTTGTTTTCGAGCATCCGTTTAAGTTGACGATTGGCCTTAAACAGCCATTCGAGTACCTCAACTTTTCGCCAGTAGTGCAAACTTTTTTTATGGATTCCGATTTTGTAGATTGTGATGTTATCGCTGAAATGCTCGACGCTGTTATCCGGTGCGGCGTTTGAAGTTAATACGTCGATAGACACATTTTCTTTTTTGGCAAATTCTTCCAGCAGGTGCAAATGGGCCTTTCCGCCGCCGCCGCCAATGGGGGGGAATTCGTAATTAAGCATCAGGATCTTCATTGTATCTGCGGCCCGGGTGTTTCAATGTGTTCAAAAAGCACATGCTGTCCGTATTGTCCGACAATGCGGTAATTGTTCATGACAAAGTCCCGCAGCGGCTTCATGGCCTCGTAGCGTTTGGCTTCATCGGGTTCGATCCGGGTTTCAAGGTATTTCGACCAGGCCCCGTCATAAGCGGCAATTTCCCGCGGGTTGTTACTCAGCGGACGGGGTGTTTCGTTGCCGAACATCTTCGGCGGCACGGTGGGCCACAACTCCAATTGCGGGCGGTCGTTGGGGAAATGTACTTTTCGGGTGTCAACGATGAATTTCGGGGGTGTTTCTTCAAACTGCCGAACCATGCCATTGACCATGAACACAAGAGATTGCGGGTTTGTTACGTGCATGTCGCCGTAAAAAGCGCGACTGACCGGCGCCATGCGCTGTGCCTGTACATAAATGCCCGGCACCCAACCCCAGACATAAATCGTATCGTCTTTGTTACTGTGGGTGCGGATGTAATCGCCAACGGCTATCCAAGCGCCTTTTTTCCGTGACGGCAGTTCTTTGAGCGAGGGTCCAAAGCCGCGTCGGCGCTGACCGTAATTTTTCACATAGTCGGTGCCGGTATCCGGGCTGTACCGCTGGCCGATAAAGATCGGGATTGACAAACAGCCCAGTATAATCGCAACGGCCATCCCGCTCACCAGCCAGGGCATCTTGTTTGCAGAAAGGATCAATCCTGTCTGCCATTTCCAGACGACAAATCCGCTCAGCATTGCGCCCGAAGCGCACAGCGGCAGGTAGTACTGTTCATAGGACCGCGGGCTGCCCCAGACGAACAGCATGTCCAGGATCCACCAGATCGCCAATACCCAGACAAGTTTCGACTGAATGTCGCCGGGGGTGCTTTTGGGTTTTCGAATCCGTCCGCTGATCCAGAGCCATGCCGCCGTGATAATCGAGGCCAGCGCCAGCAGGACCGGCACAGACAGGGCCTTGTAATAACGGAAAATCTGCGGGGCGAGCTTGGACAGGCCAATGGCCTTCCAACTGTTTCTGACATAGCCGCCTCGGAGACCGGATGCGGCCAGGAGGCGGTCGATCTGTGAATCGGCGAATCTGACGACTTTTGCCGAGACAGAGACCATCGGGATGTCACGAAGATAGGAAGCGACGTCGTCGTTGTCGAACCCCTCTTCGGCTTTTATGAGTGCAATCGATATGACCAGCATCACAGCCATCAGGCACAGTCCCGCGATCCAGATCCATTTTGAGACCTGCCGCAGTTGTCTTATGAGATGGATGCGTTTGGCACCGATCACGATAGCCGCCAGTACGAAGACCAGCCCTGCAAAAATGCATCCGATCTGCAGCATAACTGCCGGAAGGGTGCGCAGCAAGCCCTTCGGGATGCCCTGCCATAGATACAGCGTACCGGGCACCAGCAGACCAGCGGCAAAGCCGATGATGAACAGCCCCAGTTCCATGGCGAGCCGTTTAAATGCTTTCCGCAAAAGGTTGGCTGTAAGAATAAAGATGACCGGGGCGATCACAATCGACAGGCCGGTCGGTTTGAAATAATAGGGCTGAACCGCGAAGAAGCCGCAGAGGATGAGCCAGCGACGCTTTTGGGCATACTCGTACAGGATAAAACTGCACGCCGCGGCGACCATGAACGGGATCATAAACTGCTCTTTGACATTGCCGAGTTTAGCGATCAGCGGGGCCGACAGATAGACCGCTGCGACGGTGGTTCCAATCACAGCCGCTACAGAGCCAAAGACCACTCGCAGGGTCACGAACATAAAAACGAGTGCGGCCAGTTGCAGCACCATTTGAACAATTTTGGGGCCGGTGTCGTTAAAACCGAACAGCTTAACCCCGACGATATTGGCCAGCAGGGTGTTGGGACGAGCGGAACTTCGCTCTTCAACGCCCAGTTTGGCTCCGGACAGAAGGTGTTGGGCCGAATAAACAAACGCGCCGCTGTCAAACAGGCCGGGGGAGTTGAACTCGATGTGTTTGCCGAGCCCGAAGGGAATACCTCCCAGGATCAGCGTGATGATGATTGAAATAAGCAACCCGGCCGAGAAGCGTCTGGTCTGCGGTGAGACGATATCAGGCCTATTCAGCGTGTTGGTTTTTTTTCTTCGACGGGCCATGGCATCCAATGTTTTAAGCGGTTTTTGTTTCGGATTCAGGTTCGAGGATTTTCTCAATCACATAAATGGGCCGGTCCTGCGACTCATGATAGGTCCGAACCATGATTTCGGCCAGCAGCCCCATCAGGACGAGTTGGATGGCCGCCATCATCATCATCATGGAGATAATCAGGAGCGGATTGCGATTCATGGAGTAATTTGCAAAGATTTTCATTCCCAGCACAGTCATCCCACTCAGAAGCGAGCCGAGAAAACAAAGAACCCCAAGCCCCCCGAAAATATGAATGGGCTTTGTTGAAAACGACGCGAGAAACTTGATGGTGATCAGGTCGAGGACCACTTTGAATGTGCGGCTGAGGCCGTATTTGGTTTTGCCCGTGGTGCGGGGTCGGTGATTGACGACCATTTCAACGACTTTTTCGCCGCCCCAGCGTGCCAGTGCGGGAATAAAGCGGTGCATTTCGCCGTACAGACGGATCTGCTTGAGCGATTCGGCCCGGTAGGCCTTCAGTGTGCAGCCGTAATCGTGCAGGCGAATACCGGTAATGCGTCCGATCATCCAGTTGGCCATACGCGAGGGCAGCGTCCGGGTGACGGCATTGTCCTTCCTTTCTTTCCGCCAGCCGCTGACGATATCATATCCTTCATTCAGCTTGGCGACGAGCTTGGGGATGTCCGCCGGATCGTTCTGGCCGTCGGCATCCATCGGAATAATTATTTTTCCGCGGGCATATTTAAAACCGGCGCTCATCGCGGCGGTTTGACCGAAGTTTCGGCGAAACCGGATGACCCTCACGTTTTCGGATTTTTTTTGGATATCTGTCAGAACCGAAAAGCTGTTATCGGTACTGCCGTCGTCCACATAGAGAATCTCATAGTCAAACTCGGACAGCGCATGTCCGATTTCCGCGTGCAGCGGCTCCAGACTGTGTGTTTCGTTAAACAGTGGTATCACTACTGATAATTCGGGCTGACTGATTTCGGCCATAACCAACTCCTAAATAAGCACCTATGAAAATTTTTCATATTTTACCGGCAATGACCGATTGTGTAAAGAGTTATCCTTGGTCCGTCAAAAAGACATTGCTTACACAATCGATTTTTGATAAGATTACTAACTGTTATCGACGTATTAAAGTGAAAGTTCCCGGAAAAAATTAATTAAGGAAAACACCAAATGAAGATACTTAAAACTCTCAGTGTTGTATGTGTTATCGTATCAGTCATTATTATGACGACAGGGTGTCAGCCCGAACAGTCCAAGACCACAAGCCAAACGACCGAACCTTCTGAGAAATTAGAAAATGAAGCCGTTGACACGACAACTGTGAACGCTCAGGAACCAGCCGAGGCCAAAGAGATGGTTGCTGAAGCACCAAAAACGCCCAAAATCGTCCTTACAAAGGCGACACATGATTTTGGAGAGGTGGGTCCCAGTTCTAAACATGTTGCGGATTACGAGTTTGTGAATAAAGGGAATGCGACATTGTTAATGAACAACATTCAAAGTACATGCGGATGCTCTAAACCGGTACTGATCAAAGACGGCACTCGCCATTCGATACCTCTGAAGGAACCGGTTCCCATTGAGCCGGGCCAGTCCGGCCGAGTGGAAGTGACTTTTACGGCAGGGACCATCAAGGGAGCTACAACAAAGCACCTTTATATCCTTACAAATGATCCGGCCACACCGCGCGCACAACTTGAACTCAAGGCCAATGTGGTTGTGAAAGTAGCTGTTGTGCCAGAGACCGTTGATTTGCGGTTTGATCGGGACAATGCCGGAATACCCGAATTGACAGTTAAAAGCGTAGATGGTCAGGCGTTTTCGATCAAATCGATTACTGTTGCCAACCAAACAATTTCCGTTCCGTTTGACGTAAACGAAAAATCGACCCAATTTACCTTGAAGCCGGAAGTGGACATGGAAAAACTGGAAAAATTCAATTCCGGTGTGATCCAGATATCGACGGATCATCCTCAGGGCAGCAGTTTGTTGGTCCGATATACTGCAAAGCCGATGTATGAAGTCTCAAATCCGCGATATATCCTTCAAAACATAGAATCCGGCGAGCCGATTCTCAGAGAAAACCTGATTCGAAGCAATTATGGTGATCTTGCCGAGATTGAATCTTCGTCATCCCGAAATGGTTATATGGAGATCGAAAGTCAGCAGCAGGAAGGAAATCATATTAAGTTGATGATTAAGATCATCCCCCCCGACCAAAGTTCCTCCGAACGGCGTTATATCACAGATGAGTTAACAATTACCCTTAAAGATGGCCACAAATTGGTAATTCGGTGCAATGGCTGGTTCAGGATAAGGTGATTTTAGCCGAATAAACACTGATGGTTCGAAAAACAGTGTTTAGACGCTTAAATTACGGCATTTTTTACGGAACCTGAGTGCCCCCGAAGTGTCTAAAGGATAGTGTGGAACTCAAATGATGAATCCCAGAACGGGTTTCGACCTGGAATTGATGGGAAGTCGCTTACGTTGGATGAAAAATGCTTAAGACCCTGAGAATAACCAGCATTATTGCAGTGATTGTGGCGTTCTGTGGAGCCGCTGCATTGGTTTTTATGGGACTTAAAGGGAATCCGGAAGTGACGGCTTTCCTGAGCAGCCCCGGTATTGCCGACAGGTTCAAGGATCAGGCCAAGGGTACAAGCAGCGAAGAACCCAAAACCTCCCCTTTAGTTGCCCAGGCCAAAGCGTTTGCGCTTAGAATCGATCCGCCGCCGCCGCCAAAACCCCCGGCATCCAAGCCCACACCTCCGAAAGAAGTTGCCCGCGCCGCACCTCCCAAGCCGGTGACTCCGCCGACGCCAAAGGTTCCGGTTTCCGTGAAAAGCGACCTGCTGGCGACCGTTGTTTGCGAATCAGCCCCTGAAAAATCGTTGGCCCTCTTGCAGACAAGCGGAACGAAACAGGAATGGTTCCGCCAGGGCGAGATGGTTGGGCACCTTGAGATCATGGAAATTCGTGACGGCAGCGTGGTTTTTACCCAGGGAGGGAAGAGTCCCCAGGAAAAGTTTGTTCCGGCAAAAACGCAGGTTAAATCCATTTTGAAAAGCGAACAGACGGTTTCAACCGCGCCGAGCTTGGATCCCGGAAGTATTCCGGTCCAAAGGCCGGCATTAAGGGGTCAGGAAGACGCCTCCCCGGACCGGCAACCCGATGAGGCAGGCCCGGATTCAGTGCGTATGGTTCGTCCCATTGACCGGACAACGTCGCGGACAAGGCCGGATGTTTCCAGCCGGATACAGCGGGTTCGCTCAATGCCCGAACAACCGTCGGCGCAGGAACAAAAAGAGCAGCTTGAGGAGACGATGACCGGCATTGAGGAGATTATGAACAACCAGGATGAATCGCTTTCGCCGGAAGAACGCGAGAAAGAACAAGAAATATGGGCCGAATTGATGCAGATACTCAAGGCAGAAAACGAAAACCTGAATAAGGTGATCGAAACAGAGAACAGCCCGGAGGCCGGGGCAGAGCCGGAAACTGCGGATGAATCCTCTGCTTCTGAATCCAATGAATCCGAATGACTCCCCCTTTCCTGAGAGAATAAAACAGAGATAAAATATCTATGGAGTTTGATATGCAGCCAGTAAGTTTGAAGATAGCCGGACAATGGAAACGATGGTTTATGCCGTTGATTTTTTGTGCGCTGTTGGTGACGGGGATTGGCACCGCCGCAGAACTGGATACCGAAAGCGGCGTACTCCGCAGCCGGGTGTACCCATTCAAGCACATCAGCAGTCAGCAGGCACAGGAATTCTTTTCACAACTTCATATTGGCAAGAAGTACAATCCGCTGACGCCGGAGATTCTGATTGTCACCAGTGATATCGGATCCGATCTTGTGAAGGCCACCGCGATTGCCGGCATCCTGGACCAGGATCCGGCTCCGGAGATCGAGATTCTGGCGACCGACAGCCAATCGCTGCCGAAACCGGAGGCCTTTATTACGGGCCTGAAATCCATCACCATCGGCTCCCTGATCGAAGCGCCGCCGAAAGGATCGGTCAACCCGGCGATTATCGATGTTCACGATCATAAGCTGATTGCGATTGCTTCCGAGGATATCCTGAACGATATCAAAGCTGCATTTCAGGCATGGGAAAAAGAGAATCCGCCCTCGATTCCTGAAAAAGCCGCCGCCGCGGTATTGCCTCAAGCACCCGAGGAACCGGCTTTGTCCCCGGTTCTGCCGGTCGTAATCGAACCGGCCGAGGCGCCCATGGAGCCGAACCTGCCTCCGCTTGTTGGCGAGCCGAACACACTTGCCCGACCTGCTGTGGAAGCAACTGCTTCGACGGGATCGATCGAGGAGGTTGCCGAGCAGTTATTTGAAACCCAATTCATGGCCGATGCAAATACGTTGTCCGAAACAGCGCCGACAGAACTCACGGAGCCGATTACGTAACCGAATGAGCCGGCC
>Ga0272441_10007642_pt1 | contig 17491 bp, 11 predicted proteins | sample SSMProp6N_FD_193582 | JGI IMG/M metagenome (GOLD analysis project Ga0272441, IMG submission 193582) | Marine sediment archaeal communities from Little Sippewissett salt marsh, Falmouth, MA, United States - SSM-Prop-6N | ecosystem: Environmental > Aquatic > Marine > Wetlands > Sediment ...
CCTCGATGGACAGTCTAGAGCTGAAGGTACCTGAGGAAGATCTGGAACAGCATTTGAGAAAAGTACGCACCTTGAGCTCCCGGGATAAGGAGGGCCCCAAGCGCAAGGCCAAAGGTGATAAGTCGGACAAAAGCCAACGTCAAATCTCGGCCAATCAGAAGGAGCTACAGGCCCTGAAGAGTCGCAACCGCAAGTGGGCCAAGGATCAGGATCAAAGACCGGGTGCAGGCAACAAGAACAGCAAGTACACCAGCAATAAGACGCACTACAGTCCCGCGGATCCCGACGCGCGGATCAGCGTCAAGCCGGGTAAGGCCCGCAAGCTCAACTACACCTCCCAGCTCACGGTAGACGCCTTCAGTCACGTGATCACCGATATCGGTGCTTATCTGGCCGATGGTAAGGACAACCAGCACCTGCCCGAGGTGGTAAGCAGTGTAGCCCGCCGCCTGTGGAAGCACGGCCTGCTCTGGGAGAACCTGCTGGCTGATACGGGTTATAGCAGCGGGGAGAACTATGCGCTTCTGGAGGACAAGGGGATTACCAGCTACATCCCGCCCCACGGCACCTACAGAGGGGGACCAAAGGGCTTCACATATATTGAAGCGGAAGATCACTACTGCTGCCCTAAAGGCCAGGTGATCCCCTTTAAAAAAGTGTTTCTCGACCACAGAACTAAAACCAAAAAGCGGGAATACCGGGCCAGCAAGCATATCTGTAAGGACTGCCCGCTTAAGAGCGCCTGTCTGGGCAAAGCCCAGGAGAAACGCATAACTGTAACGCATTTCCGGGCCGAGTACGAGCGGAACAACGTGCGGATAAAAAGCCCCAACGGCCGGTACCTGAAGGCCAAACGGCAGGCCACAGTGGAACCTGTTTTTGGCACGCTTACTCAGCATATGGCCATGGGCAAGGTCTATACCCTGGGCCTTGCGCAGGCCGATAAGTGTATGAAGCTGGCTGCCACGGCCTATAACCTGAAGAAGTGGCTGAAATTCGCGGAAAAACAAGTGAAAAGCGGGGCGGGAATGCTTGCGGCTCAATTTATACATCTTAAAGATAGCGTACGGACCATTTTAATTGCTTTCATGGACCTTACTGATCCTGTCGAATTCCGGTTGGGCTAAAAAAAAGCCCCTTGGAGAGGGGCCTGTTTCACGAAAATTGATTTTTATCAAGGGCTTGCGCAACGGTTACCATTGTTGTGCTTCAGTTATTTTTTTATTTGGCTATCTAAAACTTCAAGAATACGATTAATCCTTTTCATTAATGTCTGAGATTCTTGATTATTGAACATATTTAGGGTTAATGACCAAGCAACTTTACCTTCTAATTTTGAGTCCTTTAAAAGTTCATTCTTAGACTTTGTACTGAGTTTTGATTTTCCAGGTATTAGGTTTTTAACTTGTCTGGATTCTAACAAGTTTGTAGGTGTGTCTTTCCAGTGGTTGTATGCTACATCACGCTGTATATCTACTTCATTTAGGTAAGGGATAAGTCTTTGTTCACAAAACCTGCGAAATATTTGCTCTACTTCTTGAAGTTGAATCACATCAGTGCTCCAATTAAAAAGTAGTTGCTTTAACTCTTCATTTTTCAAAATTTCAATATTTCCAGAACTTACTAAGTCGTTTTGAATAGGATCAAAGGTTGGTGGTTGAATAGTACTTAAATAAACAATAATACTATCACGTAAAACATTTTCTGGTTGATCATAATATTCTAATAATCGCCCACAATTTTTAATCAAAGTATTTCTGAATTGAATTTTATCTGAAAGTTGGTTTCTATTGGAAATAAATTCCTTTTCTAGCCTTTTTAAAATAGCTTGTTCTTTAATGTTCTCTTTGCGTTGCTCATTCCAATTGTTAATCTGTAACGCAATTAATATCCCAATAACAACGAGAATTATTTCTCCTACAGCATATTTGAGATACTTTCCAGTTTTTCCTTTTGTAAGTAAATCTTCTCTAATTTTTCTAAAGAATTTTATCATTGGCTAGTGGTTGGTTATAATGAAGCACAACTTGTTTTATGTACATAAATATAGTCCTTATCCCATAAATCAGTTCCGGATAAACGCTATTGAAGATCTTCTTATAAATTTAGAAATCGTTATCCGATTTCCGGAAAAGCGGATTAGCAAGAGGGTAAATGGCTGGCCTATCATTCTTGGAGTGCAATGGACTCGCTCCTGCCCATAGGGGACCAAGCACCCGTTGAAGGTCCGGTGGACTTTCAATATCATGAGCCAGATGGCGCGGTAGCGTTTACGCTGTTTCTGTCAATAGCGCGCTATTCAGGGAGGTGCAGATGGATTACGCGCTTCGCGCGTGATCCAGAATGGACCCGCTCCTGCAATTAGAAAACGAAAACCCACAAGCCCTGCCGGGCTATGGGCTTTTTCATTTCTTGCAAATGCACGAGCAAGCTCGGCATTTGTCGAAATGAAAAACCCGCGCCAATGGCGCGGGTTTTCTGAGTGATGTGGGCCCTACTGGATTCGAACCAGTGACCCCCTGCTTGTAAGGCAGGTGCTCTGAACCAACTGAGCTAAGAGCCCGTAAAGGGTCTGCAAATATAGGATAGTTTTTAGGTTCGCAAAAGAAATTATTCAAAATTTCAAACCACCTCAGCGACTACAAAAGTGCTGCCTCCTACAAAAATAAGGTCCTCGGCTGCAGCAGCCTTTCGGGCGGCCTTAAGAGCACCTTCCACGGAGGCGTAGGATTCCCCCTCCAAACCATAGGCAAAGCCTATTTGCCGAAGGGTCTGGGCGTCCAGGCCCCTGGGGATATCCGGACGGGCAAAATAATACACGGCCTCTGACGGGAAAAGGGGCAGTACCTTCTCGAGGGGTTTCTCTTTTACAAAACCAAGCACAATATGAAGTCTTTTGTAGTCTTGTGAAAGCAACTGTTCTATGACCAATCCCAGCCCGTCCGGATTATGGGCTGTATCGCAGATAATTTTTGGGTTCTCTCCCAGGGTCTGCCAGCGGCCCTTTAATCCTGTGTTTTCGGTAACCTTGAGAAGGCCATTCACAATATCCGCATCGCGCACCGGGAATTCCTTTAACATACTCAGGGTACCCAGAACCCCCCTGATGTTTCGTTTTTGGTAATTCCCGTTAAGGGTCGTGGAATACTCCGGGAAGTCCCGTTGATCCGCAAAATTCAAGGGGGCCTTTCGCTCGTCCGCTATGGCTTCAAACACACCTGCCACCTCATGCTGGGTTTCACTCACCACTACGGGAACCCCGGGTTTGATGATGCCCGCCTTTTCCCTGGCAATCTCAGGAAGGCTATCCCCCAAAAACTCCATATGGTCCATCCCGATATTGGTGATCAGGCTTACTTCGGGGGTTATGATATTCGTCGAATCCAGGCGTCCGCCCAGGCCCACTTCAATGACAGCTATATCCACCTTCTGGGCACTGAAATATTCAAAGGCCATACCTACGGTTAATTCGAAGAATGACAAGGAATGTGCCTCCAGGTAATCTTGGTGTCGGGCAATGAATCCAATCACGTAGGATTCGGATATCTCTTTTCCATCAATTCGGATGCGCTCCCTAAAATCCCGCAGATGGGGGGAGGTATACAGTCCTGTTTTATATCCGGCCTCCTGTAATACGGAAGCGAGCATATGGCTGCTGGAACCCTTGCCGTTGGTGCCGGCTACATGTATGCTCCGGAAGTCCCGGTGCGGATTTCCCAAATACGATGAAAATTGCTGAATAGTCTCGAGCTTGGCATTGAGGGCAACGGCGCCCCGCTGCTGATACATCGGAAGGCGGGCAAACATCCAGTCAAGGGTTTCCCGATACGTCATGGGTTTACTGGCCTAGTTTGAAGTTGACCACTACAAACCCTACCTGACGGTCCGGGGCTTTATTGTCGGGGTTCCAGCGGTGCGCCAGGGCCGTTTTACGAGCGGGCTCCAGCAGACAAGAATTGTTATTGGTCGTTCCCCGTACCCCTGGGGTGGCCTTGATGACTTTTCCGGAGCGGTCCACCTCGATCTGAACGACCACTCTCCCTTCTTCATTGCAATCCTGCTTAAACGCTGCCTTGCCGGCCAGCGAGCGGCCGCTGAGTCCGTATCCCCCTGTACCGGAACCACTCCCCGGGCTTCCATAATATGAACTGGCATAGGGATCTCCGTCGGGATTCCCCTTGTCCCCGGCCCGGTCGTCGTCTCCTTCGCTGCCCTCTGCCTGGCCTTCAGCACTGTTCAGGCCACCCATCATGGCGTCGAGTTCTTTTTTCTTGGCCTCCTGTTCTTGTCGGGCACGCTCCTCGGCCTCTTGCTTTTCACGGGCGATTCGCGCTGCTTCTTCACGGGCCTCCCGGGCTTCCCGGTCGGCTTTGGCTTTGGCTTCCCGTGCAGCCTCGTCCGCTTTCCGGCGCTCCTCTGCCTCTTTTTGTTTAATGCGAATGGATTCTTCCTCTTCCTGTGTCAGGACCGGCTCTTCGGGAACCGGTTCAGAAACCGCTTCTTGCGGGGTCTCCTCAGAAAGGGCCTCGGCCGGTAATGATTCCGTTTCTTCTGGCAGGACCTCCTCTTCGACCTCCTCTACGACAGGTTCTGCCTGTCGTTGGCGGATGGGCTCGGTGGGTTGCTGATCGCCCATCCCAAACTCCATGGTCCCGAAATTCACGGTGATGCCGCTCTCGGGCGGAGGCTCCATATAGGTAAGGCCTATATAAAAAAGCAAAAGCAGTAGTACACTTAACAGGATTGTCGTAAGTGTGAATGATTTTTTCTTGTGTCTCGTATCTAAAAACGGCATCACTTTGGACGCACAGCAAGGATCACTTTATAGCTATTGCGGTTCGCAATATCCATAACATTGACGGCTTCTTTGATGGCAACACTCTCCTCAGCCCGTAATATAATGGTCGGCTTCTCCTGACCCTCCAGTGCCTTCTTTAATTCAATTTCAATATACTGCTTATTGATCTGCTCATTGTTCACAAAATACTCCAGATCTTTGTTAATAGTGACCGAAACATTCTGCGTATTCGTCGATTTACCCCTGGCCTTAGGCAATAGTAAATCGAGCGCATTGGGCGTATTGGCCGTAAGCATAAAAAATATGAGCAGCAGGAAGACAATGTCCGTCATTGAGGACATGCTGAACTCAGGGCTAACCTTATTCCTTCCTTTCAGTTTCATACGATGTTCTTAAATCGGTTCGCTCAGTAAATCGAGGAATTCCGTGGCGTTGGCCTCCATTTTATGAATGACCTTATCTGTCCGGTTGACCAGGTGGTTATAGCCTACGTAGGCGATAATACCAACCACAAGACCCGCTACCGTGGTAGTCATGGCGGTATAAATTCCCGAGGCCAAAGCTCCCATTTCAGCCTGTCCCCCACTGGTAGCCATCTGGTGGAAGGCAAGTATCATCCCGATGACGGTTCCCAGGAATCCAATCATGGGTGCTGCCCCGGCAACAGTAGCCAGTACAGTTACATTCTTTTCGAGTTTATATACCTCAAGGGTACCGGCATTTTCAATGGCCGTATTAATATCATCCAGTGGCTTGCCAATACGGGATATGCCCTTCTCTACAAGTCGGGCCACCGGGCTGTCTGTTTGGGCACAAAGGATTTTCGCCGCTTCTATTTTACCGCCGGTAATATGGTCGCGAATCTGATTCATAAAATTCTTGTCGATCTTAGAAGCCGCTTTAATGGCGAGAAGGCGTTCAAAATAGATATACATGGCCACAGCCAGCATGACGAAAAGTACCGATATAATCACGATACTCCCCGTACCCCCGTTGAAAATAAGATCGATTACAGAAAGGGTTTTCTCCTCAGATGCGAATTCACCCAGCTGGGTTTCATCTACAACATCCTGAAACAATAGCATAGATAGATGTTCTTAATGTTGCTGTTAATAACGGTGTTTCCGTCATTTAATTATCCGTGCAGAACAAAATCTCTCAAAAGCACAAAAACGAGTGCTCCGGCAAGAAATCCGGCCAGGGCCAACCATGCAATTTTGCGCAAATACCAGAAGAAATCAATCTTCTCCATTCCCATGGCTACAACCCCTGCGGCGGAACCGATAATGAGCATACTACCCCCTGTTCCTGCCGAATAAGCTATGAAGTGCCAAAGCGGGCTGTCCATGGGTTGTGAGAACATTCCCATACTGGCCGCAACCAGGGGTACATTGTCAATAACCGCGGAACCGAGCCCTAGCAGCATGACCACATAATCCGTATTGGGAATCGCCTGGTTCATCGCTTCGGCGTAGTGGAATAAATACCCCAGGGATTCCAGGGCGGCAACGGCCAGCAGGATCCCGAGAAAAAAGAGTATGCTGGGCAGTTCGATCTTTGAAAGGGAAGAATGCACCGGCCCGTGGCTTGAATGTGCTTCACTTTCATCAGTCGTTTCTTTATCCAGGGAAGAAATACTGAATTTCGCGTTACTGTATATTTCGGCAAAAGTAGCTACAATGGCCAGGGAAAGCATCATGCCCACATAAGGAGGCAGGTGGGTAATCGTCTTAAAGAAGGGAACAAAAACAATTGACCCCAGCCCCAGGTAGAGCATAGTAGGACCGAACTTAGACGTCCGCTCCGTATCGGCTTCAAGGTCGGCATCTATCTCGCCCTGAAAGACCTTAAACCGGCTCGCAATGAGCGTGGGAACCACCGTACACATTATCGAGGGCAGCAACACATGTATCACGAGCTGGGAAGCGCTCACTTTATTGGCGATCCACAACATGGTAGTGGTCACGTCCCCAATAGGAGACCAGGCCCCTCCCGCATTGGCATTGATAATGATAAGCCCGGCAAACCACAACCGTGTCTCCCGGTCTTTGATCACTTTCTGCAGAATGGTAATCAGGACAATAGTCGCCGTAAGGTTGTCGATAATTGCCGATAGGACAAAGGCAAGGATGGAAAACAACCACAGGAGTCTAACCTTGCTGCGGGTACGGATATATCCCTTGATCGTGGCAAAACCATTAAAATAATCGATGATTTCAACAATGGTCATCGCCCCAAGCAGGAAGACGAGAATCTCCGCAGTCTTCCCCAGGTGATGCAGTAACATTTCGTCCAGGTGGGACGGTTCCAATTCCTTCAGTTCTGTATTTACCTCAAAAACAGGAAGATGAGCAAGGGCTATGATCGCCCAAAGAATAGCCATCATCGCCAGGGCCGGTATGAGTTTATCGATCTTAAGGTTGTGTTCAAGGGTAATCGCAAGGTATCCTACGACGAAAACGATAATTACAATGGTTTCCATAAAAAGGTGGTTTAATATTATACGAGCTGCTTGAGTGCAATTTCAAAGGCAGTGCGGCTCAGGTTGCGTTTAGATGGATTTTCCCTAAATATATTCAAAATTGCGTTTCGGATGACTTCCGAAGTGTCATTAAATATGGCGGAATCTTCCATAGTCACCCTTCCCTCCATGAAATAAGCAAAAACCCGGGCCATTCCACAATTCGAAATAAAGTCCGGGATCAGGCTGACGCGCTGGTCTGTGGATTCCATGATGGGGCCAAAGAAAATTTCCTTGTCGGCAAAGGGGACATTAGCCCCGCATGAAATAACCTCAAGACCCGTATCGATCAGAGTGGTTATCTGTTCACGGGTAATCAGTCGGGATGCGGCACAGGGCGCAAAGATCTCTGCAGGGGTATTCCAAATTTCCGCGTTTATTTTTTCAAAGGGGATCATATCCTCGGTGATCAGGGCATTTCCCTTTTTCTTCCTGAAAAAAGTCTGGATTTCTTCAAAAGAAAAACCTTCCTCTTTCACCACGCCACCATGGCGATCGATTATACCGACAATCAGGGCCCCCATCTTGGAGAGGTAAAAAGCAGCCGCTGCACCTACATTTCCAAATCCCTGCACAATTGCCCGTTTGCCTTTAACACTGCTTTCGCCTATATCGTAATAGTGGCGAACCGCCTCTGCCACACCAAAACCGGTGATCATATCTGCTACGGTATATTTCCGTGAGGGGTCCGGGGAATAGACATCGCTTTCAAGGACTTTGATGACGCCCATTCGCAACTGCCCGATCCGGTTTATTTTGTCCGCTTCACTGGGTTTGAAATGCCCGTTAAAAACGCCTTCCTGCGGATGCCAGACTCCTGCATCCTCAGTAATGGGAATCACTTCGTGGATCTCATCCACATTGAGGTCTCCCCCCGTGCCGTAATAGTTCTTCAGCAAAGGAGAAACCGCCCCATACCAGCGTTCCAGCACGCCCTTTTTCCTCGGGTCTTCGGGGTTGAAGTTAATCCCGGATTTGGCACCCCCAATCGGCGGGCCCGAAACCGTAAACTTAACTTCCATGGTTTTGGCCAGGGAGAGCACTTCATTCATATCCAGGCCTTCCCGCATACGGGTACCCCCTCCGGCTGCGCCTCCCCTCAGGGAGTTGATCACCGTCCATCCTTCGGCCTCCGTTTCCGGATCGTTCCAGTGAAACACAATTTCAGGAGCCTTATTCTCAAAGCGCTCAAGCAGTTCTTTCATTACCATAATTGGAGGCGAATTATTGAGTTTATCCCCCGCTTAAAAACCCTATAGTGCCCTGATGGACATAAACTACCGGGTTTAAGACTATGCGAAGTCAAACAAATATAGAAATAATGGGGAGCTTTAAAAGCATTTCATCGGGCTTCTCTTACCGCTGCTCCAAAGGTGTCTTGCAGTCGTAGAGGAATCCCCCCAATGTATTGATAAACTTAGAATCTGGCCGTATATTTGCAACCCGCATTTAAAAGCATAACTACCTATGGATTTTACTTTGACCGAAGAGCATCGGATGATTCAACAAGCCGCACGGGATTTCGCCCAGAACGAATTACTGCCCGGCGTTATTGAAAGGGACGAAAAACAAGAGTTTCCAAAAAAGCAGATTCAGCAGATGGGGGAACTCGGGTTTATGGGAATGATGGTCGACCCTGCCTTTGGAGGCAGCGGGATGGATACGCTTTCCTATGTCCTGGTCATGGAAGAACTCTCCAAGGTAGATGCGTCCTCCTCTGTAGTGGTTTCGGTGAACAATTCCCTGGTTTGTTGGGGTTTGGAGACTTTCGGGACGGATGCGCAGAAAGAAAAATACCTCAAACGCCTGGCTACCGGTGAAATAATCGGGGCCTTTTGCCTTTCAGAACCGGAGGCCGGAAGCGATGCCACTTCCCAGAAAACTACGGCAATCGACAAAGGGGATCATTATTTGCTCAATGGTACCAAAAACTGGATTACCAATGGTTCGTCTGCCGAGGTGTATCTGGTGATTGCCCAAACCGATGTGGAAAAAGGGCATAAGGGAATTAATGCCCTGATCGTTGAAAAAGGCATGGAAGGCTTTGAAATCGGCCCGAAGGAGCAAAAGATGGGGATTCGCGGGAGCGACACCCATTCGCTGATGTTTACCGATGTTAAAGTGCCGAAAGAAAACCGGATAGGCAACGACGGTTTCGGTTTTAAATTCGCTATGAAAACCCTGGCCGGAGGACGGATAGGAATCGCTGCACAGGCCCTTGGTATTGCTGCCGGAGCCTATGAAAGGGCCCTTGAATATTCAAAAGTCCGCAAGGCTTTTGGTACCGAAATCTGCAATCACCAGGCCATTGCCTTTAAACTGGCCGATATGCATACCCAGATTCAGGCTGCCCGTTTTATGGTTTATAAATCCGCTGTGGATAAGGACCAGGGGAATGATTACGATTTATCTGGTGCCATGGCCAAGTTGTACGCTTCCCAGGTCGCCATGGAAACGACTGTGGAAGCGGTCCAGATTCACGGAGGAAACGGGTATGTCAAGGAATACCATGTGGAGCGCCTGATGCGGGATGCCAAAATCACCCAGATTTATGAAGGGACTTCCGAAATCCAAAAAATCGTGATCTCCCGGAGTATTCTTCGGAAATAATATTCGACCATCAATGCCGTGATCCCTGTTTAGACTGCGGCCCCCGGGAATTCTTTTTTTTTCGGTAACTTAGTGGAAATCAAACACTCTGACCGATGCCTTTACTTTATCCTTCCGCCCGGCTCTTCGGGGTGATCGGGGTTGCACTGCTCCTGGCAATCACTTCCTGTAAGCAAAACCCGAAAGAAAAACCTGATCCTGCTACCCCTCAGGATAAAGGACCGGACCGAATTCAGGTGACCACCAAATCCATGGAGTTTTTCGCGCCAGACACTATTCCCTCGGGCTGGAATACGTTTGTATATGACAACCAGTCCACAGAACCGCATTTTATCCTGCTTGATAAATACCCGGATGGTAAGACAATTGAAAATGCGGAAAGTGAAGTAGGGCCGGCATTTGAGGCCGGAATGACCCAGATCATGGAAGGAAATATGGAGGCCGCCATGGAGGCTTTTGGCGAGTTGCCCGAATGGTTTTCAGAGGTCATCTTCTCAGGGGGCACAGGTTTGATTGCTGCAAATCAAACTGCCATAACCACTGTTCACTTACAACCCGGCTATTATGTCATGGAGTGTTATGTCCGCATGCCGGACGGCCGCTTTCACAACACTATGGGAATGGCCAAAGAACTTATTGTCCTGGAACAGGACAGCGGGAAGAGGCCGCCCGAGTACGACATACAAATCGATGTCAGGGGGCAAGGCGGGATTAGCTGGAACGGTTATCCCAAAGCAGGTAAAACCGTATTCCGGGTTGAATTTCCAGACCAGAGGGTACATGAAAATTTTGTGGGGCACGATCTGAATCTCGTCCGTATGGAGGAAGGGGCGGACCTGGAAGCGCTGGAGGCCTGGATCAACTGGGCCACGCCCACCGGACTTATGAGCTCCACCATGCCCGGGGGATTTACCTTCCTGGGCGGTGCAAATGATGCCCCGGCAGAGAGTGTTCTTTACTTTGAAGCTGAACTTATACCGGGCACCTACGTCCTGATTTCGGAAGTCCCCAATGCAAAGGAAAAGGGCATGCTAAAAACGTTTACAATTAATTCCTGACACAAAAATCACAGTATAGTCACAACCCTCCTGATTTCTCGCGTTGGTAAATCAGACAAGGAAGCGTTCAGGTTGGGGTAGTCACTACCCCCTGAACCAGATGGCTTGCAGTATTTTCCCAAAAACCTGAAAGAACACGCGGCGTACTATCGAAAGTGATGCAGTTAAAAATATCATTTTGATAATAATTCAATGAATTTTTAATAACTCTGTATTTCTTTCACTTAAACACCTTAATTATTGAATTAAATCAATTGTTTTCGATATTTTGTAAATACTCGTACAGCCTTAACGGACCTGTATGAATGATAGCCTCAGATACAAAATATGAGAAAACAGGGATTATATTTACCGGAATTCGAACACGAAAACTGCGGGGCAGGGTTTATCTGCAGCCTTCAGGGAATCACGTCGAATGATATCATCCATAAGGCCCTGGATATCCTGGAAAAACTCGAGCATCGGGGTGCTGTTAGTGCTGATGGAAAAACCGGTGATGGGGCGGGTATTCTCATCGATATTCCCCATGGATTCTTAACCGAAGTATGCGACTTCGACCTTCCGCCCCCGGGAGGATACGCGACTGGAAATGTTTTCCTTCCACCCAGCACAAATCAGCAGGAATATTGTATTCGCATTTTTGAAGAGAGTTGCCGCAAAGAAAATCTCGAAGTACTGGGATGGCGCGATGTACCTGTAGACAGGACGATACCCGGGCGGATCGCTGCTGAGACCGAACCGCACGTAAAACAAGTATTTATCCGGCCGCACTTCACCCCAAAGGATCCACTCCAGTTGGAAAGGGCCCTGTTCATTGCCCGTAAGCGAGCCGAACACGCCATTTCCGACTCAAGGCTTTCAGAAAGCGATTATTTCTACCTACCCAGCTTGTCCACCCGGATCATTATCTTCAAAGGCCTCCTGATGCCTTTGGATATTCGAAAGTACTACCTGGATCTTCAGGATCCCAGGGTAGTCACGCGTCTGGCCCTGGTACATCAGCGGTTCTCAACCAATACGTTTCCAACATGGGATCTGGCACAACCCTTTCGTTATATGTGCCATAATGGTGAAATCAACACTTTACGAGGTAATGTTTCCAGGATGTTTTCCAGGGAAGAGTTGTTGGCCAGCGAGTGGTTGGGAGAAGACCTGAAAGAAATCCTCCCTGTGGTGCTTCCGGGAAAATCGGATTCAGCCACAATGGATATGGTGGTGGAACTCCTGCTTATGAGTGGAAGGTCACTGCCAGAAGTCATGATGATGCTCGTGCCGGAAGCCTGGGAAAAAAATGAGGACATGTCCCCATCCAAAAAGGCGTTCTACGAATTCAATTCATGCCTGATGGAACCCTGGGACGGCCCGGCTTCCATCCCTTTCACCGATGGTAATTACATCGGGGCAGTCCTCGACCGCAATGGCCTCAGACCCTCTCGTTACACCGTGACCAAAGATGGATATGTGATCATGTCTTCAGAAACAGGGGTGCTCGATATTGCCCCGGAAAATGTAGCCCTTCACGGCAGGCTGGAACCCGGGAGGATGTTTCTGGTAAACATGAAGGAAGGCCGGATCGTCAATGATGAAGAAGTCAAGGAAGCTATTGCCTGTAAACTGCCCTACGAAAAATGGTTGAAGGAGAACCTGATCCAGCTTAAGGACATTCCTTACAGCAAAGCACCATTGCAGGAGGATAAGGTACCCCTGGCTAAACGAATAATTGCCTTTGGTTATACCCAGGAAGAGATACAGCATATTGTTCTACCAATGGCCCGGGAAGCGAAAGAACCTATAGGGTCTATGGGTGCAGATACGCCTGTTGCGGTGCTATCCAGTCGTCCGCAACTGATCTACAATTATTTCAAGCAGCTTTTCGCCCAGGTGACCAACCCGCCCCTGGATGGTATCAGGGAAGAATTAATCTGTGACATCAGCCTTACCCTTGGAAGGGACCAGAACATATTTGACCCGACCTCTGAACACTGTCGAAAATTGAAGATTCACAACCCCGTGATCTCCAAAGAAGACCTCGATAAGATAAAGCGGTTTGGGCAGCAGCCTGAATTCAAGATCCTGTCCATTCCAATGCGTTACGAGGCGGCCCGTGGACTCAATGGTTTGGAAGAAGCTTTGGAAGTGCTCCTTAAAAAAGCGTCAGATGCCGTGAATCAGGGGGTTCGCATCCTGATCCTCTCTGACAGGAATACTGATGAGCAGCAAGCACCCATTCCCGCTTTACTCGCCTGTTCTTATGTAAATAGCGGATTGCAAAAACTACGCCAGCGCTCGGGTCTCAGTATCATCGTAGAATCGGCTGAGCCAAGGGAAGTACACCATTTTGCACTCCTTTTTGGTTTTGGGGCCAGTGCCGTCAACCCCTATCTGGTCAATGAGATTATCGCCCAGCAAATCGAACAGGATTCCCTGCCCCAATGCAGTTTTGATCAGGCGATAGCCAACTACAACAAAGCGGTGGGCAAAGGAATCCTGAAGGTGATGAACAAGATTGGGATCTCCACCATGAATTCCTACCGTGGCTCGCAGCTCTTCGAGTGCCTGGGACTGAAGACGGATCTTGTAGAACATTATTTCCCCAATACCCCAAGCAGAATTCAAGGGATTGGTTTGTATGAACTCGAAAGAGAAATCGCCCGACGCCACCAGAAGGCGTTTCATACTTCTGATATCCCCGGAAATATGGAACTGGAAATCGGCGGGGATTACCGCTGGAGACGAAACGGGGAGAAGCATCAATTTAACCCCCTGAGTGTTGCGCTGCTCCAAAAGGCTGTCCGTATGGGCGAACCGAAAACGTACAGGGATTACGCCCGCTTGGTCAACGAACAGTCCGAACAACTGATGACCCTGAGGGGCATGTTCGAATTCACCAATCTGGATCCGGTTCCCCTGGATGAGGTGGAACCCTGGACTGAAGTGGTTAAACGATTTAAGACAGGAGCCATGTCCTATGGGTCCATAAGCAAAGAGGCCCATGAAAACCTGGCAATTGCCATGAACCGTATTGGTGCCAAAAGCAATTCAGGGGAAGGTGGTGAAGATGCAGAGCGCTTTTACCGCACTAGTGGAGGAGATTGGAGAAATAGTGCGATCAAACAAGTGGCTTCAGGACGTTTTGGGGTCACCTCCAATTATCTCACCAATGCGGCCGAAATACAGATTAAGATGGCACAGGGTGCCAAGCCCGGTGAGGGAGGGCAACTCCCTGGCCCAAAAGTAAACCCGGAAATCGCCCGTACCCGGAACTCTACCCCCTATGTTGGGTTGATCTCACCCCCGCCACATCACGACATATACTCTATCGAAGATCTCTCCCAGCTCATTTACGACCTTAAAGCTGCAAATCGGGAAGCCCGGATCAATGTAAAACTGGTTTCGGAGGTAGGTGTCGGAACGATTGCTGCCGGGGTAGCCAAAGCTATGGCAGATGTGATCCTTATATCCGGTCATGACGGGGGCACCGGGGCCTCTCCCCTTACCTCATTGAAACACGCCGGGCTACCCTGGGAACTGGGAATTGCCGAAGCCCAGCAGACCCTGGTCATGAACGACCTGAGAAACCGCGTAGTCCTGGAGTGTGACGGACAACTAAAAACCGGTCGCGATGTAGCCATTGCCTGCCTCCTGGGTGCGGAAGAATTCGGATTTGCCACGGCCCCATTGGTGGCCTCCGGATGTGTAATGATGCGTGTTTGTCATCTCAACACCTGCCCTGTCGGCATTGCCACCCAGGATCCCGAACTTCGAAAAAAGTTCGATGGTAAGCCTGAGCATGTTGTAAACTATATGTACTTCGTGGCTGAAGAACTCCGGGAGATCATGGCAAAGCTGGGGTTCAGGACCCTGGACGAAATGGTGGGTCAGGTCAGTAAACTGGACCGAAAGAAGGCCCTGGATCACTACAAAGCCCACGGTATAGATCTCAGCCCTATCCTCCATAAGATTCCTGTACCCGGTAACAGGGCATTGTGCAATACAGAAGCCCAAAGCCACCGTATATTGGAATCCATCGAATTCGATATCATAGAAAGAGCCCACCCGGCCCTCTTCAGAAAGGAAAAAACAGCCCTCGATCTCAAAATCCGGAATACAGACAGGGCGATAGGCGCCATAATAAGCAATGAAATCTCAAAAATATACGGGGCTGAGGGACTTCCTGATAACACCCTGAAATTAAATTTTACAGGTTCCGCAGGCCAAAGCTTCGGGGCCTTTGCCACAAGAGGCCTTACTATGGTGGTCAATGGAAATGCCAATGACTACTTTGGTAAAGGGCTCTCCGGCGCCCACCTGGTACTAAAAGTACCTGAGGGCTCTACCTTCCGACCGGAAGAAAATATTATTGCTGGAAATGTTTGCCTCTATGGGGCTACTTCAGGCAAAGTTTTTATAAACGGGAAGGCTGGTGAACGATTTTGTGTTCGAAACTCCGGGGCGGTAGCCGTAGTAGAAGGTATTGGCGACCACGGTTGTGAATACATGACCGGGGGTGTCGCTGTAATCCTCGGGGAAACCGGACGCAATTTCGGTGCGGGTATGAGTGGGGGCATCGCTTACGTGCTAGATACGAAAGGTCGTTTCGGTCGCAAATGCAATAGCGAAACCATACATTTATTGCCTGTTGATGATCCTGAAGATGTCCAAGGACTTCGCAAACTCGTGGAGAGCCACTACAACAAAACATTGAGTCCCCTGGCCCAGCGTATCCTTGAGAATTGGGAAGACTACCTGCCCCAGTTTGTGAAAGTCTTCCCGGAGGAGTACCGACAAGCACTCATCCGATTGAAAAACGAGCAATTAGAAACACTCTGAATATGGGAAAGATAACTGGGTTTAAGGAATATGAGAGGAAGGTGGAGTCTTATGCCCCGGTCGGGGAGCGCATTAAACACTTCAGGGAATTCACAGTACCACTGGGGGGCGATGAACTCACCAAACAGAGTGCGCGATGTATGGATTGCGGGATCCCTTTTTGCCATAGCGGTTGTCCGCTTGGTAATCTGATCCCGGATTTTAACGACGCCGTTTATAAAGGCCACTGGGAAAAGGCCTCAAAGCTTTTGCATGCCACCAATAACTTCCCTGAATTCACCGGGAGGCTTTGTCCGGCTCCTTGCGAAGAAGCTTGTGTACTGGGCATCAATGAGGACCCCGTGAGTATTGAAAACATAGAGAAGAATATTGCAGAAACTGCCTTTTCCAACGGTTGGATTCTTCCGCAACCCCCAACTCAGCGAACGGGTAAGAAAATAGCTGTTGTGGGATCTGGCCCGGCCGGATTGGCCGCCGCCCAGCAATTGAATCGCGCGGGGCACCTGGTTACCGTATTTGAACGGGACGCCAGGCCCGGAGGCCTGCTGCGCTATGGTATACCGGATTTTAAACTGGATAAATCAATCATCGAGCGACGCCTTGAAATCCTCGAAAAAGAAGGAATCGAATTCAGGTGCAATGTGGAAGTTGGCAAAGACTATCCAACATCCCAACTACGGGAAACGTTTGACGCCATCCTCCTATGTGGAGGCGCCACCATACGCAGGGATCTCCCTATTCCCGGAGCCGAACTACATGGAGTCCTCCAGGCCATGGATTTTCTAACCCAAAACAACCTTAAGGTCTCCGGAGATCCGTTCGATGGAGAAGTTGTGACCGCAAGGGGTAAGCACGTCATTGTCATTGGGGGCGGGGATACAGGATCCGATTGTATCGGGACCTCGATCAGGCAGGGCGCTGCCTCAGTAACCAACTTTGAAATTCTCGACAAGCCCCCTGTGGGCAGACCTGAAAATCAGCCCTGGCCTTTTTGGCCGATGCGCCTGAGAACCAGTTCATCCCACCAAGAAGGAGCTGACCGCTGTTTTAGCATTGCAACCAAATCCTTTGTCGGTGATACTCAAGGCAACCTTAAAAAGCTGCTTACTGTGGAGGTGGAATGGATTCCAGGCCCTGATAACCGACCAGTATTAAGGGAATTAGAGGGCACTGAAAAGGAGTGGAACTGTGATCTTGTACTACTCGCCCTCGGTTTTACGGGTTCCGAACCGAACCTTGCAAGCGCGTTAGGGGTTGAAATGGATTCAAAGACAAATATCGAGGCTTCCACCAGGGATTTCAAGACCAATATTCCGGGGGTTTTTGCAGCAGGAGACCAAAGAAGGGGGCAATCCCTTATCGTCTGGGCCATTTCTGAAGGTCGGCAGGCCGCCCATCACGTGGACACCTATCTCATGGGGAATTCTGCACTTCCCCTGAAAGGAAGTGGTGACCTTCCCCGGGTCTGAAGATTAGGCCGTTTAAAGGTACGGGGAACATTTCTCCTGCTAACATCCATTATAATACGGGATTTCCGTATTATGAATAAAAAAAGCCCCTCACATTTCTGTAAGGGGCTTATCAAAGGAGGCGGCGACCTACTCTCCCACCTAGTGGCAGTACCATCGGCGCTGACGGACTTAACTTCCCTGTTCGGAATGGTAAGGGGTGAAC
>Ga0272441_10007644_pt1 | contig 17491 bp, 9 predicted proteins | sample SSMProp6N_FD_193582 | JGI IMG/M metagenome (GOLD analysis project Ga0272441, IMG submission 193582) | Marine sediment archaeal communities from Little Sippewissett salt marsh, Falmouth, MA, United States - SSM-Prop-6N | ecosystem: Environmental > Aquatic > Marine > Wetlands > Sediment ...
CGTGGAGGTAGTCCGTCGCCTTGACGATGACCTTGGCGTAACGCTTTCGCTCCTCGGGGGTGAACTCGTCGTAGGCCCAGTCCAGCCCGTAGGCCATCGCGTTGGCGAACTGGCCGACGAGCGACTTGTTCTTATGCTTGGCGTAGTCCTTCGAGCACTCCTCCATGAAGAAGCGCAGGGCCTTGGCGTAGGCGGGGTTGGGCTTGAGGCAGTGGAGGAAGGCGATCGTCTGGACCTGTTTCTCGCGCAGCCACGGGTTGGGGTTCCACTGGCTTGTCTTGCACTTGGGGAGGAAGGTGCCCTCGAGGCGCTTGTAGTAGCCGCCGACCACCGGGTCCTCCTTCATGCGCTTCCTCACCTCTTCGAGGCGCTCCTTGTCGAAGAGGATGCGGGGGTGGTCCTTGCGGACAGTGTATTCGCCGACCGGCAGGCACCTGCAGCCGTGGTTGGTGTTGCCCTTGCCTTGCCGCCCGCAGGCGATGTGCTCGGTCGGATCGATCGGCACGATCTCGAGCGCGAAGGCCGCGGCCGCGGCGATCACGAAAACGGCCACAGCAGAAGTCGTTCTCGCCACCATCGTTTCCCTCCTACTGCCTGGACGACCTCGGGGGGCCGTCTATTCGCCTACACGTAGCTGATCCCGTAGTTCAGCGCCGGCACCGGCAGGCACCTGCCGAGCGCCTCCGCCGCGGGCGAGCCGGAAAGCACTCCCCGCTCCTCGTCGTCCTGAGTGCCGAAGAGCAGCTTCACCAGCACGTCCCGGTCGGGGATGACCAGCTCGGAGTCGCCGAGGCGAACGGTGAACTCTCCGTCGTCGGGGCCGCCCGACTCGCCGAATTCGAGCGCCGCCGCCGTCTTCGCTCCCGCCCGCTCGGCCAGAACGGGCCGCAGCCGTTCCATCAGCTCGCGGAAGTTCACGATGCGCTGGGTGCCGCTGGAGCTTGCGGGAGAAAGCTCCTGCCCCGCGGATCGGAGCAGAGCCAGCATCTGGGCGTCCCATCCTGGCACGTGCAGCCCGATGGTCTTCGCCCCCGTTCTCTCGATGATTGCGCCCAGCGCCGCCGCGATGGCGGCCCGCGAGCCCCCGTATTCCATCACGCGGAGCCAGCCCTTGTCGTTGGGGCTCACGACGATGACGTACGCCGCCAGCGCCCCGCCCCCGCTGGTCGATATCCCCAGCACCTCGCCCGCGCGCCACGAGTCGGCGAGCCAGTCGACCGCCTGCAGCCAGAGCTCGCGCGTGCGGACGAAGCGCACGGGCTCCAGCCGCTGGATCTCGATCACCTCGTCGATGCGTTCCCGCCCGATCGGCTCGATGGTCGCACCGCCGGCGAGCCCCGCCGCGTCGCCCGCATCGATGCTGCAGCCGAAGTCGCGCCCCACGCGCATGCAGTGATTGCGCTGGTAGAGGCTGCGCCCGCCGCTCACCATGAGGAGGTGAACGCCCTGCGACTCCATCCGCCGGAGGCAGTCGGTGAACTCCGCCGTGGCGTAGCCTTGCCCACGGCAAGCCTCGAGCGTGCCCACTGCGCCCAGGCAGGCGACGCGCAGCGGCGCACCGAGGATCGTCACGTCGCTCACGATGTAGCCGATGTGCGAGACGACCTTCCCGTCAGCGACAGTGACTCGGCAGTTCTCAAGGTTCTCCTCGGCCAGGAGGTGGGGGAACGCGGCCTCCATGCCGGGGCGGAAGACCTCGTCGATAAGATCGACGAGTGAACTTCTCAGCTCTGGCGGACACCCGATCGGCCCCCGAGCCGCGCCTGCTTCGGCCATCGGAGCCTTCCGTGAAACCGTCACCGCAGGTCCTCCAGCCTCTCAAGGGCCTGCGCGGCATAGTCGCTGTTCGGGAACTGCTTTATGATGCGCATGTAATAGACCTTTGCCGCGTCGTAGTTCTCGGCCTTCAACATGTTCTCGGCGAGCGTGAAGTAACGCTTGGCCTTCCTCAGGTCGGCCCCGGCCGCCTGCTTCTTCTTGGCCTCGGCCAGCTTCTGGGCCATGCCCTTCAGGCGATCAGCTGCCATAGGGCCGTACTTCGTCCCCTTCCCGTCCTGGGCGACGCGCTTGTAGAGCGCCTCGGCACCGAGAATGTTGCCACTCTCCTCCAAGCCTTTGGCTTTACTGAAAAGATCCGCCACGCGGTCGCCGTTGCCGCCGCTGCCGGCCGGCGCCCCGGCCGCCTCGCCGCCGCTCGACCCGGGAGCGGCCGCCTTAGCGGCCACCTTGCCTGCGGCCCGGGCCTCCTCGACGGCGCTCTGCGAGGAGACGTCGATGCCGGGGGCCAGGCCCGCGTCGTAGCCGCCCCCGCCCTTGCACGAGACCTTGGCCGAGGTGGCGCCGCTCAAGCCGAAGGTGACCGAGTACTTCCTGGGCGCGCCGTCGATCTTCACCGTCACGCTGCCGCCGCCCACCGTGGCCGTGGTCTCGGGCATGGGGCCCTGGCCGTCGGTGACGAGGAATACGTGAAGGAAGTACTGCCTCGCCGTGCCGAGGGGCGCCGCCACCTCGAGCCGCCAGGGGCTCACGGGCGCGCTGTCGCGCCCGCGGCCGGTGTGGTTGTACTGGGCCGTCGATTCCAGTGGATGGCCCCAGTGCTCGTGTCCCGAGCCGCCGCGCTTGGTGATGACGGCGCCGGTCGGCAGAAGCGTCTTCATGAAGACGCGGCTCTTGCCCTGCGAAGTGACGCCGTTCTCCTTCTCGGTCGAGGACTCCCACGTCGAGATAATCCCATCGCCCTTGTAGTCGATCACGTGGCCGGCGGTCTTGACGGTCTCGGTGCCCGTTATCTTGGGGTCGCCCGAGAGATGGAGCATGAAGTGCTTCGGGAACTGGGCGTTCGACGCCTCGACGCGGTCGAAAACAACGAAGAACTCCTGAGGCCCGCGGAGGTACAGGAACTGCCGAGTCACCTCGCGCACCTTGCCGGTGTAGGCCTTGGTCAGGTCGGCCGCCGCGTACGTGTACTGCCCCGGCGCGTGCCGGTAGCTGACAATATGGCCACGCTCGGTGTAGCGCCCGCCGCCCTCGTACACGTGGCGCTTGAGGCCGCCGTCGTTCTCGTTCTTCCGGCTGCGGCGGAACTGCTCGCTCTTGTCGTAGACGGTGAGTATGTTGAAAACCAGCGAGCCGCCCCAGTGGTGGTCACCGTCGTTCCCGCCGCCGCCGCCGCCGCCCTTCGAGACGAGAAGCCCCTTGCGCGCGATGAGGAAATGGCCCTCGTCGTCGTGCTGGTGGCCGGCCATGTGGGGCCCCGCGCCGAACCACGCCCACGTGGCGTTGGGATCATCCCAGGCGCTGCGCATGTAGGCATGCCCGGCGCCGCGGAAGAACCATGCAAGCGGCCAGTTCGCCTGCTTGGGCGAGAGCGGCTTCAGGTCGGTCGGCAGGGAGAGCAGGCGGGTCCAGTGAGCCTTGTTGTAGCGGAGCCAGTTCTCCTTCACTGCGCGGTTCGACCAGTAGACGGCCACGGGCTCGCGGAAGGCCTTCGCCAGCATGGGGGCGCAGCGGACGTAGGCCCCGGGCTTGCCCGAGCGGCCGTTGTCGTCGATGTAGGCGGTACCGTCGTTGTGGGGAAACAGCGTGTAGGTCGCCCAGGCCGTCTCCTCAGGCAGATAGCTCCAGGGCTTCATCTTCGAGTACCAGTCCACGCCCATGCCCGTGTGCCAGGCCTCGAAGGTCCAGGCCGGGACGGTGACGGGGCCGTATCCCCCGTGGCCCATCGACTCGGCCCAGACGCCGCCCATCCTCTCGAAGGCGCGGAGGCAGTCAGTGGGGATGAGCTTGTTGCACGAGTCCAGCCACTTCTTGGCATCGGCATCGTGGCTCGTGGGGGCGCCGTGGATGGCCAGGGCCACGAACGTCTTGGGGGTGATGCCGGTGCGGCAGTGCATGGTGTTCATGTGCGTCGGGCACCACGTCTGGTTGTACTCCCAGTGTCCGCCGCGGAGCGTGAGCTCGGGTCTGCCGGTGTACCAGGTGAGCCACGAGCCCAAGCGGTTGCCGAGGTCGCGCTTGTCGCCATCGGAGAGGCCGTCGTAGACCCAGTCATAGCCGATAGCGTGCCAGCCGAAGTGGGTGTTCCGCCCCTTGGGCTTCAGCCACCTCTTCATGTCGCGCGCGGCGGCGTCGGCGTACTTCTGATGATCGTTCCCGAGCTCGCGCTCGATCAGGTAGGCGAGCCCGAGGTGAAGGAGGTCATCCGGCTGGGCCCACTGGTTGCTGATGTACTTCGAGCCGGCGTTGACGGCGTTGTCGGCCCGTCCCTTGATGTAGGCGTAGTCGGTCGAGAGCGGGCCCTTCGCGCGCTTGGCGAGCTCGGCGAGGCCCTCCTTAGTCACGAATATCCGGGGATGCTCAGTCGGTACGTTGTATGCCATTGCTGCTCCCGACGCGACCAGCATGGCCGCCAGGGCCGTAGGTGCCATGCGCATCGTGCTCCCTTCACCGCCACATCATCTGGCGGAGTGAGACGGCTGACCGCATGTTTCCCGGCGGATGAGCTGGGCGGGCAGCGTTTCGGTGACGGTGCGGTTGCCCGAGGCGAGCGTGGCCAAAACCTCCACCGCGCGCTGCCCCATCCGCAGTGAGAAGGTCTTGACGGAGCTCATTCTTATGTTCGTCCTCTCGCCCCTGTTGCCGTTGTCGAAGGCGATGAGCAGGAAGTCGCGCCCCGGGCGCATTCCGACGTCGAGGGCCGAGTTCATCATCTTGACGCCCGTGCCCGACTCGTGAGCGATCACGCCGAGCAGACGGTCGCGCGCCCGTTCCTGCGAGCCCAGGCGCAGCAGCTCCCCAGCGTCGGAGACCCGGACGACGTCGCCGTCGTTCGCTCGGCACCAGGCCAGGTACGCGTCAAGCTTCTGCTTCTCGACGGCCGCCAGCCCTTCGGCTTCGGTGCCGGGGCCGCGGCCATCAAAGAATGCGATGGGACCAGCCCCGGCCGCGCTTAGGGCGTCCGCGGCCATGTTGACGGCCCCCGGCACGTCGGACCCCACGTAGCTGAAGCGGTCGCCCTCGAGATGGTGGCCCACCTGCAGGATGCGCCCGACAGCCGAGAGGCCCTCGAGTATCTCCTCGCTCGGCTCGCCGAGGAAGAGCACGCCCCTCGAGCGCGCCCGACGGAGGCGTTCGGACAGGGCGCCTATCTCGGCGGCGGTGGGGACGCGCTCGCGAAGCTGCTCTATCATCACCGAGTTACCCCGGGCCCCGGCGCCGTCCACTATCCCCGAGAAGAGCTCGCTGTAGACCGGGTCCGAGGCCAGCTGGAGCCACTTGTGGAAGACGATCGTTATGGGCCTGGAGGCCGCGGGGCTCTCGGCGACGAAAGAACCCGAGCCTCGCCGCCTCTTCACCAGTCCTTTCGAGACGAGGCTCTGGAGAGCGCGCCGCACGGGCGTGACCGAGACCCCGTAAATCTCGCAGATCTGCCGTTCGGAGGGGAGGCGCGCCCCCGGCTCCAGCCGCTCCGAAGCGATCTCGGCGTCGAGAAGCTCCTCGATCTGACGATATATCGGGACGTTCTGTTTGAGCCTCTTCCTAGCGATGTAAGTACCTCCTAAATGCCGGAGTGCGTGCACTAAGTACCTACTTAGATATCTACACCAAGCGGGGGGAATGGGCAAGCTGTTTTTGGCGAAAGTGGCGATTGTGGCATTTCTGTGCGTCTGGTGAGCCCGGGGTCCGTCGGTCAGTCCGGGTCCGCGGCGCTCTGGTCCCCGTTGTCGTCTTCGTGGAGGTAGCCCTCGTCGAAGTCAACGGCGAGGCGCTCGATGGGGGTCGCGCCCACGAAGATATCGGGCTCGTCGGTCCTGTGCTGCTGGGCCTCCCACATCTCGGCGTAGGTGGGGCTATTCTCGAGGAGCTCGTCGTGCTTCCCGATCTGCTCGACACGCCCATCTCTCAAGACAACGATCATATCCGAGCTCGAGACGGTCGAGAGCCGATGGGCCACGACCAGCGTCGTCCGCCCAGCCACAAGCTCGTCCAGCGCCGCCTGAACCTCGCGTTCGGCAACGGAGTCAAGCGAGCTCGTCGCTTCGTCGAGTATCAGTATCTCGGCCCGGCGCAGAACCGCCCTCGCGATGGCGACGCGCTGGCGCTGCCCGCCGGAGAGGTTCAGCCCCCGGTCGCCCACGACGGTCTCGTAGCCGTCAGCGAACGCGGCGATCTCGTCGTGGACGTGAGCCGCCCGCGCGGCGGCCTCGATCTCTTCGGCTGCCGCGTCGGGCTTGGCATAGCGGATGTTCTCTGCGATCGTCGTGTTGAAAAGGAAGGGGTCCTGCGTGACGATGGCGATGCGCGACCGCAGCGACGCCATCTTGACCTCGCGCACGTCGCGGCCGTCGACGAGGACGCGGCCGTCGGTCGGATCGTAAAAGCGCGGCACCAGGTTGAGGATCGAGCTCTTCCCCGCGCCGCTCGGGCCGACTATGGCGCAGCTCTTGCCCGCGGGAACGGCGAAGGAGACGTCCTCCAGGACCATGTCGCGGTCGTACTTGAAGCACACTCCCTCGAAGGCGATGGACTCGCGGAGGTCTTCCATCTCGACCGCGCCGGGGCCGTCTTTCACGTCGGGCTCGAGTTCCAGAACATGGAATATTCGCTCGGCCGGGGCAACGGCCGCGTTGATGGCGCCAAAATTCTTCGCGAAGTTCTTGGCCGGGCCGCGCATGAAGCCCAGGGCCATGACCACGGCCATTACGTCGGCGATGCTGGCCCATCCCTTGGTCATCCATTTGATGCCGACGAGCATCACCAGCACCAGGCCCACCCCGCCGAGGGCCTGGACGGCCATTCTGCCGGCTGCGCGCGCCTTCGCCGACTTGACGTTGGCGCCCAGAAGCGAGCGGCTGTACTGCCCAAAACGGCGTGCCTCGTTGGACTGCTGTCCGTAGGCCACGACGATCCTCATGCCGGCGAAGACCTGGACGACCGTTCGGGCTATATCGGCCATGCGGCGCCGGCCTTTCCTGGCGTACTTCCTGATGCGCCCGGCCAGGTAGATGACCGGGATTCCGGCAAGGGGGAAGCCCACCAGCCCCAGCAGCCCCAGCCGCCAATTGACGTAGAGCACGGCCACGGCCGCGCCGATTACCTGCAGCGGCTGCACGACCATCTGTATCATCAGATGCACCAGATGCCAGACCGCCGCCGCGTCGCCGCTCAGGCGGACCACCGCGTCGCCCGCCTCCTTCTTGTCGAAGTAGGCGATGGACATGTTGAGGTACTTCTCCATGCCTTCCTCGCGGACCTCGGCCGCGACGCGGTTGGCGACGATGGAACCGAAGACCATGTGGGCGTACTCGCAGATTGCCCTCGCGAGGAGGGCCCCGCCGAAGCCCAGCGCCATGAGCTGCGCGTACCTGGGGTTGGCCCCGGGCTCGGCCTTCTCGATGGCGGTCAGCACGGAGATGAACCGCTCCGTCAGAATGACCGGCAGCCCGGAGAACGCGCCGGACGCCATGGAGATCACAAAAAGGACAAGCACCGAAAACTTGTGCCTCAGAAGGTAGCCGGCACACCGCAAGATGATTCTGCCCTTGGAGGGGAGGCGCTCCGGTTCCCTGGTGCCGGTCTCGCTCATGCGAAGTATGCTACCCCCTGCGCCTGCGCCGGTCAAGAGCCGGCCTGCGGGACGAACTGCACCTCGAGCTCGATCCGTCTGCTCCTGCGGCCCTCAAGCCTGATCGCGAGCTTTCTGGTGCCCTCGTTCGAGTGCTCCGGCGGCTCGCGGCGGGTGGATTCGACGTCGAAGGCGGCCCCTTCGGGGCTCAGTATGCTGGCCACGAGTTTCTTGCCGCCCAGCGTGAGCTCCGCCACGGCGCCCCGGAGCTTCACCTCGGCCCCCGTGACCATGCCCCAGGCGATCTCCATGTCATCCTTCGGGGTGACGAGATCCCGCACGAATACGTCCTCGCCCGCGAGGCGGACCAGGCGCACCCAGCTCGAGAGCTGCTGCGGGTACGCTCCCGAAAGCTCGATGCGGACGCTGCCCTCGGGGTCGAAATCGGTGACGTAGCCCTTCGCGGCGTAGCCCTGGTTGGCGCCCGCCGGGACGATGACGTTGTGACTCCGGCTCCCGAGGCGGTAGTACTCCCACCTGCTGCCGTCCCATCCCCAGTATCCCGGCAGGTTGTAGTAGCCGCTACCGAGGTCCATCGCCCACCTTTCGCCGAGGGCGTCGAGGACGAACGTGCCCAGGTCGAGGTGGGAATGGTTGGCCTCGTTGTCGCCGCCCTTGACGGCGACGAAGGTCGCCTCGCCGCCCCAGCCGCTCCTCATCGAGACGACGTCCACGCCCTCGAAGAGGCGGCACTTCGGCGGCATCTCGCCCTGCGGCGGGTCCGTGTACCAGATCAGATCGAAGGGGGACGGGCGCGAGCCCATGACTACCTTGGGTATGTCGATCGATATCTCGCCGGGCGGGGTCGCTCCAGCCGTCCAGGTGCTCCGCTTGCCCATGGCTCGCTCGATCAGCCCTTTCTGGGCCTCGACGAAGAAGGGCTCGCCGAAGCGGCGCCCCAGCCAGAAGTAGGCGTCGGAGGGCGAAGCGGGCCCGCCGTGGGCGTCCGCGAAGTTGAATTGCCGCCCCGAAGACCCCGTCATGTGGATCGGGAACCATCCCGTCTCGCCGAAGCCCGGCAGCTCCGAGAGCCCGAAGTCCTTCCCGAGAGCCGACTCGAGGGCGGCCAGCATGTAAACGGTATAGCTCGTCGCGTAGTTCCAGTAGCCCGGCCCTTCAGGGAAACCCCCGTCGGGGGCGTGGGCGGCCATCGGCGTGGGCAGCGTCTTCACGGCGTGGGAGACGATGAACTCGGCGAGCTCGGGCTCCTCGTCGGCCACCGCGAGCGCCCCCACCGTGAGCCCGCCGTTGCAGACCTGGCTCCAGTTGTGGTGGCACTTCACCCACCACCCGAGCGACCGGCCACCGCCCGGCCGTCCAGGCCGCTCCTTGTGGCACGCCTTCCCGAGCTTAAGACCGAGGTCTAGCAGCCCGGAGCGTATGCGCTCCCGCCGCCCAGGGCCGAGGAAGTCGTAGAGCCAGTCGTAGCCCAGCCCGACCGCGTGGCACATCTCGCCCGTGTCGAGGAAGTGGCCCGGGTTCCAGTCGGGGAAGGCCGAGACGGCGAGCAGCTCCTCGGCCCCCTTCTCGGCGTACTTCTCCTCGCCCGTCATGAGGTAGACTAGGCCGAGGACGCTGGTCTGATGCACGGCGCTCCTCGAAACGTGGAGCAGCCTGCCGCCGTGGACGAGGTAGGGCGACGGGGGCTCGGTGAGGAGGCGGTCGGCCTCGGCCCTTATCTCGTCGAAGTACCTGCGCACAGTGTCGTCCTTGTCGACGAGTTCCTTCAGCCGCGCGATGTCGTCCTCGCCGATGTAGATGCGCGGGTGGGAGCGTTTCAGCGTTGCCAGATACTCCGACATCGATTCTCTCCTCAGTGTTCCGCGGGCTCGGCGAAGACGAGCAGGTTCCCGTGGAACTCGGTCTCGATGCGGCCCACGGGCCCGGTCACCTCGCCGAGGTCGCGCCCGTTCACATAATCCCTGACCGCGTAGCGCCGCGACGGCTCCAGCCCCCGGAGCTCGACCGTCCCCGCGCAGGGCGTGTCGAGATCGCCCGACCACTCCGACGCGAAGAACGCGTAGTATATCCGCGCCCCGACGCGCACGGCGTGTGCCTCCGGACGATCGTGTGCGATGTCGTAGAGATTGAGATACTCGCCGCGGGCCGTCTGGTGCTCGCGGGCGAGGGCGAGCCACCTGCGGTAGCGCTCGTGGTCGGCCTCCTCGAGCGGCACGGTGAACTTGACGTAGATGCACGCGCCCGTGCCGATGACGCCGGCGAAGTCGTCCTGCGTCACCTCGACGAAGTCGAAGTCGACGGCCGCCGTCGGCCCCATGAGGGCCTTCAGGCTCTTCACCCGCTTGCGGACGTGCACCGGCATGGGGTCGGCGGTGGCGACGCGGTTGACGTGCGGCAGCAGGTAGAAATCGGGCACCTTCCCGCAGGCGCAGAGCATGATGACGCCGTGCCCGCCGGTGATCTCGGCCACGCGCTCGCCGATGCGGCGGTAGAGCTCGGCGTGGGCGCCGGCCGTCTCGTACGGGTCGGCGTGACCGTGCGACGGGTCGAAGCACGGCGGCGTCCCGTAAATGCCGTCCTGATACAGCGCCGCGGTGCCGTACTCCTTCAGGTGCCGCTCGACCACCGAGAGGCAGAGCTCGACGTTCTCCTCGAGGCCCGGGCAGAGCTCGTGCTCCGTCTGCCCCGCCATGAAGCCGGCGCCCGTGATCTCCACGGGCCTGCCGTCGGCGCCCCTGATGAGCCTCTCCGGGTGCTCCTTGGCGTAGGCCGAGCCCGAGGACGCATGGCCCGAGCAGATCCAGAGGCGCAGCTTGAAGCCCATCTCCTTGAGCTCGGCGATGAAGCCCTTGAGATCCTCTTCACCGCCCGGGAAGATATCGCGGTTCACTTCGAAGTCGCCGTGGTCGGAGTACCACGGGTCGTCGAACTGGATCCACTCGATCCCGAGCTCCTTCAGCACCGGCGCCGCCCGAAGCACGTCCGCCTTGGTGAATGTCTTCGTGTACCCCCACGTGCTCCAGGCCGGCTCGTACGCCTCGGCGGGTGGCGCGGCCATCTTGAGGCCGCGCGCGGCCATGAGCTCGCGGAAGCGCGAGACGCCGTCGTAGAAGTCGAGCCTGTGCACGGCGAGCATCATCGGCGGGCTGTCATAGGGCGCCCCCGGTGTGATCTCGCCGACGCGTTCGTCGAGCATGCAGATCCCCGGCAACCCGCCTTCGCCCACGTCCACGGGAAAGCCGACGCGGAGCGGCACGTCGCTCAAATGGCCGATCGCGACGCCGGTCTCGCGGCACCAGAAGTCGAAGACCGGCGCGCCGCAGCACTCGTCCGCGCCGTCGCCTTCGCCGGCAAGCCAGTTCTCGCGCCGGAAGCCGGGCTCCAGCGGTATCACCGTGTAGGTCTTGCCGAAGGTCTTCGAGGTCGAGACTGGCTGGTACGACGCGAAGTGCCAGGCCTCGGCCCGCCCCACTCCGCCGAGGGCGAGACGCCGGTCGAGCCGGAAGGCCAGACTCCGCGCGGCCTTCACGCTCACGGTGCCGCCCTGTGCCCGGTAAGAGACGCGGAAGACGACCGCGTCGGGGTGGTCGTCGTAGAGCTCGGCATGTATCGTCCGCGCGAGCGTCGCGCCGGCCACCGAAGCCGTCCCTGTCACGGAGACGCGCAACGCCTCGCCGAACTCCGTGGCCGTCCGCTCGGCGCCCGAGATGGACGCGTCGCCGGCGAACTCGGAGATCTCTGTGCCGTCATGCAGCACCAGCGCGAAGGGGCTGCCGCCGATCGGGTCGATCACGGTGACCGGCCGGCCGTCGTCCACGAGAAACGCCCGCACGCCGCCGCCAGAGTCGATGACGACGCGGATCTTCTCGTGGCAGAGGACGACGCTGTCGTCGGAGAATCGAATGACGCCGGGCAGCCCGGGCCCTAGAGTGGGGACTTCGAGCCGAATGGCGTGCGAGCGGAGGGTCTGGTCGCCCCACTTCTCGCGACGGAAGCTCTGGCGGATGCGGATATCGTATGAGCCGCCGGCCTCGAGGCCCCCCACGCCGACGCAGTGGTAACGCCTGACCGTAGGCTCCCGGGGCGTCCAGCGCTCAGCGCCGGAGCCGTCGGCCACCGAGACCTGCCCCGCAGTCGGCTCGTCGGACCGCCACTCCACGACGGCCGCGCCGCCGCCCAGCGGCAGGGCCCGAATACCCGTGGCCGCGGGACCTTCGGGGAGGACCACCTCGGTGACGGGCCCGGCGCCCTCGCGGCCCGAACCATCCTCGGCCAGTACCCGGACCCAGTAGCGGGCCATCGCGGGCAGGTGGCCATATGACGCGGACCTGCGCGAGTCGAAGGTGAACTCGGTCGCGAGTCCGGCCCCCGGGTCAACGGGCATCGCGTCGACCATGGAGTGGGAGGTGCTGACCTGCATGCGGCACCGGCAGGGCAGGTTCGTGCGCCAACTCGCTACGAAGTAAGAAGCCCCGACCTCGTCAAGGGCGAATTCAAGGACGCTGGGCGTCTCGGAGATGTCATGGCGCGGGCGAGGCATCTTTCGTCACCTTCTTCTCTTGGTTGCCGTCCAGTCGTCAGCGTGCCATATCCGCACGGTCTTATCCATGCCGCCGGAGGCGAGCATGCGCCCATCCGCGCTGAAACGCAACCGCATCGGCATACCCGTGTGGCCCTTCAGCCTGAGGAGCAGCGCCGCCCTCTCAAGGTCCCATATGAAAACGTCGTGCTCCTCCTGGTGGGCCGTGGCGACGCGCCTGCGGTCGGGGCTGATGGCCACGGACATGAGCCGGTCGGGCAGGTCCGTCACCGAGCCGGTCTTCGTCCCGTTCGCCGTGTTCCAGACCGCAAGCTGGTTGTTCCCGAAGCCCGAGACTATCGTCCTGCCGTCCCGGCTGAGCGCTGCAGGGACGCTGAGGCCGTCCCGGTCGTTGATCTCGCGGATCAGCCGGCCCGTCCCCGGATCCCACAGCCTCATCGGGCCGGAGCGGGAGGACATCGTGAGCAGCACGGAGCCGTCGCCGCTGAAGGCCAGGACTTCGATGTAGCCGGTGCCGACGTCCAGCTTGCGGATCTCCCGCGCGGTCTTCGCATCCCAGATCCTGACCACTCCCTTGTCGGTCGCCGAGGCGAGCAGAGCTCCGTCCGGACTGTAGGCGAGGCGGCGGACGGACCGCTCCGGCGCCACTATCACCTTAGGGTCCCGGTCCTCATAGACCGCGTCGAGTTGCATCCTGTGGTTCCACCCGCCCGTCGCGAGCGTCTGGCCGTCCGGGCTGAAGGCCACGGCCGTGACGTAGCCGTAGTGGCCGAGGATCGTCCTGAAGGGAATCCCCGCCTCGATGTTCCAGAGCCTCGCCGTTCTGTCGCCGGAGCCCGTCGCCATGATCTTGCCCCTGCGGTCGAAGGCGAGCGCGCAAATGTGCCGCATGTGTCCTTCGAGAACCGTCACCGCCGGGGTGCGGGCGCGGTCCCAGAGACTGAGGCCCTCCTCGGGCGCAGCAGTCACAAGCTGTGTTCCGTCAGGACCGACGGCAAGCCATTCCACGTGCTCGGCGTGGGCCTCGTGGCCAAGCACGGGGTCCCCGGTCATGAGGTCCCAGCCCATCACGCGGCCGCCCGCGTCTGCGGCGATGAGCCTGTCGCCGTCGGGCGTGAAGACGATGCGGTGAGAGCGCCCCGCCAGGCCCTTCAGCAGCTGCCGCGTCCGGCCGGTGCGCCAGTCGACGATCCTGACAATCCTGTCATGCAGCGCCATCGCGAGGAGCTGCCCGTCGGGGCTGAAGCTCAGCGCCGTGATGAGCTTGCCCGGCGTTTCGATCGGGTCGAGATCCCGGTCCTTCTGAAGGTCCCTCAAGAAGACCTTCGACTCGTTCCCACCGTAGGCGGCCACCTTGCCATCCGTCGAGAGCGAGGCGCACTGGAAGGCGCGCGAGGGGAACCGGGCGGCGGCCCCGGGCCGCCGCCTGTGGACGCGGAACAGCTCCCTGCCCGACTTGACGTCCGTGAGCTGCACCACGTCGCGCCTCACGCTGAAAAGCTTCTTGCCGTCGGGTGTGAAGCCCACGTAGACAACGTCCTCGCCGTACTCCGACACCGACAGCACTTGCCGGCCCGTCTTCAGGTTCCACACTCTGACCGGCCGGTGCGCGCCGCGATCCACACGGCCCTCGCGCCGGGACGGCCACCGCCTGTAGCCCACGGCGAGGAGCGTGCCGTCCGGGCTGAAATCGATCGCCGCGGCGCAGCGGCTGCCGGCGCCGCCCAGCGATACCCTCCGCTGGCTGGTCTCGGCGATCGACACGTATACGGTGCCATCGCGGCACCCCCACGCGACCCTCGAGCTGTCGGGAGAGAACTCGGCGCACGTCGCCCCGCCGCCGGTCTCGTCCTTCCATGTCAACCGGTATGGCATGTGCCTGGCGGCGCTGAGCAGATGACCGTACTCCCACCCGCGGAAGCGCGCGTCCAGCCCCTGCAGGAGCTTCAGGGCTTGCCCGCACCTGCCGCCCGAAACCAGCCTGTCTGCCTCCGCCATGCCCGAGCGATACAGCTCGAACCCGGCCTCGGACAGAGCCGCCGCGGCCCGCGCCTCGTCGCTCCGCGCCATGGCCGTATCCTCGTCGGCCTTCCTGCGCGCCTCCGCCTCGCGGCTGGACGCCTCGAGGGCGGCCGTGAGAGCCTTCTGCGCCTCAGCGCTCCTGGTCGCCTCGCGCTCGGCCGCCCTGCGCGCTTGCTCCTCCGCCGCCCGGGCTTGGGTCTCCTTCAGCGCAGCAGCAGACCGAAGCTCCTCCGCGAGGGCGCGCTCGGCGTCGGCCGTCCCGCGCGCCGTCTCGGCCGCCGCAAGCGCCGCCCTCAGGGACCAGACGTACCACGCGGCCCCCCCGACCAGCCCGGCCAGGATCACGGCCGCGATCGCGGCCGCTCCCCTGTGAAGGGCAATACCCTCGCCGAACGTGCGCGCGAGCCTCGGCGGCCGCGCCGTGATCGGCGAGCCGTCGAGGAAGTGCTCGAGGTCCGCGGCCAGATCCCCCGCGGACTGGTAGCGCCTGCGCGGGGACTTCTCGAGGCACCGCATGCAGATGGTCCCGGCATCGACGGGCACTCCGGGATTGACGGTCGCGGGCGGAGGCGGGGTCTCGTTCTGCACCGAGCGCAGGACGTCGCCGGGCGTGCTGCCGGCGAAGGGCGGGCGCCCCGTCAGCATCTCGTAGAAGACGGCCCCGAGCGAGAAGACGTCGCTCCGCACGTCGAGGCGCGCCTCGCGACCTGATGCGCTCTCGGGGCTCGAGTAGGCGGCGGGCGGCTTTAACTCCCAGCAGACGCCGAGGTCGGCGAGCACCGGCTCGCCGCCTGGGCCGACGATGACGCTCGAAGGCGAGATGCTCCCGTGCAGAACGCCCTGCACATGTGCGTAGTGGACGGCGGCCGCGATCTTGCGCACCAGCTTCGCCGCCTCGCGGGGCTCGAGGCGGCCGGTGCCGAGGAGCGCGTCGAGCGGCGTGCCCTCGACGTACTCTGTGGCGAAGTACGGGCGTCCGTCGCAGATGTCGACTTCGTGAACCGGCGCGATACTGGGATACGCCAGGCGCACGGCCGACTCCGCGGCGCCGAGGAAGTGCCTCTGAAGGTCGCCGGGGCCCTCGGCCACGCTCAGAACCCTCAGGACGACAGCGCGGCCGAGCTTCGGTTCGAGCGCGCGGTAGGTGACCAAGTTCCCGCCGCAGCCGAGCTTGCCGAGAATGCGGTAATGGGCGAACTCCACGGGACCGGTGACGGGTTCCTCTCGCGGCGTCGGCGCCTCGCCGCTCGGCTCCATCGCGCCGGTCCTCCACAAAAAGACCGGGACGGGCCTGCTTCGCCCGTCCCCTCCGTCTCCCCCGCCGCGCGGCCGCTACTTGGCCGCCTTCGCCTTCGCGAGCGCCTTCGAGAGCTTGGCCTTCTTGCGGTCGGCCTGGTTCTTGTGGATGGCGCCCATCTTGGCCGCCAGGTCGAGAAGCCCCATGCACTTGGGCAGCTCCTTCTCGGCCGTCTCGACGTCGCCGATCTCGATAGCCCGGTCGAAGCGCTTGATCTGCGTCTTCATCGCGCCCTTGCGGGAGCTGTTCTCCAGCCGGTGCTTCTCGTTCTGGCGGATTCTCTTCTTTGCCGACTTCGAGTGTGCCATGTCCGGTCCCGTATCCCTCCCTTGACCTAGCCCAGCTCCTTGAGCTTGGCGCCCACGTCCTTGTAGCCGATGTCAACGGCGTATATCGCCTGGTAGTCCTTCTTCGCATCCTCCGGACGCTCGAGCGCCTCGTAGAGCACGGCCCGCTCGTACGTGAGGTCCTTCTTGATATCGCTCTGGCTGATGTTGACCTCGATCGAGTTGATGCCGCCGGTGAAGGCCTCCTCCGAGAGGTTGTTCTGGCCCATCGACTTGAAGCAGACGCCGAGCCTCAGCAGGCTCTGCGCTCGCTTGGACGGGTCGTTCTGGGTCTTCTGGAAACGCTTGGCGGCCTCGTCGAAATTCCTGAAGCGGAAATAAAGGTTGCCCAGCTCGAAGGCGATATTCAGGTCGGTGATGTAGTTGCCCTCGCGCTCCATGAAGCACTTCAGCCGGTAGTTGTAGTACTTCGACTCCGTCCCCTGGAGCTGCTTCTTCGCCTCGCCGTCGGCGCCGCCCTTGATCTTCTCGCGCAGCTGCCTGATGGGGACAAGCATCTTCGCCATTTCGAGGTCCTGGAGCTTCATCTTGATGCGGTACTCCGTGGGCGAGATCTCCTGGGCCTGCTTGTAGGCGGCCAGCGCCTGGTCCCACTCCTGGATGCGCATCCACGTGTCGCCCAGCTTGATGCGCAGGTTGGGGTCCTTGGGCCGCTTCTCGGCATCCTCGGCGACGTACTCGGCGACCTTGCGGATCTCCTCAGGAGTGCGGCCGCCCCCGTCGAGGAGCTTGAGCTTCTCGGTCTCCTCGTCGGACTTGAGCACCTTGCGCGAGGCCTTGCCGTCCGCGGCCCCCTCGGTGGCGGTCTGGATAGACTGCGCGAGTCCACTGGCCGAGAGGTCCCGGATCTTCACCTGCGCCTCGCGGTCGCCCGGCTTGATCTTCTCCAGTATCTTGTATGTGTCGAGCGACTCACCGATCATGCCCACCGCCTCGTAGGCCTGCGCGAGGGTCCGGGCCGCCTCTGCGTCCTTCGAGTGGTTGTGGTAGAGGTCCTCGAAGACCCAGACGGCCGTCTCGGTATGGCCGGCCTTGAGGGCGGCCATACCCAGCTTCCTGAGCACCTTCGCGCTGCCGGGATCGTTCTTGAGGTACTGCTCGGCGGCCATCATCCTCCGCTCGGGATCCTTGGAGGGCAGGATCAGCTTGAGCATCGGCACCAGCCCCTTGAGGATCGCCGACACCTTGGAAACGCCGTTCTCTTTGACGTTGCGGACGGCCACCGCGCGCAGGGCCTTGCGGGCCTCGACGTCGTTGGGCGAGAGGGTAAGCGCCTGCTGGTAAAGCTCGATCGCGTAGCCGTAGTTCCGCTTCTCAACACATTCCTTGGCCTTGTCGACGAGCTTCGATACGTCCATTGCCATGGCCGGTCTCCAGGCCCGGCGGGGACGGAGCATAACGCCACCCCGGCCCACGCCGCAGCTCCTCGCACGAACGCCTGACCAAGCGAGTCTATTCCCGCTCTCCGCCACTGTCAAGCACAATTCGCCCGCCACAGGGGGTATGGGCGCCCCTTTCCTCATCGTTGTCAGTTCCTTCACGGTCCCATGACTGTCTCCCCAACCTCGTGCCGAACGCTCCTGCCCATGCCTCACGAATGTTGTGCCGGGAGTTTTCCCGCTGCTCCTCAGCAACCGGCACTGCTTGGGTACTGACGGGGGCGAACCCAGGCCTTCGCCGTCCGGACTGCCTAGAGCATC
>Ga0272441_10007645_pt1 | contig 17491 bp, 30 predicted proteins | sample SSMProp6N_FD_193582 | JGI IMG/M metagenome (GOLD analysis project Ga0272441, IMG submission 193582) | Marine sediment archaeal communities from Little Sippewissett salt marsh, Falmouth, MA, United States - SSM-Prop-6N | ecosystem: Environmental > Aquatic > Marine > Wetlands > Sediment ...
TCTCGACAGCCTTCAGCTCAATAGGGAGGGTGAAACCTTTCCACATCGCGTCTACATCCGGGCGTCCCGAGCTCACCACATTCTCCATCCGCTCCAGATACACCTTGCCCTTGAGCCTGTTGCGCATTCTGTCCCATAGCTTCTGTTCTTTTTTACGCATCAAACACCTCCGGTCTATTCAGACACCTTATTTTCTTCATTTTCACCATAGCAAAATTCTGAATCCGATAACCACGCACCATAAGAATGTCGCCCGGTTTAAGGCGCTCAGCTGCGAGCGCTCCGAGCGGTTTATACATGAACCGATCAAATCGCAAACGAATTGGAATGCCCGAATCATCCGACACAAACACATCAAGAAAGAGCGTTTGCCCCTTCATGACTTTCCCATCCCGGCGCGCAACTCTCCGCGTCTCATTTTCATCCCGTAGCTCTTTGCGATCAACTCGACAAAGCATCAGCACATCCCCTTTAGGTGGTAATTCATTTATTTTATTAAACCGCGAGTTGGGGCGACATCCCACTATAGTTGGATCATCGTACACGTGACCCCAGTTTGCATGCATGGGATAGAGCTGGCTGAATTTGATTTCATGTTTTTTGAGCTTTTCTAAATCCAACTTGCCCAACCTTCGTTGCTCAATGGCCTTGACAGATTTAGCTGGCCCAAAGCCGTGAAGGTTTTTGAATCCTCCAATGAGCTCCCCATCTACCACAGCCCAATCCACTGCGCTCCGCTCCGGGTCAAACGCTACATACCGGAAGCCCTCTTGATCTGCTTCACGAAGAATTTCCATGGCTTGCTGATCATCTTTAGCATTCCGAAGACATGCCGCAAAATATTCCAACGGGTAATACCGCTTCATCCATGCGCACCAATAGCTAATAATTGAGTAACTGACTGTGTGAGACTTGTTCATACCCCACCCGCCGAATGTACATATTTCAGACCAAATTTGATCTGCTTCATCTTCCGACAATCCTTGAGAAGTCGCTCCAGCTCGGAACTCATCGCCCCGGCGATCAAAGTATTCCTTGCCCTTGCTTCCAGCCATCGCCTTACGAATTTCTGCGACCACTTCCCAGTTAAATTTTCCAATCTCGCGACAAATGCGCATAACCTGTTCCTGATAAAGAACCACACCCAGCGTGTCTGCGAGATAATTACTCATGGAAGGGTGTTTATATTTCACCTCTTGTCGCCCTGCGATGCGTTGAATGTAGCTCTCTGCTGCTCCACCTCCAAGTGGCCCAGGGCGAGAAAGCGCGGTGATATGGTCAATCTGCTGAAATGATTTCACTTCGATTTCTACAGCGATTGTTCGCTGCGCTTGCCCTTCAAATTGAAAGATGCCCGCATAATGATGTTCATTGAAAATTTTAAAAACTTCAGGATCATTCAGCTTCAGTGCATATAACTCTTCTGCTGTCACCACACCCGAATCATTGATCACCGCGAGCGTTCGCAGCCCCAGCGCATCAATTTTTAGCAGCCCCAACTTCTCTGCGTCTGGTTTATTGAGCTGAGCAACGCCATCTGAATTGACCGTGCAATAATCGCTAATCGGATCATTACATACAATGATCCCGGCTGCATGAACTCCGGTATGGCTCGCATGATTCTCTAAATCAAACATGAGCTTTGCTTCCGGGTACTTCTTTTTGAATCGCTTCCCGGGCTCAGTTTGAGTCAACGTATCTTCAAGGGTGTGTCCATATCGAGCATCCCCGGAGGAGTACTCCACCAGCACATCCAGCACGTCATACTTCTCGCGGTCAGGAATGCCCAACCGTTCACAAACCCGCGCAATCACTGATCGCGCGCGCAGCGTGTTTATATTTCCAATGCGTGCGACCTGTGCGCGCCCATACTTCTCTGGGAGATACTCAAACACTCGGTGCTGGTCACTGAAGTCAATATCAATATCCGGCAAGTCATCCCGGCTCACATCGATGAATCTCTCAAACAGTAAATCGTGCTCTAGTGGATCCACTTCTGTAATATTTAAAAGATAACAAACTAGAGAGCCTGCTGAAGAACCGCGAGCTGGGCCAACTAGCATATTTTGTTTTGCCCAACGTACTAGATCAGCCACCACCAAAAAATAACTTTCATATTTTTTACTCTTAATGAGCTTCAGTTCATACTCCATCCGCTCCTGATGCTCAGGAGTCCATTCAGTGATATGCCCCAATCTCAAACGCTCCAGCCGTCCTTTCTCCACTTCCGCGTCCAAATCGCCCTCCACAGAGATAATCGGCGCAGTCGGCAATTCTGAGGCGCATTGTTCTGCGATTGCGTTTGTATTTTCCGCCGCTTGCTGAAATTGTTCGTCCGTTAGAATGCTCAATTCCTTCCTCAGCTCCTCCTCTGAGAGAATCCACTGAGGTGTCATCCGCTCGCCCCGGGCGAATGCCACGAATGCTCCGAAGTCCTCTTCAGCTGGATGGTAGTTGTCCGAGGTCACCACAAGGGGCTTCCCGGTAGCCTTATGTAGGCGGAGCGCTCGACGCTGGCTGAGGACTGACGCTGGGTTGATATCTATGTAATCAAAGGTGTCCGGGTCTGTAAGAGCTGTACCAGCAAACCGAACAACTCCTCTAGCACCCTCTAACAGACTTAATTGCTCCTGCGCGGTTAATTCCTTGTCATGAAAAGCTGTGGAAAGGTTGTAAAATTCCCTTGTATCGAGCGCGAGGAGCCAGAAAGAAGGGCGCTTTCCATCCAGACATCTAAGCGGTTGTTCAAGCCCCAAAAGTGGCTTTATATCGTGTTTCTTTAATTCTTCAGCCCATCGAACGTGCCCCCATGTTCCTTTATCTACTATCCCGGCTGCGGGAGTCCCGAGAGCCTTCAACCGCTTCACTACCCGAGGGATTGGGCCAAATGCATCCCTGAAGGAAAACTCTGTACGACATCTCAGCTGTGCTATCACAATGCCCATAGTTCCTCCTCCTGTATAATCTCCACAAGTGCCTTTACATCATCAAGCGCGCGGTGAGTCTGCTCAAGGGGCTTGCCCATTACATCTTCATAGAGCTGAAGCAATTTCGGATTGTAGCCCCAAAGCTCTTTGTATAATCCCACTGTACACGTTTCGCGCTCAGGCCACGGAAATGGTATTGAAGAGGGAATGCGCGCAATTTCATTCATAATCATCGCTTTATCAAAAGGCAGATTGTGAGCCATAACGTGACCGCAAGAACTAAACAATTCTGAAAAATAAGGGAGATGCTCTGAGAATGGGTCTTCATTGCGTAGGTCATCATCTGTCAACCCGGTAATTTTTATAATTTCTGCTGTGAGGGGTTCAAGGGGATTGATCAGTAAGGATGCTTCCTCCATAATCTCGCCCTGCTCCAATATGACCGCGCCAAACTCGATTATCTTGGGTTGCTTGCTCAGGGGCGCGTCTGGGTGCAAAGTGAGCCCGGTCGTCTCTGTATCAAATACAATTATGCGTTCTGATTTCATTTTTCTCTCTTCCATCCAGTAGTCATATGATTTAAATGGCTGTCACCTTTGGTCAACTCCTCCAGTATCGCTCCATACACCATCGTGTCATGAGCGGAGTCCTCATGCCCTCCCTGCTCTAGCGATTCGGCGTACCGGGTTGCTTTGCTGACGACTTGAACAAAGACTCCAAGTCGATTGAACCCGTCAACATCTCCCGGTTCAATGCGCAATCCTTTTGGAAACAAGCCAGCCATTACATGGCCAAACCGGACATATGAATCACCATATGCTTTATGGCGCTGAGCAAAGGTTTTTGCTCCAGCTGCTAAATTTTCTTCAGCATTTCGCTTCATGCTTTTTTCCTTTCGGATAATTAAGCTGACAAGTAGGAATACTATATCTTTTGTACATGTTCAGAATATCTGCCCGGTCATCCAACGCAATAGAAATATCTTTGGATACAATTCCATGACGAGTGAAACATTGATTTAGGAATTGCTCTTTCAGCTTTACAGATGGGGTGATGTGATCATCGTTCGGGCGCATAAACAGCCACTCCACCTCCAGCCCTGCCACATCCCGCAACCAGTGCCTAGTCTGGGTGGAAACGTATTCAGGGCGCGCAGTGAACACGATAGGGGCACAAATGAAACGCCCAATCTGTACCCAGTTCTTATTCATAAGGGGATCACTGTAGCATCCTTCATGGTACTTTGCCCATGGATCAGGGAGAGAATGATCAATGAGGGGTTGCCTCCAGCGGTCATCCGCAATGCAGCCATCAAGGTCATATATGATATACTTCATTTGGATTCCTTCCTTTTAAGGGTAAATCTGAGCATGAATATTAAAAGATTTAGAATCACGCTCCGCCCTCCTGCTTGGATGCCCAATTCCCAATTCCATCCGCCTCCAAATCTCCCCCAATAGTTTTTCGCGGAGCGCCAATTGAATGTGCATTCCAAACGCCCAATGCTCCATCTCTTTACTATCTCCCTGCGCTTCTCTTTCTGATTAAATCGAATCACAGAAAGGCAAAACCATTCATAAGGGCTTAATTTCATGGCTACTTCCCTTCCTTCCGCATCTTGTGGACAATTTTAAGGAGCTTTGCTTTGGTGGCCAAGTCATCCCCAAACTGTTCCTCTGCGAATGTTTCAATGTCCGTGAAATAATCACGCCCAGCGTCCCCATAGATAAACTTCTCCATCCATGGATGAACTGCGAGAACGGCGCTGACCATCTGGGTCATCACTTCCCGGTATTCATTCTGCGATCTCCCACCCAATCGCTTCTTAGCAAGGTCCACGAAAGCGCGCATATTGAATTTGCAGACAATGTTCGTGGCTACATTGGTGGGGAGTATTCCCCGGGCATCCTCGGCAAGGTGGCCCATGGAAAGCAGTTCCGTATAAATTTCTCGAATTTTCCCCACACACTTATCTATAATAGCCCGGCGGTCATCGTGCTCCAGATCACGCTTTGTGTAAACATATTTGAAATCAGAAGCATCCACGATGCGCATTGCTTGCTGGGCATAGCTCCCGGTGCGGGTGCGGACTTGTTGGTGGGTGTAAGCGCGCGACACTCCCGTCACCAGGAACACATAATCAATAAACTCCCAAGAGCTGGGCAGAGTGTTGGCCATGTACTCCAGCTCCTCCAACTTCTTTTCCTCCGGCCAATTTCGGATTTCATCAAATAGTCCCGGGCTTAGATTTAATCGGGTACTTTTCGTGAAGATAAGAAGGTTGGCTGCTGCCCATGTTTCGTCCGGGGTATCTTTCCCGGTAAAGTGGATCAGTTCAACCCGGGGCGTGTTCGCCTCGATAAGCTTCTGCTTTGCAGCAACCTGTGCCTGATGTTCCTCTTTCATAAAACCAAATTCCATTTGTTCTCCATTCATCTCAATTCTCCTTTATCAATTCTCCAACTTAATGATGCCACGCGGAAAGTACGGCAGATATTTCTCCAGTTTCTCTTCATCAACACACTCATGAAAGATTCCATTAAATACATCCATCGCCCGGTCATGCGCCTCCCGGTGACTCTCCGCTTCGATCTCGCATAGAGAGTCCTTGTCAAAGGTTTTTCCATTGACCGAGTGAACATGTATCTGCCCAAATGTAATATAGAATTTTGCCATTATAATGCCTCCTTTTTCATATCATACGCGGTCTGAGCTTTCATCAGACGCTTGATCATCGCAATATCATTCACCACATCATCCAACATTATATTGCGCCATGTAGCAAACCGCCCGAGAGAATAAATATTATGACGCGCCGTCAGTTCAAATAGCAGGGTCTTTCGCGTCACCTCTTCTAATTCAGCAAGCTTTCCATATGCCTGTTCATGATCGACTAATGGGATCAGCTGAGCAGTTTGCTTTAGGCCAAATGCTCGCCCAATCACCTTTAGAGGTCGATACTCCTCTTCAGCTCCCCATTCAGCCACACGCTCCGCAATAAGCATATCGCCTATAATACTTGCGCGATAAGTAGGGGTGTCATGATCTGGAAAATAAATTGTTTGGTAAACATCACTGTTTGGAATGCGCCAGCGTTTCACTGTAATACTCTTACGGACAAAGGCATCATCAGGCAGACACTTTTTAAGAGGATGTCCATAGTGCTGAAGCATTAGGAACATCGGAATGGTACTGATGACCGGATCATCTCCCTGCAATTCAGGTTTGAATTTCACGCCCCACTGAATCCTTTGGCCAACAGACTCGATCAATTGTTCATAAAAATCCTCTGGCGCAATATAGCGCTCTGCTGGCGTAAGGTTCCAGATGCTTCGCTCTGCGATTTGCCCGATGACCTTCTGAGCATATAGGTTACATACCCGTGCATTCGGCTCCACGAATTCATCCCGGAAAAAAATACCTTTACGCACAAGAACTTTTTTGAACTCAATCCCAGTCAGCTTGCTCACCGCGTCCGAACGGAAGCGGAGGAGAGCTTGATGACGGGGGTTGGCAAAGGGGGACATTTCAATGATACGCGCGGTTGGCCATGCGTGAGCAGCAAGCAGCCCCGCAAGCCCAGCACCTACAATTAAAGGGTATCTATTATCTGTCATCGCCATCTCCTTGTAAAGTGCCACGGGCTTGACGACCAAAAAGCTTTTCAAGATTCTTTTCAGCGATGGTGCCCAACTCCAATCCAAGCTCAGAAGCGCATGCTGCGAGATACCATAATATGTCTCCCAGCTCCTGCTCCGCATTTTCAATAAATTTTAAACTCATCTTCCCGTTACAATCGCGCATAACCTTTTTCAATTTATTACAATACTCACCCACTTCTCCGGCCAATCCTAGTGCTGGGTAATAAGGATTGCCAGGCGTGCTGGGATCAATATCTGGATAAATAGCTGTTTCTTGAGCAAGGTCTTGATAATTGTTTAGAGAAATATAATCTGTCATAATATTCCTTATATATATAAAGGAAAGGGGAAACGGAGAGGAGCTATTTCAGCTCCTCTCCGCGCTCGGATACCCTCAACCAGCTAAAAGCTCCTCAGCCATTGCCCAAAGAGTCTGCTCATGTTTCAGAATAACCGGAATATCACGCACGGGACTAGAAGTGAACCGCCGTCCACTGTCCCCGGTAGTCACACCCACTGTACCGCCTTTCATCAGGTTCTCTTGTATCCGGTTAAATACTGCCCACAAGTCATCTCGATCATCCTCTTCACGCCGGGGAGCCAATACATGCTCAGGCTTGAAAGGAGAATTGCCTGCAGGAAACTTCATTTTGAGCGCTGACCGCGCAAAGGCTTTGGCTTCTTTTTCGTCAAGGATGCGTTCGCGCATCGCGTTCACTCGCTGAATGACGGGCTTGGTTTGGTTGGAGATGACCGTTGCTGCGTCTATAAGGTTTGCAGCATTGCTCTGAAGGTGACGGATGATAATTGATCCGAGAGTTTTTTCTGCGACAATCAATCCATTGCTACACGCTACAACGTGAATACCTGCCAGTAAGCGGTAACAGCTCGAGCCGTTGTGAGAGTTGCTGAGGACAATTTCCGGGAAAGCCTGTCCAACAGCTTTTGCTCCGCCCTTGAATATGCCCTCCACATCTTCATGCCGGAAGCGTACAATGTGCCGGGCATATGGAACATCCTTATTGTTCCGGGCGCGCTTCTGATCAGCGCTCACGGGAAGCCATCCTTCTCCTTGCAATGCCTCAATAGCATCAATGGTACGCACCTGTTGATACTTATCCGAAAGGCGCGATTTAGGGCTGGTGGTAAAGATTGCGGGGGCGAGTGATTTAAGCTCTTTGGGACTCAAGGATTTGTTCAGTTTCATTTTAATTCTCCTTTATATATGTATATAAATTAGTCTTTATAAGTCGCATGGAACATCCAGCCGTCAATTTCCTTTTGCCCGGCCAACTTCAGCTCCTGGCGGAATTTCTTGTGGATGCCGATGGGTAGATTGAGCGCCACAAATGCTGCGTACAGCGATGAATACTCTTCACCTTTGTCAGTTGCTTTACGCCGGACAATGACTGCTGCTTTGCTTTTGCGATGCGCATTGGCCAGTGAGCCCGGCACAGGCGCATCCACTTTCGGTTTTGCCTGAACATTAAGCTCTTCAATCAGAACCGCTGTCCGGCGAAGCGCTGCTTTGCGGTCACTGAACCTTGTGATAGGTTTGTTGGCATGGGTGTTGTAGATTTCAAGCAATTCCGGGGTGGTGAGTTTTTTGAGGTCTTTAGCATTCATTCGATTCTCCTTTATCAGTTCTACAAAAGTTTATTAAATAACGATGAAAACAATTATCTCGATCTCCTTATAAAAGTCAACAAAAAAATAAAATAATTGAAAATGCGCATGCAATTCAAACTGCGAAGAAAACTTCGCGCCCTCTAAGAGTCGTGTGAAAGTTATTTTTACACCACGAATATAACTGCGCGTGTTTTGGGTCATCCTTCTTTAAAAAGCCGTTATGAAGCCTTTTCAGCTCCTCCAGCTCGGGCGCATCCTCAAACGCCGAAGTCATACAGGTATTGCCCTCAACCGTGATTTTGCTTTCCTTTCCTAAATGTGAAAATGTAATTATGATCATTTCTCTTTCTCCTTTAAAGAATTTCAAAACCTAAAATATCATTGAACGCTTTGGTTGCGATTTCAGTACAATCGCCGCAGAAGTCTTGCGCCGTGTGAACAGGCAATTCCCCGATACAGTCAGGACAAATCTTGTGCCCGCATTTAGCGCACACCTCGATCTCCGCTAGCTTTGTTTCTGTACCGCACATGAAGCAATTAACCCGGTCATCACAGTCCTCACAAACGGGAACATCATCAATAATAAAGACTGACACGAAAGTGCCGTCAGTCCTTTCCTCCTGATCAGAGATTCCGCATACACAACAAATTTTCTTTTCCTCAACCGTCATCATCGTTCTCCTTTATAAAGTAAACAGGCTTGCAACTGTCATTGGCCACATTAAGGGCGGATGGCTCCGCCCCTGCTCTGTGTTACATTTTCCCTTTCAATTATTCTCCTGATCCTTATAGACCAAGCCAATTTGTTTTTCGATTTCCGCTGGACTCTCCTCAGCCATCTGAATACGCAGCCCAATGCTGCGCTTGTCTATCACAGCAAAGACGCCGTCAGACACGGCGATTGATCCGGCGGATGTTGCTGTCTCGCCCGGACTGACTAAATCCGCATGCTCGCACTCCTGCAGAACACCAAATCGATAAACGCCATCAACCCGCACAAATTTATACAAACCTTGTTCCATTTTCATTCTCCTTTATTCGTTTTGGCTTTGTGAATTTTTCTGATCTGCTTAGCAACCGCGCCTTCAGCTTTCGCTAATTCATCGCGCAACTTCTCCACGCGCGCAAGTTCCTTATCCAAGCAAACGCTTTTGGCATGACGCTTCAAATATTTTTTTACCCAATACGAATCTACTCTGCCCGGAGCACATCCTGGGCCAGCAAACTGACAATGGGTGATGCGGAAGTCTTTCGCTTCACGCGCGATGTAAAAAGCCTTGCGGCGCTCGGGCGTGTTGTACTTCCGGAACAGTTCCCACGTCACCTCAGCTGTTCTGATCTCCAGTGTTTCCTCGAGCGTCATGCCCTCGCGCTTGGAGATGCGCGGGGAGTCCCCATCATTGAAATAGCGGTAGTATCGGCGGTTGGCTATGTCCTTGAGTCCCTGATCCTTCTTGGTCATCCCGTTCTCATACATCCAGCAGAGGAACTCTCCAACCATCTCTGCGCGATGGTTCCAAAAACCTTGGGCGGTGTTTTTCAAATTAGCCATTTTCATTCTCCTTTATAAAGTATTAAAAACTAGAAAGTGAATCCAACCCAGACCAGCGTGCCCTTCTTAGCATAGATGCAACGGCTAATATCGCCATAATCATCCAGCTGATATTTTTTCTCATATCGGCAATACTCGCCCCGGGTGTAGGTAGGGACAGCTTCTGATTTGCGTTTGACGAACTCGCCCTTGGGGACATCCTCGATGACCATCCAGCCCTCTTCAATAATTTTGTTACCGCGTTTGACGGCCATTTTTCTTTTCACTTTATATTTTGAATGGTAATGTCCTTTTGACTCGGATTTGGGAGCGTCAAGGCTGGTGACCTCATAGATAAGATTGGCGCGGAGAGATTGCCTGCGGCACCAATCTCCGTTGTCTCCGTTGACCACTGCTGCCACGTGGCGCTTGGTGTAGAAAAGATACGTGCGCCCGTTTGCCCAAACATCGTTAAAGCGATGCGGGTGGTGCGTAGTGACGTTCTTGAGATTTTTGTGGACTCCGGGATATTGGCTGATCATATCCCATGTCATGACGGGCTCGACCTTGAACCCAAAGGACTCGACCACGCGGTTGATCTGCATCACACCCATGCCATCCCCGTCTTTGCGCCCCACACGCTTACATGCTGCGTGGGCTTCTTCGTAAGGAACCCTGCAGACAACAGCGACTGCTTGAACAGCGCAGTCGTTACACTCATGGCGGAAATCTTCTCCACGCTTGATGCTGTTGTAAGGGTTGTTTGCTATCTCTGCTTTTGGTTTTAATCTCGGCATCTCATTCTCCTTTATAAATTCTAAGGTTTTCAAGCTATGTACTAATTATACACTATTTCAGATTGAAAGTCTACAAAAAAATAAAAAAATTTCATCATGCAAGGAGAGTAGTTTCAGCAACTTATAACTTGCCTGAAAAGACTCATTCCGGTTTTCTGTTGACTTTTCGGGCGCTACACAGAAAATACCGATACATTGTATAACTCGGAGCGCTCGGAGTGCTCCCTGATTTTAGAAAGGAGAGCAGATGAATCAAGCCAAAGAATTTCTAGCGGCAATGGTGCCAAAGCTCCCCGAGGATGAACGAATGATCCTCTGCGGCTTTCCCGGGGATCCAAATGAAGCTCCACCAAACGCATGGAAGCCACGTCCATGGGCACCGGGCGGAAAGCTGCGGATGGCTGAAGACTGGAATGTGTATGTGACAGTGTCCTCATTCTTCATTGCCCAAGACAAAACATGGCGCCGGAGAAAGTCGCTGTTCGCTGGTGGCCACGCATTGATGGTTGATGATGTTGGCAACGGAAAGGGCAGCAAGGTCAATTTAGAAACAATTGACTTGCCACCCTCAGCTATCATCGAAACGTCACCAGACAATTTCCAATACTGGTACTTCCTCGATAAACCGGAGTGCGACAGCGCCCGGTTCGATGCGGTCATCCGAGCGTTCATCACAGGCAAGCTACTGGGACTGGATCCAGGGATGGCTGGTATCACGAGGGTGGGGCGTTTGCCGGGCTTTGTAAATGGCAAAAAGAAGTACAAGAAGTTCACCACCCGGCTTGTGGAGCTTACTGACCGCAGCTATTCGGTCGAAGAGCTGATTACGCGGTTCAGCTTACAGCTAAAGGGGCGAAAAGTCCGTATGCCTAAAGTGGCTACAGAGGAAAGTCTGAGACGCAACCGCGCTTTCGTGGATATTTATAAGTTCCTCCAAGCGCATCAGATGCTGAAACGGAATGAGCCGGACTTGAGTGGATGGACTGAGATGACATGCCCGTGGGTCGATGGACATACGGGAGGAGTAGACAATGGGGCTGCGATATGCGAGCCGGGCGTGGAGAATGGATGGTATGGTGCATACCGATGCCACCACGGCCATTGTATGGAAAAGAACTGGCGTGATCTCTGCGAGTGGGTCAATGATATGGCCGCGGATGAACTGGATCTTGTTAACCGAAAGGAGCATGAGTGATGGAAGCATTAGAAAGATTATTTATGGCTCAAAAGGAAAAGGAGGCTGCATATAACCTTTATAATTATGCAGGCGAAAGGTTGGAGTTGGCAAAAATAAAAGAGCGCCTTGCTTATTTGAGATCACAGCATGAACCGCTCCACGGTTTTATAAAAGATAAAGGCATATCGAGAGATGATGCGGTGAAAATAGCGGAGCATGTGGTGCTAGGCAAATTGCTAAATCAAGAAGCCCACCACGCCGGAATGATTCAAATAAAGGAGAATGAATAATGGGATATAATGAAAAAGATGAAATGGTCAGAGTTGACTTTTTCAAAGAGTCTGGAAAATGGTATTGTACTGAGGCTGTAAGGTGGTTACATTATTCTGGTGATGTACTAATCCACGATGCCTTTAAAGCTAGTCTCGAAAAACATCTGGGCAACAGACTTGCTGGTATGACCGCTGTTTGCTTGGAGCCTCATCACGAATATGCTCACCCAATAATGATGAAAATAAAAGGAGGAGCATGAATGATATCAGATATACTTGCAAAAGCAATCAAGGACATAACTCAGGAAGCTGAAGCCCATCCCGAATTATATAAAGAGGATGACAATTGGAGCCACACGATGGTTCAGTACACGGTGGGCAGTTTGGAAACAACCCGCAAATATTTTAAAAGTACAGAGGAGGCACATAATGGACAAAGTGGATAAAATAACATATCTTGTGTTGGCTATTGTAGCAATACTTGCTGGGTTGATAATTATCAAACAGACAGAACGGATTGAGCAGATGGAGAAGCGAGTGGAAAGGCTTGAGCTTCATGACGCTTACCGCGCTATTAAAGAGGAGGCAGCCAAATGACAACACCAGAGGAACGCGCTGCCGAAAGGGAAGCAGCATTACAAGAACAAATTGAAGGCCAGCGGAGGCTTGCTGACCCGGGTGATTATGTCTGGGATAAGGCTCAGGAGCAGTACTGGGACTTGCGAGATGGAACGCTACATCGGGAAAAAGCGGTGGATGGATCCATACCGCTCGATCTATGGAGAGTACAGGTAAATGAGGACACCGGGAATGAACGCCTCATTCCTCCCAGCAAAGACATCATGCGAATTGAATTTAATCAAACAGTTGAAGGAGCGACATGGTTCCCCGGTCACCCTCAAATCATACACGACATGTTTATTGATCAGGACGGCGCGCGCCCTGCTCCCGGACGGCGTATATACAATCAATATAAAAACCCGCCCGAGATTAGTCTGGATGGCCCAGCAGATGCGAAGCTATGGGTGGAGCATGTAAAGGCTCTTTGGCCAGAGGAGTGCGAATACTTTTTTGATTATTGCGCTCATATGATACAACACCCAGAGGAGAAGTGCAATACAGCGATCGTGCTGTCCGGTGAACAGGGAGTTGGGAAAGATGCTGCGCTGAATCCAGTAAAAGCTGCAATGGGTTCATGGAATACAAAAAACATTGACCCAGACGAGCTCTTCAGTCCATACAGACCATGGCTTCAAACGGTTATGCTTGTCGTGGATGAAGTGCGCCCGAGCAAGGATGAATTTCACGCTTCCTCTATGTATAATATTTTAAAGCCCATGATTGCGACTCCTCCTGAAACATTACCCCTCAATAATAAATACATGGCGCTGAGGTACGTGGTGAATGTAATGCGCATCTTTATTACCACAAACGACTGGATGGCAATGTACATTCCGTCTGAGGATCGGCGCATGTATATTATGCATTCCCAGCAGCCTCAGAAATGGAAAGATGCGCAGTATTTTACCAATCTGTTTGGATGGTTCGCTACAGGTGGAGAAGAGGAAGTTGCCCGATGGTTGATGAAAAGAGATGTGTCCTCTTTCAATCCCAAAGCCCAATCCACAAAAACAGCCGGATGGGAAGCAATTACAAATACTTGGGGAGAACCAGAGGATGCGGTGGATGCTGCGCTGAATGCTTTGGGACGTCCAAATGTGCTATTTGGCCTAGAGCTAACGGACGCGGTATTTGATGGCAAGGAAGACATTGACCGCGCTTTGAAATCTCCGCGCAAAATAGGTTTCCGAATGCAAAAAGCTGGATATATTGCGATAGCATGCCCAACTGCATCCCGATGGACATTCGGAGGAAAAGGGAAACGGAGAATTCAAGCGCGATTGGCTTTTGCTCAGCAGGGCATGAGCAAGGCGGATGCTATTGACGCGGTGTGGGAGCGCGGAAAAGCGCTGAGTGATGGAAAGAGTTTTGTGATTGAAGGGGAAAGTGAATGAAAGGAATGATATGGAATTAAATCTTAATCCACAAAGTTTTTATCCGGAAGGGATAATAAAACTTGAGTGCCCCAAGCACGGACAGCAAACACAATGGATGCGGTTAAAAGAAGGCTCAGACAAAGACGGATTTTACTGTATACATTGTATGCTTGAAAATATGTGTAGATTGAGCATAACGTACAAGGGAACCACAGGAAAGGAATGATATGACCCTAATACACATAAACTTTACAAAAACGCACGACCGCAGAATAATACGCAGAGTTTGTCTTGACTGCGGAAGGAAATCATATTTTGCCACTTTCTTTCAGGAATGGTATGGATGGGATTCAACATGTTTGAGGTGTGGGCGCAGATGGTGCGATGGGGAATGGATGCCATTGGATTTCTACAGATTCGCAAGGCATGACAATATAGAATCCGCAAAAAGGCGATGGAGACGTGGGCTGACCCCCACAGGAAAGGAATGATATGTATTCAGAAGATGAACTGTATGCCGAGACAAACAAAAACTTGCCAGACTTGACGGACGATGATGCCTATATGGATTATGCGGTGCTACGATGCGAGATAGACGAACTCCGCAAAGAGCGGGATACACTGAAAAGACAGTTACAAATGAACAAGCACCCGATTTCAATAACGCACGATAGAGAACTTGAAAAAGAAGCGGAACAACTCCGCAAAGAGCGGGATGAGTTGAAAAAGGCGTGTGGGGAAGCATACATATATCTTGCCTCTTGCCTGGTGTACATGGAAGACCCGGAGTCACATAAAAACCTAAAAAACATGGCTATGAAAATGCGTGACTTATCAGAAGAAACTCCCGAAGGAAAGGAATGATATGGAAGAACAAAAAAGAGCATTAAAATTGTTGACGGTAAAAAACGAAAACCAGAGATTGCACCGTGAGTTGGAATATGCAAAACAGAGGTTAAGTGGCACACTGGCAGGTTTAGAAAAATATAAACCAACACGGCAGACCGGATATTATATTGCCGTTATGTTTGAAAACGGCATACCGGTAGACAGCAAAATATTTGATCCGGATGATGAAAAATATGAGGATGGCGATTATCCTCCGTGGGATGTTATAATGCCAATACCAAACCCGGATGACCTTGAGAAATTTACCGGATTTTAACCCCCACAGGAAAGGAATGATATGGAAAGAATGAGCAAAGAAGAAAGATACCGAAATGATCCGGTGTTTCATAATCTTGTGGATCAGATTTATCATTTGATAAAACAAGGTGAGTATACCCCAACAGAAATACGTGAGGCAGCCATGCTTGCGCAGATTAAATATGAATGTGAACATGCTGTTTATATATTCAACGAACCCACAGGAAGGAATGATATGGAAGGTAAATGGTTGTTTCCGCCCGGATACTTGTCTACTAGAAGCCCTAAAGCCCATTTTGTAAAAGATGGGAAAGCGGTTTGTGGAACAAAACGTGATTTTGCGCCAAATTCTGACGTGTATGTTGGTTCATTACGCAACGACAAATGTAAGAAATGCTTAAAGCTAACCCCCACAGGAAAGGAATGATATGTACAATGACCCTGCCATCGAGCGCAAATGTGAGAATTATAAAAAGCGTCTTACTACAGCAAATAACAAAATAGAGAAACTCCGCAAAGAGCGCGATGAGTTGCAAAAGTGGATTATGGAGCTTGAGGAACGAAATTACATTATGTATGAGGAAATGATTGCGTTTGGCGTTATATCAGATAGATTATTGCCAAAGAAGCCCTGCAAGGAAAGGAATGATATGAAAAAGACAAAAACAAAAATTGAAATTGAAGCAATAATAAAAGCAAAATTACATAATATCAGAAACAATTGTAAATTTAAAAGAGCGTGGATACCAGAAAATTGGAGTTGCGTAGAAGTAAAAACATTTGCGAAAGAATTAGCAGAGGAATTATCAGAAGAGCATTCACTAAGGAGAAATAAGCATGGCAAAAACACTCACAGATAAATGCCCAATGCCTTATGGTGTACACAAGGGAACACCCATGAAGGATGTCCCTGCTGCATACCTCATACAGCAATACGATAGCGAATATGCATGGGTAGAAGAGAATCACCCTGAGGTGTATGACTATATTGAGGTCAATTTGGATTCAATTGAAGCTGATATTGCTTGCAGGAAAGGGAGGGATTATTAAGTAAATAATTATGCCTTTTTCCTTTGCTAAGAATTGAAAGCATGTATAATTACTACTTTAAGCTGCGCTGGAGCAGCAACCTTTCTTTTGCAAAAGGAGACATGGTATGAAAACTGTTGCTCGATGAATGATGCTGACGACCACCAATATTCGAAGCCCCGGGCGCTGTGCTCGGGGCTTTTTATTTGTCAGCCTGACCGCGGAGAGATTGGGTGTATATGGTTTGGATAATCTCGGAGCGCTCGGAGTCTCAGAGTAAAAACCGCTCAGAAGCAGGGTGGCGCTCAATCTGACAGAATTCCAGATTTTTCTTGAAAAGTCTCTTAAACTCGGAGTTCTCGGAATCTCGGAGTAGTCATTAAGTTGCTGAACCGCGTAGCTTTACAAAAAACGCTACTCCGAGAACTCCGAGATAGTAATTGTTTAGCGATAGAATGATCTATTTAATTAGACCCTTCTAACCGTAAACAATATAAAACTCGGAGTACTCAGAGCTCTCGGAGTACGCTCAATCTGAATGGGTCTCCAGCCCGGCTGCGCGGTCAAGAGGATGCTGAAGCTCAATTTCAATTATTTTATTTTTTTGTTGCTTTTTCTATATTTTCTTGCATAATTATAACATAGAGAGAATTTATACCTCAGAGCGTTTGGGAAACATTTTGCGGAGGGCGCTCTGATGCGGGGTTTGAACCTGGAAAAGTACGGGTTGCTAAACTCTCTTCCCTTCCGAACAATTCGAACATTAAGCGAAAAGTCTACAGGCTTTGTTCTCCTCTGTGTAAGGAGAGCATCTTGATGCCAGATGAATACGACAAACTGATTGAAGCGTTACAGCAACAGACTGCAGCGCTCAATTCTTTTACTGGCGCGGTTATGGAGCTCACGCAGGTTGTGAGTGATATGCTGGCGATGGGAGCTGATGATGCTCCTGTTTCTTCCACGTACCTTGATGGTTCGGAGATAGCGCCGTGAGAGGGAGCGCCGGACAGTATAGCCAGTTGTACACGACAAAGCGCTGGCGCAAGCTCCGGGAAGCTCAGTTGCTTAAACAACCTCTTTGCGAGATGTGCGCGGTTCTTGGGAAGGTAACTGAAGCAACCATTGTTGATCACAAAGAACCTCATCGAGGAGATATGGAGAAGTTTTGGGCTGGTCCATTTCAATCCACCTGCGAACACTGTCACAATTCTCATAAGCAGCGCGAGGAGAAAGGCGGAGGCATCATGGGCTGTGATGCTGCTGGCTTTCCGCTTAATCCAGAGCATTGCTGGGCAGGAACGACCGGGGGGGAGTCATGAAATCTTTTTCTGCCCCAAAGGAAAGC
>Ga0272441_10007646_pt1 | contig 17483 bp, 17 predicted proteins | sample SSMProp6N_FD_193582 | JGI IMG/M metagenome (GOLD analysis project Ga0272441, IMG submission 193582) | Marine sediment archaeal communities from Little Sippewissett salt marsh, Falmouth, MA, United States - SSM-Prop-6N | ecosystem: Environmental > Aquatic > Marine > Wetlands > Sediment ...
AGTTTTCTATTCCATGGCAGTATCCTGTTTCTTCTATCATTTCCAAGTCGTAATTTGTTCTTTGTTCCAGGCGCTGGGCCTCCAAAAGCTTGTTTTCTTTTTTTAGCTGTTTCAGTCTTTTTTCCAGTTCTTTCTTTATGTTTTTAACAGCCATTTTTGTTTTTTCTTCCGGGGTTATCCAAAAAGTGGCTGGAAAAATCTTTGTCTTTTCTTTGACTTCCCGGTAATTAAGATTTGGGCCGGGTTTGGACTTGAAAATTCTTTCTATCCTGTCATTCAAAAGCTCTATCTTTATAATTTCTTTTCCAGCAGCCGGGTTAATTTCTATTGTTTCTCCCCTTGCTTTGAATTGGCCCGGCTCAAAAGCAATGTCATTCCTTTGGTATTGAAGCGCGGTTAGTTTTTTAAAAAGCTCTTTTCTTTTTATCTTTTGGCTTGGGAAGATTTCAAAAGAAATAAATTCGTAATTTTCAGGAGAGCCGATGTTGTAAATGCAGGAAACAGAAGCAATGACAATAGTGTCTTTTCTGACTATTAGGTCCTGCACAGCAGCATGCCTTAAGCAATCTATTTCCTTGTTTATTTTAGCGTCTTTTTCAATATAGGTGTTTGTTTGGGGAATATAGGCCTCTGGCTGGTAATAATCGTAATAGCTTACAAAATAATGCACAGCGTTGCGCGGAAAAAAGTCTTTGAATTCTTGGTAGAGCTGGGCTGCCAGAGTTTTATTGTGGCTGATTATCAGGGAGGGCATTTGGGTTTTTTGAATCAGATTAGACATTACATATGTTTTTCCAGACCCGGTCACGCCCAAAAGAACCTGGTTTTTTACACCCTGCTTTATATTGGAAAACAGCCTTTTTACTGCTTGTTCTTGGCTTTTTGAAGATTTAAACTTGGAAATTAATTTGAAAGTCATTTATAATATAATAATGATAGCTTATTTAGAAGGAGAAATAATTTCAAAAAGGGATAAGTTTATAATTTTAAATGTAAAAGGCGTTGGGTATAAAATCTTTTTGTCCAAGAAGGCGTTATCTATGATACCAGAAATTGGGAAATACCTCAATCTATTCTGCTTTACAGATGTTAAAGAAAACGCAATTAACATTTACGGCTTTTTAAAACAAGAAGAGCTGGATTTTTTTGAAATAGTGGAAAATATCAGAGGAGTTGGACCCAAGGCAGCCCTGGAGATTTCTTCTTTGGGTTCTTTGGATAAAATTAAACAAAGAATTTTAACAAAAGACGAGAAAATATTTGACAGCATACCTGGAATCGGCAAAAAAAAGGCAATGGCGATTATTTTGGAGCTGACTGGGAAAATATCTGATATTGAGAAAAAGATAAGCTCCAGCTCAAGCGCTGATGAGGCTGAGCAGGGGCTTTTGGCTCTGGGATTTTCCCGCCAAAAAGCAAAAGAAGCCTTAAGAAAGGTTCCAGACGGCCTTTCTTCAGAAGAAAAAATAAAACAAGCCTTAAAAATAATTTCGTGAGCAGTTTCCTTTACATTAAAACAATGGTTTTCTTTGTGGCTGCTTTTTTGGAGCTGTTTTTGGTTTTTGTCTTTTGGTCCAGGGGGAAAAGCAGAGAAACTTTTCATTTGGGCTTATTGTCTTTTTTTACGGCCATTCTTTGCTTGTCTTTTGGAATGAACGCTTTGTTTTTGGGCCGGAGTATGTGGTGGCAGAAATTTACCTGGATTGGAATTTTTATTATTCCTTCTGCTGTTTCTTTTGTTTATGTTTTTGTAAAAAGAACAAAACATTTTGTTCTAAAAGCGTCTTTTTGGAATCTATCGGATCTGGCTATTGTTTGTTTAATTTTCTTCATGCCTTATTTTACTGAAGAAGATTCTTATTTCCAGACCGGTTTTTTAGATCTTATTGGTCAGATTTACATTGTGGCAGGAGGAGGATTGTGCTTTTTTTATCTTTTAAGGGAGTATTTTAAGGGTTCTGGTCTTAGAAAATGGCAGGTAAAGTATTTTATTCTTGGGGCGGGAATTGCCTTTTCCGGCTTTATTTTTGTTGTGGGAATTATCCCTATTTTTTATCCCGGTTTTGATCATAGGGATTTTTCAGTTGTTTTTATTTTCCCGGGCGTTTTCATGATGACTTACGCCATTCTTAAAGAAAAGCTTTTTGAAATCAGAATTCTGTTAATAGAGATATTGATAATTGCAATGAATTTGTTTTTGCTGATTCAGGTTTTTTTGCTTAAAGAAACAATTTCAAAAATTATCAGTCTTTTTGTTTTTATTTCTTTTTTGCTTATAGGTTATCTTTTGGTTAAGACAACTCAAAAAGAAATTCAGAAAAAAGAAGAGGCAGAGGAATTGGCCGAGAAATTGAGAAAGCTTAGAGGGGTGCTGGAAAGCAAAGTGCAAGAGAGGTCTTTGGAATTAAAAAGGGCCCTTAAAGAGACTGAAGAAAGAAAAAACGAGTTGGAGAAATTTTACACCCTTGTTGCTGAAAGGAAAAACAAATTAGCAGAGTTAAAAAAGCAATTTAAAAGATTAAAAAGTAAAACACAATAAATTTATGGAATTTTTTCAGATCCGGGCTATTTTTCATTTTGTGGCTGCCTTTTCCAGCTTTTCTTTATTCTTTGTTTTTTTGCTTAAAAGCAAAAAGAAATTAGCTTTCTATATATCTTTAATGCTTTTGTCTACGGCTGTTTACGCTTTTTGTTTTGGCGTTTTTTTTCTTTCTCCAGAGAATAGGCTGTTTTGGTCCAGGGCTGCTTGGTCGGGAAATTTTGTTATTTCCTGTTTTATTATTTTTAGTTATGTTTTAGCCAACAAAACAAAATATCTAAAGCTAAAGATTATTTTTTGGTCTTTTTTTCCACTCTTCAATACTGTTGTTTCTTTAACCACCCCTTATTTTAATACGGCTGTTTCTTCAGAATACCCCTATTATATCAGCCATGGGTTTTTGGATCCTTTCGGCAGGCTGTATGTTGCTATCGGAACAGCGACTGGATTATATATTTTATTGAATTATTATTTTAAAATTGAACAGGAAAAAAAGGTAAAAATGAAATATTTTATTATGGGGATTGCGATTTACGCTGTTGGAGGAATTTTGTTTACCGGCATAATTCCTTTTTATTATTCTGTTTTTAAACACGGAGCCGGTTCTCCTTTTCCTGATTTGGCTCCTATCGTGTCCTCCGTAGCAATTATTCTTTCTTCATACGCGGTTTTTAGAAAAAAACTTTTTGAGATAAGAATTATTTTAGTTGAAGTTTTAATTGTTGCAGTGGGGCTGATTTTGTTGATTCAAGCAATTACTGCAAAGGAATTTATAGCCAGGATCTTTGGACTTTTTATTTTCTTTGTTTTTTCAATAGTGGGATATCTTTTAACCAGGGTGATTAAGAAAGAAATTCAAGGCAAGGAGCGGGCAGAGAACTTGTCTAAAAAACTGAAACATTTTAACGAAACATTAGAGCAAAAAGTGGCAGACAGAACCAAAAAGCTGGAGAAAAACTATTTGGAGATTAAAAAGAGAAAGAATGATTTGGAAGGATTTTACAATCTTGCTGTTGGAAGGGAGTTAAAAATGATAGAGATGAAAAAGAAAATTAAGGAATTAAAGGGTTGACATCTGTTCTTGGTTTGTTAATCTGAACATAATATGAAGATTAGCAGAATTATAAGCATTATCATTATTTGGCCTCTTGGGGAAAGGGGGTAAGTTTGACAATAACTTACAAAGATTTGCCTCTTTTCCCAAAGAGGTTTTTTATTTGTTCATTCAATTTGTTCATTGATATGTTAATAAGGAGAGAATAATATGGCAGATAAAGAAGAAGGAGAAGAAGAAAAGTGTCCTGTTTGTGGGGCAAAACTGTTTTCAGGCGAACATGATATGAACAAATGCAGAGAAAGGATGGCAGAATTAGTTGTGGGTCAGCCAGGCAGAATAATATGGGTTCCTGTTGACAAAAAACAAGAATAGGTGTATAATGCAGTTATGAACGTTTAAAAGTTAGCCGGATTTTAACCCAAAGAGAAGAGAAAGGAATGTTGCCATGGAAAAGAGAGAATCAATAGCGTATAAGAGCAAAGTTTGCCCTGGTTGCGTGATTAAGCAACTTAGGGACGGGATGGAGATTTCTTTTTGGACCAGAAGGGAGTATGAAAACGGAAAAAAGTATCATTCCTGTCAGCAATGCCATAGGGAGCTATACGTTAAGGAGGCAGCCAGGCGTTCTGAAAAAGATCACTCAAATCCTATTTCTCCGACCTCCTACTGGTTGGAAGTTATTCCCGATGCACTGGAGCTTCTTGAGGTAGAGCGTTTGAGGGTGAGGGATTTGCTAGATCCCTATCAAAAGCAAGCCTATGAGAATCTTCTGGTTGAGCTCAAGGAATCAAGTACCTTTATTCAGGACAGAGGTGTTTTCAAAGAAAGAATAAGGCTGCGCTTCAGGAGTCTTTTCGAGGGGAATGAAGAGGTGATGGGCTTGGATCAGCGGAAGAGAGAGTGCTCTGCCGCCATAATGCTTTTGAAGGCCCAGAAGAGGGGCCTTGAGAAACATTCCAGGCAGAGTCATCCCAAGCAGCAGGAGGCTCAAGTAGCATAAGAAGCTGCCAAACGGCTAACGACGAAATAGTCTCATGCGAAACGTAGTAGCGTGGGACTTTTTTTATTTAATTTTTTATGTTAAAATAAAAATACTATGAAATTCTTGTTTAAAAATCTTTTGTTGATTTTAGTGATTTTTTTGATTGTTTCAGCTTTGTTCGCTTTTTTCTTTGAGCCGTTTTCCCAGTCAGAAGAGATTTCTCTGGACCGGCTGGTGCAGGATATTAACCAGGAAAAAGTGGAAAAACTAACTGCTTTTGGGTCCGAGCTTTCTGTTAATTACAAAGACGGGTCAGAAGCAATTTCCAGAAAAGAGCCGGAAACCGGGTTAAGGGAAACTTTGCTTTCTTACGGAGCTGAGTCAGAAAAAATTAACAGCCTTAATATAGATATTAAGCCGGAAAAGCAAGGGGTCTCTTCCTGGCTTGTGCCTTTGTTAATATTCGGCATCGCTCCCCTATTGCTTTTTGGAGTGTTTTTCTGGTTTATTTTAAGGCAGGCCAAAGCAGGCGCTGCTCAAACATTCAGTTTTACCAAAGCCAAAGCCAGGCTGTTTGGAGCAGAGGGCCATCCCAAGCAAAAAATAAGTTTTAAAGATGTGGCCGGATTAAAAGAAGCAAAGGAAGAATTAAAAGAAATTGTTGATTTTTTGGAAAATCCCAAAAAGTATTTAAAAATGGGAGCTCAAATACCAAGAGGTGTTTTGCTGATGGGGCCTGCTGGAACAGGAAAAACCTTAATTTCAAGGGCAGTAGCTGGCCAGGCAGAGGTTCCTTTTTTCCATATTTCCGGATCTGAATTTGTTGAGATGTTCGTAGGGGTTGGGGCTAGCAGAGTCCGGGATTTGTTTGTTACTGCTAAAAAGGCAGCCCCTTCCATAATCTTTATAGACGAGCTTGATGCGATTGGCAGGCAAAGAGGGGCTGGATTGGGCGGAGGCCATGATGAAAGAGAGCAAACCTTAAACCAAATATTAGTGGAAATGGATGGTTTTGAAAGAGATACCAATGTTATTATTTTAGCAGCTACCAATAGGCCCGACATATTGGACCCTGCTTTGTTAAGGCCGGGCCGGTTTGATAGAAAAGTAGTGTTGGATATGCCGGATGTAAAAGGCAGAGAAGCGATTTTAAAGATTCATTGCAAGGGAAAGCCCTTGTCTTCTGACGTTAATTTAAGAGAGGTTGCTGAAAGGACTCCTGGATTTTCAGGAGCTGACATTGCAAATGTTGCCAATGAAGCAGCTTTATTGGCTGCCCGCAGGAATAAAACTAAGATTTTTCAAGAAGAATTTTTAGAGTCAATAGATAAGGTTTTACTTGGGCCGGAAAGAAAAAGCCATGTTTTGTCTAAAAAAGAAAAACAAATCGCTGCTTTCCATGAAGCGGGCCATGCTTTGGTTTCTGCTTCTTTGCCAGGAACAGAGCCGATTAGGAAAATTTCTATTATTTCAAGGGGCATGGCAGCAGGCTATACTTTGAAAATGCCTTCAGAAGACAAAAGGATGAGGAATAAAAAAGAGTTTTTAGCAGAAATAGCAACTCTTTTGGGCGGTTATGTTGCAGAAAGATTGATTTTTGGCCAGGTTACAACTGGAGCTTCAAATGATCTTAAAAAAGCTTCAGACATAGCCAGGAGCATTGTTAAAGAGTATGGAATGTCTTCCTTGGGCCCAATATCTTTTGGAGAAAAAGAAGAGCTGGTTTTTTTGGGAAAAGAGATCTCAGAAGAAAGAAACTATTCTGAACAAGTGGCAGCCAAGATTGACAAAGAAGTGGAAAAGATTATTAAGGACGCGCAAGTTCAAGCAGAAAAAGTTCTTTTAAAAAGAAAAAAGCTTTTGGAGAAAATAGCCAGAACCTTGATAGAAAAGGAAACAATTGAAAAAGAGGAATTTGAAAGGCTGGTAAACGGAGACAAGCTTGTAATTAGAAAACCGCTGAAAAAGAAGCAGCCCGACTTGAAAATTAAACTAAAAGGTGTAAAATAGCTTATCTGCGCCTGTAGCTCAGTGGTTAGAGCACAGACCTTATAAGTCTGGGGTCGATGGTTCAAATCCATCCAGGCGCACTATTAGGGCACTTGGCGCAGTTGGTTAGCGCGTCGCTTTGACATAGCGGAGGTCAGAGGTTCAAATCCTCTAGTGCCCACCAAACAGGCATGAAAATAATATATGAAGACGAAAATTTATTAGTTGTTGATAAGCCAGCCGGCATAGAAACTATTGAAGTTCCAGATAAATTAGGCAGAAAAGTGTTTAATGCCCACAGATTAGACAAGGATACTTCTGGAATCAATTTGTTTGCTAAAAGCCAAAAGGCCTTGATTTTTTTCCAAAAACAGTTTAAAAATAGAGAGGTAGAGAAAAGATATACAGCTTTAGTTATGGGTCAGATAAAAGACAATAAAGGGATAATTGAAACTTTGATTGGCAGAGGGGTAAAACAAAGAAAAAAACAAAGCGTGTATTTAGCAGCTGGACCGAAATCTGAAAATAAAAGGCAGGCAATAACCCATTATCAGGTTATTCAAAGACTGAAAGACTGCACCCTGCTGCAGGTTCTTATTAAAACAGGAAGAAAGCATCAAATAAGGTGTCATATGGCATATTTGGGCCACCCAGTGGCCGGAGACAGGGTATACGGTTTTAAGAACCATCCTTGTCCTGAAGGCCTGAAGCGTCAATTCCTGCACGCAAACTATATTAAAATAAAGGTTTTAAGCGGAGATTATAAAGAGTTTGAATCAAAGCTTGCTGAAGAATTAGAATTATGTCTAACAAAACTGAAGAATTCACAAAAAAACAATTAAAACAGGGTTTGCCTGAAATTAAGCCTGGCGACACAGTCAAGGTTTATCAGAGGATTAAAGAAAAAAACAAGGAAAGAATTCAGGCTTTTGAAGGCGTTGTTCTGGCTAGAAAGCACGGCAAAGGAATAACAGCTACCATAACCGTAAGAAGGGTGGTGGCAGGCGTGGGGGTGGAAAAGATCTTCCCAATTCACTCTCCTGTTATTGAAAAAATAGAGATTTTAAAAAGGAGCAAAGTTAGAAGAGCCAAGCTTTATTATTTAAGGCAGGCCAAAGGAAGAAAAGCAAAGCTTAAAAGAAAAGAGTTTTCAGATGTATTGGTTTGGGAAAAAGAAGAGCCCAAGAAAGAAGAGTCTAAAGAGGAACCGGCTGAAGATAAAAAAGATACAAAAGAGCAAGAGAGCGATAAAAAATAAATTTATGATAAGTCAGGCTTATCATAAAAGGGCCCAGGTGGTGGAATTGGCATACACGCATGGTTGAGGGCCATGGCTCGCAAGAGCGTGCGGGTTCAAATCCCGCCCTGGGCACAACCCGGGCACTTGGCGCAGTTGGTTAGCGCGTCTCGTTTACACCGAGAAGGTCGGGGGTCCGAATCCCTCAGTGCCCACCCAAATTATATTTCTGCCGAGGTAGCTCAGTGGTAGAGCACTTCTCTGAAAAAGAAGGGGTCGTGAGTTCAATTCTCACCCTCGGCACAGTTTAAGCGGGAGTAGTTCAGTGGTAGAACGTCTCGTTGCCAACGAGAAGATCGCGGGTTCAAATCCCGTCTCCCGCTCAAGAAATTGGCCAAAAAGCTATTGACATCGGCTTTTAAATATGCTAATATTGAAGCATCCCTCGAAAAGAGGGATTTTATTATGGAAACATATACAACAGACAAAGAAGACCCGCATTTGTGTATTAAAAAGTTTTTCGCAATTACAACAATTGCTGTATTTGTTTTGGGAACAATGCAGCTTGAAATAGTTAGGGCCAACCCTTTTTCTGAAAATGACCTAAAGCAGATTAGTTTGGTTTCTGTTGGAGAAAACAGCTTGATTGCTGTTTCTAATCCTGCAGATCCGGTGAGAATTAAGAAAGTAAAGGTTCTTATTACCGGCTATTCAAGCACAACTTGGCAAACAGACGACACTCCCTTTATTACAGCTTCTGGAAAATATGTTGAAGACGGCATTGTTGCTAATAATATGCTTCCTTTTGGAACAAGAATTAGGATACCGGAATTATACGGAGATAAAATCTTTATTGTTGAAGACAGAATGAATCCCAGAAAGGGGCATTATAATATTGATATCTGGTTTGAGGATTATTACCAGGCAAAAGAGTTTGGAGCAAAAACAACCTATATAGAGATTTTGGAAAGTTAAGCCGGCAGGATTGTTAAAAAGACCTTTTGGCAAAACAAAGGGTCTTTTTGTTTTGTAGACCGATTATTAATAATTTGATAAGATAAACCTGAGATTAAGATATGATAAAGTTTTTCAAAAGAAATATTCTATTTGCTTCAGTTTTTATTACTGGAGCCTGTGTTTTAATTATTGAAGTAGTTGCGGTCCGCATTCTTTCTCCTTATTACGGTAATACTATTTTTACAGTGTCAAGCGTGATAACTGTTATTTTGGCTGCTTTGAGTCTTGGTTATTACGCAGGGGGCAGGCTGGCTGATAAACGCCCCTCTTTAAAATTGTTTTTCAGCATTATTTTAATCAGCAGTCTGGTATTGCTGGGGCTTCATTTTATCGGATCAGCTTTCCTTCCTTTTTTAGGATATTTTTTTTCAATTTCTTTAGGCCCTCTTATTTCCTCCTCCTTATTATTTTTTCTTCCTGCTTTTTTGCTTGGAACATTATCCCCTTTTGCAATTAAGCTTCAGAAAACGCTTTTGCCCGAACAAGGTATTGGAAATGTTTCCGGAAAGATATTTTTTTGGTCAACCCTGGGAAGCATTTTTGGCAGTCTTGGAACAGGCTTTGTGTTAATTCCCCGCTTGGGCATAAGCCAGATTATTATTGCAACAGGAGTTGTTTTGTTTTTGCTTGGGGCTTTGCCTCTTTTAAAACTAAAGGCCAAAAAAGAATATTTACAAAACGCAGCCATTTTATTTATTGTTCTTGCAGGAGCAATGTTTTTTTGGATCCGACAGACAGAAAGCAGTTTTATTTTTGTCAGAGACGGAATCTACGAAAAAATAAAGATTTTTGACAGGCAGCACAAGGGCAGGCCAACAAGATTTCTTCAGCAGGACCGCGGTCTTTCCGGCGCAATGTTTCTTGATTCTGAAGATCCAAAAGATTTAGCAGTTGATTATACTAAGTATTATCTGGTTTATAAGATATTTAAGCCGGAAATTGGCAGTGCTTTGGTTCTGGGCGGGGGCGCCTATTCGGTTCCAAGGGCATTGCTTGCAGAAAATCCAGAGCTTGTTGTTGATGTTTGCGAAATAGAGCCATCGTTGTTTGGTTTGGCAAGGGAGTATTTTAATCTGCCAGACAGCTCAAGACTGCGCAATTACATAGAGGATGGCCGGCGTTTTCTGCACGATTCTGAAAAAAAGTACGATTTAATATTCAGCGATGTGTATTATTCTTTGTTTTCTGTGCCTAGTCATTTCACCACTCAGGAGTTTTTCAAGATTGCAAAAGAAAAGATCAGCCAAAACGGATTGTTTGTTGCAAACCTAATAGGAGATTTGTCAAAACAGCAGCCCTCTTTTATAATGTCAGAAATTAAAACCTTTCAGACTGTTTTTCCAAACAGTTATTTTTTTGCGGTTGAATCGCCATCAGAAATAAGCTTTCAGAATATAATTTTTGTTGGCCACAACAGCAATAAAAAAACAGATATTGAGAATCTGCCCTTGGAAAATTATTCAGACCCAGTTTTGCTTTCCTTGAAAGAAAAAATGATTGACTTGGGCGAATTTGACTTATCTTTATATCCAATTCTTTTAGATAATTTTTCTCCAACAGACTATTTAATAGCCAGAATGCTGCAAAGGCATCCCTTGCAATAAGTGTGCCCAGGGCGGGACTTGAACCCGCACGGAGTTTCCTCCAAGGGATTTTAAGTCCCTCGTGTATGCCAATTCCACCACCTGGGCCTGGAGGCGTGGGCGGGAGTCGAACCCGCGTATAAGGGTTTTGCAGACCCTTGCCTTGCCACTTGGCTACCACGCCATTTACAAATAATATTATATCACTTTTTTTTGATTTTTTCAATCAGTTCTTCTACCTTGGCCGCTCTTTCTGTTTCTTTTTCCATTCTGAAGACTATCTTGGGAATGGGCCTCATATTAAGCCTTCTGTTTAAAATATGCTGGATATCATAGATTTTTCTTTTTAACAAAGAAAGAACTTGATCTTGGTCTTTTCCAATTACTGAAACATATACGCGGGACTCGCTTAGGTTGGGCGCAGTATCTGTTCTGCTTATTGTTACCAGGTTTTCTTTGGGAAATTCAACCTCTTGAAGAATTATTTTGCCAAGCTCTTCTTTTATTAATTCATTAACTTGTTTTAAGCGGTTTGTCATAAAACAATTTTTTGTTTTTTTGTTGTGTAGCTTTGCAGAATATCATTTTCCTGGATTTCAATATCCCCCTGGAACATTAGTCCAAACTCTTTTCCTTTTTCAACTGAATCAACCTCTTGTTTTTCTTTTTGGAGTTTTAGTATTTTTCCTTCTCCTATTTTTTCTTCTTCCCTGAAAACATCCAACAAAACTCCTTTTTTGATTTCGCCCTCTATTACTTTGCCTCCAACAACCTGATTTTTTTTATCTTTTTTAAAAACTGCCAGGATTTTAATTTTTCCAGAATCTTTTTTAATAATTTCAGGGGATAATTTCTTTTCTAATAATTCCTTAACGTTTTGAGATAGTTCATAAATGACTTCAAATGTGAATATTCTTGTTTTTTCCCTTAAGGCCAGGCTTTGGGCTATTGGGTTGGCTTTTACCCTGAATCCTATTATAATGCTGTTTGAGGCCTTGGCCAGCTTAATGTCAGAGTCATTTATCTGCCCTACTCCGGCCTTGATAATGTTAATGCTTGCTTTTTCCTGGGGCAGGTCTTTTAAAATATCCTCAATGGCTTCCAGGGATCCCAATACATCAGTCTTGATAATTAAGTTAAGGCATGTTTCTTTTGTTTCTAATTGTTCTGAATTTGGAATTTCAGTATTGTTTTCTATTTCTGTCTTAGCTGATTCAGCATTGTCAAAAACCTTAAATTCCTCCCCTGTCTTAGGCGCTTTCTCAAAACCTAAAACCAGGACAGGCATAGAAGGATCAGCTTTTTTTATTGGTTTTTCCTGGAAGTCCTGCAGACTTTTGGCTTTTCCAAAAGCTGAATTTGTCCCCACAATATCGCCCTGCTTTAAAACTCCGTTTTTCACTATTAAGGTTGCAATTGGTCCTTTGTTAGAATTTATGCAGGATTCAATAACAAACCCTTGGGCCTTTTGAGACAAATCTGCTTTTAAGTCTTCCATTTCCGCAACCAAAAGAATCATTTCTAAAAGTTCTGGGACGCCTTTTTTGGTGGTTGCCGAAGTGTTGACTGAGGGTATTTTTCCTCCCATAGATTCCACAATTACGTCCTTTTGAATTAATTCTCTTTTAACTCTTTCCGGGTCAGCTGTTGGTTTGTCTACTTTGTTTAGAGCCACAATAAAGGGCAGCCCACTTTTTTTTATATGCTCTATGGCTTCTTTTGTCTGGGGTTTTATGCTTTCTTCTGCGGCAATGACTAAAACAGCAATATCCGCTGTTTTAGTTCCTCTGGATCTCATTGCGGAAAAGGCCTCGTGGCCAGGAGTGTCAATAAAGGTTATTTTCTTTCCCTCGTGCTCTATTTGGTAAGCTCCAATATGCTGGGTAATTCCGCCCGACTCCTTGGAAGTTATTTTTAAATCCTTAATTGCTTCCAAAACAGAAGATTTGCCATGGTCAACATGGCCTAAAATTACCACTACTGGGGGCCTGGCTTTTAAATTTTTATTGTTCTTTTCGTTCATGTTTAATGCTAAAAAAATAAAAGCAATTAACGTTTTGCAATCTGCAATGTAATATATTTTGCGAATTGCTTGTTACGGATTACTAGTTTTTTACTGCTTTGGCAATTGCTTTTGTTTCTTCTTCAGACAAAGAATGTTCAGACCGGCTGTTTTCTATTGCTTTGCCGTAAACCCTGTTATTGTCTTGAGCATAAAGACTGGTTATAACAACGCCATTGTTGTTTTTGTCCAACAGGGCAATGGAAAAGCTCTGGTCTCCTCCAACATTGGAAAAAGGGTTGTATCTGACAACTCCTATTTTCTGTATATGCAGTTTACTCTCTTTTTCCATATTTTCAAGAGCTTGGGAGAATTTATCAATTTTTTCCTCCAGTCCTTTTATTTTTTTTAAAACTCCCTGGATGTTTTGTATTTCTTGTTGTTTCTTAAAAAACATAATATTTGTTAATTTATTTGTTTAACCGGCGCCGCCGCCGCCGCCGCCTCCTCCTCCTCCGGCTCCCCCAGCTCCTCCGGCTCCAGATCCTCCTGGTGGAGAAAAGGCCGAGGCTGCAGCAGAAGAAAAAGAAGAGAATCCCGAAGCGAATTCAGAAAAATTGGCTGGAGCGCCTCCCGGGCCCGAATAAACAGCAGCCGGATAATACCAATTTTGCTGCTTGTATTCAAAATCAGCAAATCTCATAGCCCATTTTTTCTCAACTCCGAACACCATTGCGTATGGCAGAAAATTAGAAAAAGTTTCCAAGGTTTCAGCTCCTATTCTGAAACGTTCTGCAGTGTGCAGGTATTCTTTAAATCCCAGAGCTTTCCATTTTAATTCTGCCCCTGTTTTGGTTAAAGCCGGCATGTAGTAAGCGAATATTAGGCCCAGTATTGCAGAAATTGCTAAACTGATGCCCAGGATTAGAACCGAAGTTGTAAGGATCGGGATTAGGCCTAAAACATTTATTGCTATTATTAATGCCCCAGCGCTAAGGGTAACAATTATCAGCATTATAATATATTTTAGACTATATTTCTTTCTGGTCTTGCTAATGTCTTCTCCAAACAGATTTGTTGCTGCCACTTGCCTGTATGTTTCTTTTTTAATACCTTCCATTTCTTTATAGAATTTATTCTTAAGATCTTTAGCAGAGATAACACTTCCTTGTTTAAAAACACTTTCCATTATTTTTTGCTCAAAAGGCTTTAATTCTTCAGGCTCTTTCAGTTTTTCAAAAATATACTCTTTGTGCTTGAAAAAAAGTATTTTTTCTTCTTTCTCTTTTATTACTAAATACCCCCTAACAGCCAGATTGACTATTGTTGCCAAGATTTCTTTCAGCTCAATATTTTGTTTTATCAAAACTCCGGTTTCAGCAGGAGATAAGTTGCCCGGGGGCTCGTACTGGGCAATGATTGTTTTATTAATTTTTGCATCTTTTCCTTTTTTGGCCCAGAGCTTGAAGGATCTGATAAAAACAACAATTGGAATAATTAAAGCGATTAGTATTGTTATTAAAGCAATTGTCTGATTTTGGTATAAAAAGGGCTTTTTAACTATTCCTTTGGGAAAAGAAACAGAAACAGTTAGAAACTCTCCCGGCTTTATATTTTTCCCTTCGAATTCTATTGTTTTGTTGTCAATTACCTTATAATCATAGCTGATTCGGCTGTTGTTTTGGGTTCCCGTGTAGAGCCAGACTTCAATGTCTTTTTTTTCTATTCCTTCTGGCAGATGGGCAATAACCTTAGCTTTTTTAACATCAACTTCTCTGTCTTGGAAAACAGCGTTCCAGTAAAGTTCGTCATAATTTTTAAAAAACCTTAATCCTCCGTGGACCGTATATTTTACTGCCCAGAATTTTGTTTCCTGGTTAAACATTTTTCTGGGAAAGTTCCATTGAATATGCAATCTGTTTCCTTTGTACAATAAATCATAGTCGTCTTTGTCCAAAAGATTTCCCTCAGAGTCATAAACTAAAACATCGGATATGTGGTCTAAATCTTTTAATTCAATATCCCCGTATAAATAGCCAAAGCTTCCGTCTAAATAATATGTCTGTTTTTCAATAACATCAAAAGCGCTGTTTTGTTTAACAAAAATATCAACTTCTAAATTATCATAATAATATGTTTGAGCTAAAGCCGAACTAAACCAAAAACAGCCAATCAATACTAAAAAAAATAGTAAAATCTTTTTACCCATTTACCTATTCTATCCTAAACTCCTCTTTTTTTCAACAAAAACTTTGTGATAGGCTTAGCCTACCACAAAGAATTGAGGAGATTGTTAAGGAATTTCATTGAAGATTCGTTGGTTATTACAACATCAAAGAATTCTTTATAGCTTTCCATGTCTTTCTCTGTGTTTTCACTTAAAAAGCCTATTTTTATTAAGTTGTCATATTCAAAACCGGTTATCATTTCTATGTCAGAAATGCTGTCTCCTAAAAGAATAACATTTTTTTTATCTTTTATCTTTTCAAATATTTCAGGAAAGTTCTTTATAATTGTCTCGTTTTTGCTCAAGGTATGGATAATAGGTTTTTTAACGCCAATAGCGTATCCGGCTTTATTCCATTCAAAAGCATTGGAGATAATATAGATATTTTCAAAAAGCAGATTTCTTTTATTAAGATATAATTCAATTGATTCTCTTCCAAGGCCGGAAGAAGACAAAATAACCAAAGGAATATTATTTTCTTTTAATGTTTTTAATAATTCAACGCATCCTTTTCTTAGGGCAACATCTTGGTTTTTAACAGCTTTTTCTATGTCTTTAATATTAAGCTTGGATTCTATTAATAATTCAAAATGCTCTGCCCACCATTGTTTCATTGCTTTTCTTCTTTCTTTTAGTGAAATGCTTAAATCTTTTTCAATAGGATAGTATTTAGCATAAAGAGCTTTGGCTTTTTCAGGATAATCAGGGGTTAGATAATTATTGTCTCTTAAAACAGATATTAAAGAAGCTATTTTTTTGCCATTAACAAAAGCTTTGGTCAGGGTTTTGTCAAAATCAGCTAAAACATGAAGTTTTTCAATTCCTTGTTCTTCAAACCTTTCTTTTAATTGTTCAAACCTTTGTTTGTTTTTTATTAAAACATTTTCCATGATTTAATCTTAAAATAGAAATATCTTTTATTCAAGGAAAAAGAAACCTTGGATAGGGTTTCTATTTGCCGAAAAGGTGTTCGTTGTGAGGATTCTTAAATAAATGTTCGGCCTGCTCTATGGTTATTGTGTATGTTTTTCCTTCCCAAGTAAATGTTGCGTTTCGTCCTGTCGCCATGGCTTCAACTATTGCATTCTCTCTTGCGTCTTGAAATGTTTTGGGCTCGGCATCCATAACTTCACCTTTCGTAAAAAAGAACAAAGGTTTTAGTCAGATAATTAATTTTAACATTGATTGTTAAGTTTGTCAATGCGGAGGCGGAAGGATTCGAACCTTCGATCCGCCCAAGGCGGATAGCGGTTTTCGAAACCGCCCGATTAAACCACTCTCGCACGCCTCCTTATTTTTGAGCAATAAGATAAATGTTCTGCCGGCTGCCCCCTTCGTTCTTTATAACACCCATTCTTTCTATTTTAAAGCCAGCTCTTTTTGCCAATTTAACCAGTTCTTTTTTGGAAAACCAATGGTAATACCTTTTTGTTATATCTGACCAGGGTTTTAAAACATCTTTAAAATCCAGGTTTGACTTTCCAATTATCTTTAAAATAGTGTATTTTAAAAGTAAGAGCTTTTCTTTTTTATTGCAAAGGCACCAGACAGTTAAAATGAGTTTTCCGTCTTGCTTTAAAACTCTTTTAGCTTGTTTTAAAAACTGCAGTCTTAGCTCTTTTGAAGGAATGTGGTGCAGAACAGCTATGGAATACACTTTGTCAAAATAATTGTTGGGAAAGTTAATGTTTAAGGCATTGTCTGTTCTAAAGTCTGCTTTGGGATATTTTTCTTTGGCTATTTTAATAAGATTTTCCGAATTGTCTGTTCCAATGTACTGAATGTCTTTGTTCTTAAAAAATTCATAAGACCTGGCGTTGCCGCAGCCCAAGTCTAAAACCCTTTCCCCTGGAACCAAATAGTCTTCAAACAAAAAGCCTATTTCCGGCCAAACCTTGGTCCTGGTCCTTGAAAAATCCCGGGAAATTAAGTTATAATCATTCTTAGTTTTGTTTAATAAATATTGAGCCAGTTTTTTATTCATGAATAAGCTTGAATCAGCAATTAAGTATTTAATAAAAGCTAAAGTTAAAACTTTGGCTGATTTGAATCAAGAAAAAAGAAAAATATGCAAAAAGCTTCAGATCAGCCCTCCTTCCAATATCAGCTTGTTAAAAGCATATCATAAATTGCTTAAGAATAAAAGCGTAAAGCAAAACAAAAACTTAGAATACTTGTTAATAAAAAGAAGGGTTAGATCGCTTTCTGGCATTGTTAACGTTTCTATTTTAACCAAGCCCTATGCTTGTCCTGGAAAATGCATTTTCTGTCCTTCTCAAAAAGGCATTCCTAAAAGCTATTTGGAAAAAGAACCGGCTGTGCAAAGGGCGATATTGACTGAGTTTGACCCTCAAAAACAAATAAAAGCCAGGACAGAAGCTTTAAAAATGCAAGGCCATCCAACAGACAAAATAGAGTTGAGGATAATTGGCGGAACCTGGAGCCTTTATCCTAAAAAATACCAGACTTGGTTTATTGCCAATTGTTTTGCTGCTTGCAATAATTCAAAAAAAACAAGCTTTTTGGAAAAAGAACAGCAGAAAAACGAAAAAGCAAAACATAGAATTATCGGTCTGACAGTGGAAACCAGGCCAGACTGTATAGATTTGAAAGAAGTCAAAAGATTGAGAAAATTAGGAGTTACCAGGGTAGAATTAGGAGTGCAGAGCATTTATGATGATGTTCTAAAAAAGAATAAAAGAGGCCATACGATTAAAGAAACGATAAGGGCAAGCAAACTTTTAAAAGACGCCGGGTTTAAAGTGTCTTACCAAATAATGCCTAATTTGCCAGGGTCTGATTTTAAAAAAGACATAGAAATGTTTAAAGAGCTGTTTTCCAATCCTGATT
>Ga0272441_10007647_pt1 | contig 17483 bp, 11 predicted proteins | sample SSMProp6N_FD_193582 | JGI IMG/M metagenome (GOLD analysis project Ga0272441, IMG submission 193582) | Marine sediment archaeal communities from Little Sippewissett salt marsh, Falmouth, MA, United States - SSM-Prop-6N | ecosystem: Environmental > Aquatic > Marine > Wetlands > Sediment ...
TGATTCCTCATGGTAAAGTATTCAAATATACTCCAGAAATGTCAGCCATTGGTTATCATGGTAAAGGACGATATTTACCTTTTACCGGGGAAGATGTTTTAAAAAGTATTTGGGTATTAGTTCATTTACCGCTTTTAACAAAAGAATATAGAAATTTTAGAAATCATTATGTTGGAAAAAGAAGTGAAAGCAGTGATGAATATTCATTATTTGATTTAGGTGAAGATGTCAGACGACTTTCTCCACAACAAATAGCAAAATTATTAATCAAGCCGATAGGCACAATAAAACAATATGAAGACAAGAAACTTTCTAACTGATATTAATATCGTTGGAGCAACTCTTATTTCACGTGGTGGTGAAATGTTACATAATACTATACCAAATTTACTTAAGTGGTGTGATTGGGTTCTTTTAATGATGGATAATGAGAATGAAGAAACAAAAAAAATAGCTTATGAATATCAAACAAAATATCCTGATAGAATTCGTATAGCCACAACAGGATTTCCTCCAGCGACGCCCGAACAAGAATCTTATCCACGTGGTTTATTTCATAGATTCAAACCATTGCAAGGACCGATTAGACAAACAGTGATTGATTATTTGCGTGAGTGTGGAGAAAAGGTAGATTTATTAATTTGGCCAGATAGTGATGAAATATTTAGCGACAGCTTACAAAAGTTGTTAGAAGATTTTTGGTCCATGCCTGATAAGCGAGCAATTACAATGAAACCAGTTGATGTTTTTGGTGATATGATGACAATTCATAGCCATAGTATGACTGGTCATACTCGTATTTTTAAATTTGACCAGCTTCCAGAAATGACAGCAGTACCTTATAGAACTGCATGTAACTATAGACCGTTAACAAAAGCAGACAGAATAGGAAACAATAGAATTTTAATACACCTTGCTAGTCTTAATCCAGAAAAACGTGCGTGGCGTGTTAAACACTGGAAACCAAATATTAAAAATAGTGAAGCTCTTTGGCGTTTACCAAAACCAATAACACAGATGACTCCTGAAGAATTAAAGGAAATACTATTACGTGAACCAGATATGAATATTGAAGATTATTTACGTGGTGGTGATAAAAGAATGCCGCTCGGAGTAGAAAATGCCTCTAAGGCTTTACGTGAGGCCACAGATTTATTAGATAAATTGGGAGTTAGATATTTTCTTGCTTTTGGTACATGTTTAGGTATTGTTCGTGATGGTGCTTTAATTAAATGGGACTGGGATGTTGATTTAATTTCACTTGGTGAAGATAATGATAAAATAGATGCTGGCCAAAAAGAAATTGAAGCTGCTGGTTTTACTGAATTTAAGAAAAAACAAGATATTCCAAAATGGAAAAGGTCTGATACAGACATGTCCGAAGAAAAATATGTTAGAACTTATAGCTTCAAAAAGTATGGCTGTCGGGTTGATATTGACCCAGCTTATCTTAGTGTTGATGGTAAGTGGAGGATTGTATTAAAAGGTAGAAAGAGAGAAATGTTTTGTGCTAAACATCCAGCAGAATGGTTTGAGAGACGTGATGGCCGATTGTATAGAAATAAGACTTATCAAGTTCCAGTGCCTGCTGCTGATTATTTAGAATCAAACTATGGTCCAAATTGGAATATTCCAGCCTATGGCCCAATGCCATGGCGTAAAAGACCATGTATGAGCCAAACATATGAATGTAAATAAATACAAAATAGGGTTAACCTTCGGAGTTTTTGATATGATTCATAGCGGACACGTGAATTTGCTACAAAACGCCAAAAAACAGTGTAAAAAACTAATTGTTTGCGTAAGTAGCGATGAATATGTACGTAAAGTTAAGAATCATGAGCCAATTATTCCCTTAAAAGAGCGTATAAAGGTGGTTGAAGCACTTAAATACGTTGATGAAGTAGCTATTCAGACGCTAACCTTTGGCAAAAAAGAGGCTGTAGCCAAATTTCAGCCTAATGTTTTATTTGTTGGTGATGATTGGACACCATCTACTTATACTGGAATGAATTTGGGTGTTCCTGTAGTATTTTTACCCTACACAAAAGGCATTTCATCTACTGAATTAAGGGCTAGAGTAAGCAAAATCTTATAATAAAGAGAGGACTTGTGGTATAATATAAGTGATGAAGATGTTAATTATGAAGGCAAATTATCCTGTTTTTGGGTTGATTTGCTTTTTTTAAATTATATTATGGCGAAAAAGAATATTCCTAATATATTGCATAAAGACATAACCGACAGATATAAGCCTGAACGGAATTCTTTTGTTGTTCGTGAAGAATTAGCTGAGGTTTTTGAGGGAAAGCACAATAGGAAGGTTAATAACAAATTTGAAACAGAAATTGGTGATATTAAACAGGATGATTTTTACCCGCAAGTAAAAATTAAACGTTGGGACAATGAAGCTAATTTTTCTGTTAGGTTTATTGATGATGATATAGACGAAGAACCAATTATTGAAACCGAAAAAAATAAGATTTTATACAAGAAAAGTAAGAAGGAAGTTCATTTTTATGATGTTGGTGGATTTAAGGAAAACGAAGGTTCTTATGAAATAGATGTTATTTTGAAAGAAAAACCAAGTAGTAATGTGATGAGATTCAGTATTAAAACAAAAGAATTAAAATTTCTTAAACAAAAACCACTATCTCCCGAAAAGATAGCAGAGGGGCACAATCGCCCAGATAAGGTTATTGGTTCGTATGCGGTTTATCACGAATCAAAAGCTGGCGAGTATTCTGGTGGTAAAAATTATCGTAGTGGTAAAGCGTTTCATATATATAGACCAAAAATTTTAGACGCTGAAGATAACTGGGTTTGGGGCGAGCTAAACATAGACCTAGACGCTGAAGAGTTAACGGTCACAATTCCACAAGATTTTCTTGATAACGCTGTATATCCTATTAGACATGCGGCTGGTTTAGAATTGGGTTATCATACCGATGGTGGTTCAAATGCGAAGTTTGATGAGGATACAATGAGGGGTATAAAATATAATGTTAGTACTGCTGGTACGGCTCGTTTTATTTATGTTTATACAAAAGGTGAATCAAGCGGTGGTTATAGGTCATCTCTTTATAATAGTGATTATGAGAAATTAAATACATCTGAATATGAGGTTTATAATTCAACATCAGCTGGCTGGAAGGGGCAAGATTATGCTTTTGATGTTCTTCCAGACTTAGAGGCATCTTCTGATTATTGTGTGATGGTTATGCCATCTACGGGTGATGAAATGTATTATTATTATGACTCTGATGGTGTAGGCAAGCATTTATATAAAACAGATGCTGGTTATGATGGTGTCTTACCAGAATCTTTTTCTAATCCAAGTGGTACGGGCGATGATATTTTGATGTCAGTATATATTTATTACACTCAATTACATCATACCTTTAGGCAAGAATTTGAGAATTATGAAGAAGACCAAATGCGTATTTGTGAAATTGATACTAATAAATTTGTTGTTGCATATTTAGATAGTAATGATAGCGATAAAGTAAAAGCTAAATGTTTTACTATAGATGGTGATACTTGTACATTCGGCAGTGCTGCCACTGTTTATAATGCTGCTGCGAATGATGGTAATAAAGCGTTGGGTATTTGTAAATTAGATACTAATAAATTTATAGTTGTATGTTCTGATGATTCAACCAATGATGGTTTTGCAACTATTGGTACTGCTTCTGGAACGACATTAACCATGGATACAGTAAATCAGTTAGAATTTGAAGACGCTGGTACTTGTTATTGGATGGATATATGTCAAATTGATACTGATGAATTTTGTATAGTTTGGGCTGACGCAATATTGGGTAATAATGCCTATGCTTTATTTGGTACGGCTTCTGGTACCACACCATCTGTGTTTACTAAGTCTGAATATACTTCTACTTTTTATGCTAGAGGAAATAGGGTTTGTAAAATTAATACAGATAAAATAGCTATTACTTTTGGTGATAATCAGGATAGTTATAAAGCTAAGGCAATAGTAGGTACAATAAATACTAGTACTGGTGCTTTTACTTGGGGCTCTGTTGCAACCATGACAAGTGGTAGTGGTTCTTTAAATGAAGCTCCAGCAATTTGTGCAATGGATACGGATAAATTTGTGGTTGTATCTAATGATGGTGATAAAGAAATTGTTGCTTGTACTGTTTCTGGAACAACAATAACTGTTGGGACAAAAAATACAGCTTGGGATTCTGGAGAAGCTAATAATTATACAATGGTTAAATTAAACGAGGATAGTACGGACCTTGGTATCTTTTATAACAATCATAGTTATTACATGTATTTTACTCGTTTTTCTGTAACGTGGGGCTCTCCTCCAACGGTAGCACTTGATAGTAATTATCCAGAGGTAATGATTTATTCAAATACTAGTTTTGTGTGTTATTATTGTGACTCTGCTACTACAGATAGTGGCACAAGAATTGCGACTGTATTTCTTGATGGTGATAAAAGTGATACTTCTATCATGTTAACCAATTTGGGAGAAGGTGAAACAACAACAAGTACTTCGTCATCTACCTCTAGTTCAACCTCGACTTCAACAAGTTCTAGCACGTCTTCTTCAACCTCGACTTCAACAAGTTCTAGCACGTCTTCTTCAACATCATCTTCGACAAGCAGTTCAACTTCATCAACATCTAGTTCAACTTCATCAAGTACTTCGTCTTCAACATCTTCTAGTACGTCATCTTCTACTTCATCATCAACTAGCTCAAGTACATCTAGCTCAACATCATCAACATCATCTTCTACTAGTTCAAGCACCTCATCTTCGACATCTTCAAGTACTTCATCTTCAACATCTTCTACATCTAGTTCAACATCAAGTTCTACTTCTTCATCAACTTCTTCCTCAACAAGCAGTTCTACTTCAAGTAGTACGAGTTCATCAACCTCGTCATCGACCTCTTCAAGTACGAGTAGCTCGACCTCGTCTACTTCGAGTTCGACTTCTTCAAGTACGAGTTCGTCAACAAGCTCGTCTACTTCAAGTAGTACTTCTTCAACAAGTTCTAGTACTTCGTCTTCTACATCTAGTAGCACATCATCAAGTACTAGTTCATCAACATCTAGTTCAACGTCATCTAGCACTTCAAGCTCAACATCATCATCGACCAGTTCGTCAACGTCAAGTACTAGTTCATCGACAAGCTCTAGTACTAGTTCATCAACGTCTTCATCAACTTCAAGCTCAACATCATCATCAACTAGTTCTTCGACTAGCTCTAGTACATCTTCCACTAGTTCATCAACTAGCAGTTCAACTTCATCGTCGACTTCAAGTTCAACGTCGTCTTCAACTAGTTCAACTTCAAGCTCAACTTCGTCTAGTACAAGTTCTAGCACAAGCTCTTCGACATCGTCTTCAACAAGTTCAACTTCTAGTAGTACGTCATCTAGTACATCATCATCAACCTCATCTAGCACTAGCTCTAGTACGAGTTCTTCAACGTCGTCTTCGACAAGCAGTTCAACATCAACTTCAACCTCATCAAGTACTAGTTCGTCTACATCGTCAACGTCATCCAGCACGAGTTCTTCAACAAGTTCGTCCACCTCAAGCAGTACAACAGAATTAATTGATTTTGATTCAGCTAGTTCGGCAGATACTTCAACAGCTACAAATTCATTAACTTGGGAACATACAGTTAGTGGTGATAATACATTTTTGATGGTAGCGGTTTCTTCTGATGAAACAGTAAATAGTGTTACCTTTAATGGTGACCCATTAACAAAACAACAGACAGTTGGTTTTAGTGGAACATCTTATGAAATTTGGACAAGAGTTGCTCCTGATGATGGTACACATAATATAGTTGTTAGCTGGGGCGGTAATACTTGGGGCCGTGCCGGGGCCATGTCATTTGCAGATGTTGACCAAGATAATCCTATAGGAAATACTGAAACTGCTACTGGTACTGGCACAACAGCTACAGATGATATTACAGTTTCTTCCAATGAATCAATGATTGCCATGGTTGTTGGTATTGCAGGTACAACAGGAATTACACCGGGTTCAGGACAAACACATCGATTTGTAGCAGATAATGAAGCTGAAGTTCCAATAGAAGGTAATACAGAAAGATTTATTCATGATACTGGAAGTCAGACACAAACTGCTTCTTGGTCAGGAAGTAGGGGATGGGGAATGTCTTTGATGGAAATTTATGGGTTGACTAGTACAAGTTCATCTACGTCTAGTTCTACATCATCGTCAACTTCATCTTCAACATCTTCTAGCACATCTTCAACTAGTTCAAGTACATCATCATCAACTTCTTCCTCAACTAGTTCAACTTCAAGTTCAACGTCGTCTTCAACGTCTAGTTCGACTTCATCATCAACGAGTACTTCAACAAGTTCTTCAACAAGTTCATCTACCTCTAGTAGTACTTCATCAACATCATCTTCAACTAGTTCGTCTACTTCAAGCAGCACGAGTTCTTCGACTAGCTCAAGTACTAGCTCATCAACATCATCGAGTACTTCTAGTTCGACTTCATCCTCAACCAGTTCATCTACTTCATCCTCAACCAGTTCGTCCACTTCAAGTAGTACGAGTTCATCAACGTCCAGCTCAACCTCATCGACATCATCATCAACTAGTTCAAGTACTAGTTCGTCGACATCATCTTCAACTTCTTCTTCAACAAGTAGTACGAGTTCGTCAACTAGCTCGAGTACTAGCTCATCAACATCATCTACATCTTCATCCACCAGTTCGTCTACAAGTTCTAGTACATCGTCAGAAAGTTCAACTAGCTCGAGTACTAGCTCATCAACATCAAGTTCGACTAGTAGTTCAACGTCTAGTTCTACGACATCTTCTACTTCATCAAGTACTAGTTCATCGACATCATCATCGACAAGTAGTTCTACTTCGTCCTCTACTTCTTCAAGTACTAGTTCATCGACGTCCAGTTCAACAAGCTCTAGTACATCTTCATCAACATCATCATCGACAAGTAGTTCTACTTCCAGTTCAACCAGCTCTTCAACATCCAGTTCCACGTCGTCAAGTACATCAACGATAAGTATGATAGTTGAAGATTTTACATTATATGGTGATTTAGAGGAAGTAGAAATAATAGGAAGCAGTGAAAATATCGATGAAATTGGTGGTATGGGTGATATATTATAAAGATAATTAAAAATAATTTTGTTGATATAGGGCTCCGCTCCTAAGCCCACAGGCAGTGTTGGGCGGAGCCCTTATTTAATAATATGGCTATTAATATTCCTGACAATTTACCAAAAAAAATAACCGACAAATATAAAATTGAACGGAACTCTTTTGTTACTCGTGACATAAAGGAAAGAAATAATGAGTTCGAGATGGAAGTTGGTGACACAAAGCAGGATGATTTCTACCCACAAGTTAAATTGAAAAGATGGGACAATGAAGCTAACTTTTCAATGAGGTTAGTTGATAATGATTTAGACATACCAGATGTTAAGGTTAATGGCAGGGATGGTAAAATTTCTTGGGAAAAACAAAAAAAGGAAATTAAATTTTATGAACTTAACAAAGAGGATGTTGGTAACGAACTTGGTGGTTATGAATTTGAAATTATTTTAAAAGAAAAGCCAGTTACTAATAAAATTCAATTTACCATTCAATCTAAGGAGTTAGATTTCTTCTATCAGCCAGAAATTACTGATGAAGAAGCGGCACAGATTAATGAAGCAAAAGGCGTTACGATTGAGGAAGCCAAAAGATTAATTAGACCAGAAAATGTAGTAGGCTCTTACGCTGTATATCATAAAACCAAAAAGAACAATTACGAAAACCTTGGTGGTAAAAATTATAAATGTGGTAAGGCTTTTCATATTTATAGACCTAAGATAATTGATGCAGATGGGAAAGAGGTTTGGGGAGAATTACATATTGATGAACAAGCTGGCATTTTAACAGTTACTATTCCACAAGACTTTTTAGATAATGCTGTTTATCCAGTGCGTCACGCATCTGGTACAACATTTGGTTATACAGGAGAAGGTGGTTCAACTTCTTGGTGGTATGCTAATAATAATCGTGGCAACATATACTCTGCACCTGAAGACGGAACAATAGACAAATTTTCAGCGTATGGATATGAAGATAGAAGTGGAGATGTATATTGTAAGGGTACATTGTTAGATGCGTCAGATGTGGGTATTGGTGATGATATATCTTTGGTAACAAATGGTGCAAGTTCGGGTACGTTAGTGCCAGCTGGTTCTGGTTCGTTAGCTTGGTATGATATGAGTTTTTCAACAGCTCCCTCAGTATCTAATGGAACTGATTATATAATAGGTGTAATAGTTGATAGTGGTACAGCTAATCTTGCGATGAAATATGATTCTGGTTTAACAATGTATTATGGATATGACCAATTATATGCGAGTCCAGCTAGTTGGGGTACAAATTGGAATAGTACTGCTGATATGAAATATTCCATATATGCAACATATGGCGGTGGAGCAACAACTACTAGTACATCGTCGTCTACATCTTCTAGCACATCGACTTCAACTAGTTCTTCTACATCATCATCAACCTCATCATCGACAAGTTCTTCAACTAGTTCAAGTACATCAAGTTCAACCTCTAGTTCTACTTCTAGTTCAACTTCATCTAGTACTAGTTCAAGCACGAGTAGTAGTACATCAAGTTCAACTAGCTCGAGTACAAGTTCTTCTACAAGTACATCAACAACTTTATTGGCTGATGCAGATTATAGTCGAGGAGAAGAAAGCATATTGCCTGCTGATGATGATGATTTGGAAAATTTGTTTGGTGGCCACGATTATGACGCTGTAGCTGAAGATGATGGTGTATATGTCAATCAAGCTGCTGAAGAAAATAATTATTGGGTATTTTTATTTAAAAATCAAAATTCAAATAGTACAGATAAAATAAAAGTAAAATTAATCTTACAAACAGAGATTGCTCCTTCGGAAGAAACAGTTTATCTACAAGTTTATAATAGAACAGGTACAACTTGGGAAACTATTGATACCGATAATACTACTGGTGCTGATACTGATTTTACATTAGAATCTACTATTAGTGCGAATTTAGATGATTATTATGACGGTAGTAATTGGGTAGCTTTTCGTGTTTATCAACAAGTATAATTTTTTATGTCAGATAGATTTAAAGTACAAGCAAATACAACTACCATCACCGCCGGGAATACTTCTGTCGATGAAACTTTAGGTTCTAATATTTCTGATTTATCAAGAGCTTTTTTACTTGTAAGGTCAAGCGGTGATAGTGGTGCTAATTTAGGGTCAGAACATCAATGTACTGGTTATCTTTGGGATGATAGTGGAACAACAAAAATTAAATTCGAAAGAGACAGTACGTCTGATGATTGTCAAATTTCTTATTTTGTTATTGAGTGTTTAAACGAAGAATTTACTGTTCAGCGTGGAGACTGTTCTATGGAAGCGGCAACTGGAACAGTGGATGATGATTTCACAACAGCCATAACTCAGTCTCGGTCAATGATAATTTCTAGCTCTAGAAGTAGTAATGTGGCATCTGAGGGTTTTGCGATTGGAGAATTTGCTGATAATGATACTGTAACCTTTACAAGAAATGATACTAGTAATACATGTACAATTAGGTATGAAGTTGTTGAATGGTCTGCTGCATCTGGTGTGTCTGTTTATACTGGTGAACAAGATTTATCTGGTAATATAGCTGCTGGTGTAACAACAGATATTAGTGGACATGGAATAACAAAAGCACAAACATGGTTATATTGTACATTTAGACACGCAACCAATGGTTTGGAACAAACAGCTATTTGTGCAGATTTAACAGACGATGATACTATCACATGGCAGAGATATGACCAAACAACAAGTTATACATCAACTGGTAGATATTGGTTAGTTGAATTTCCAAGTGATGTTGCGGTTGAACACTCTGGCCCAGTTGAAGCAGTTAAGAATGATTTAACGGAGGCTTATACTTGTTCAGAAATTACAGAAGCAACAGCGTTTGCAGACCATTATAATTCATGTAATGGTACTGGTACGGCTTTTCCTAGAACACGTTGGATATTATATTTTACAGATACAACAACTTTAACGGCTCAAAGATATTATAGTGGACAAGCAGCAGAAATTGCTTTTCAGGTTATTGATTTTTCTGGATGGACAGCGTCAACAACTTCTACTAGTAGTTCAACATCATCTTCAACTTCATCATCAACATCCAGTTCTACTTCTTCTTCGACATCTAGTTCAACATCATCTTCAACATCTAGTTCAACTAGTTCAAGTACCAGTTCATCAACCAGTAGTAGTACTACTACCACAGTGGTATCTTCTGAGGGTAAAATTAATCAATGGTTGATTTTATTTAGTAGCAGTTCATCAACATCATCTTCAACTTCTTCATCAACTAGCAGTAGCACATCATCATCTACATCATCGAGTACAAGCTCTTCAACTTCTAGTTCGACTTCAAGTTCTACTTCTTCAACATCTTCAAGCACGTCGTCATCTACTAGTTCAAGTACAAGTTCTTCAACATCTTCAAGCACGTCGTCATCTACTAGTTCAAGTACAAGTTCTTCAACATCTAGTACAAGCTCTTCAACTAGTTCATCTACTTCTAGTACTTCTTCGTCAACTAGTAGTAGCACATCCTCATCAACATCTTCAAGCACGTCGTCGTCTACTAGTTCTAGCACATCTAGTTCAACGTCGTCATCAACGAGTAGCTCAACTTCGTCATCTACTTCTTCAACTTCTTCTTCAACCTCAAGTAGTACATCTTCAAGTACATCTAGTTCAACATCATCATCAACAAGTTCGTCTACGTCTAGTTCTACTTCTAGTTCAACATCATCATCAACAAGTTCGTCTACTTCTAGCACATCTAGTTCAACTAGTTCTAGTACTTCATCATCTACATCATCTAGCACTTCAAGTTCAACAAGTTCAACTTCATCTAGTACTAGTTCAAGCACTAGTTCGTCAACATCATCTTCAACAAGCTCTTCAACTTCAAGCACAAGTTCTTCAACATCATCTAGTACCTCAGCCTCAACTTCTTCATCTACAAGTAGTTCAACATCATCAACAAGTTCAAGCACTAGTTCGAGTACATCTTCTAGTACCTCAAGTTCAACGTCGTCTTCTACTAGTAGTTCAACATCATCTTCTACTAGTAGTTCAACATCGTCTAGCACATCATCATCTACTTCAAGTAGCACATCATCGTCTACTAGTAGTTCAACGTCATCATCAACCAGTAGTTCAACTTCTTCAACCAGTTCATCTACTTCGTCGTCAACTAGCTCAACATCATCTAGCACAAGTAGTTCAACTAGCTCAAGTACATCTTCAAGCACTTCATCTTCGACTAGTTCAACATCATCTTCAACTAGCTCGTCAACGTCTAGTTCGACTTCATCATCGACCAGCAGCTCAACTTCAAGCACTTCTAGCTCAACCTCAAGCAGTACAAGCAGTTCAACCAGCTCATCTACATCAAGTTCAACTAGCTCGTCAACGTCGTCATCAACGTCTTCAAGTACTAGTTCATCAACGTCTAGCTCGACATCATCAACTAGTTCAAGCACAAGTTCTAGTACATCCTCATCAACCTCAAGTTCTACATCATCATCAACTTCAAGCTCTACATCTTCTAGTACCTCAAGCTCTACATCTTCTAGTACTAGTTCATCAACAAGTTCGAGCACATCAAGCTCAACATCTGTTAGTTTATCAAGCTCAACTTCATCTTCTACATCAAGTTCAACTAGTTCAAGTACGTCTTCTAGCACCTCAACGTCCACAACATTACCAGACAATGAAGATTACAGTAGCGGTGATGAGGCGGCTTTACCTGCAGATGATTCTGATTTGGAAAATTTGTTTGGTGGTCATGATTATGATGATGTATCTACAGAGAATAATGTTTATGTGACACAGTGTGCAACAGACGAATATACAGAATTTTTATTTAAAAATAAACATGTAAATAGCACTGATGGTTTCACAACAACGTGGAAAGGTAAAACAGATTTAGCACCTTCAGATTCAACTGTTTATCTACAGGTGTTTAATAGAATAAGTGGTCTGTGGGAAACAAAAGATAGCGATAATACAACAGCAGCCAATACAGATTTTACTCTGACTGGTACGGTCGATGCTGGAGTAAGTGATTATTATGATGCAGGTAACTGGGTTGCTTGGCGTGTCTACCAAGAAGTTACATAAAAATATGGCAAAAACTTATTATTACGAAGAAAATTTATCTGAGACAGAAATTACTGGCGATATAGATTTCCATGATGTATTATCTGTTGCTTTTACTTGTGAAGAACAAAAGAAGTATTTAGTTATTGCTACTTGGGAATTTAATGTAGATGGAACAAATGTTTTTCCTATTGTTCGCTTACGAGATACAACATTAGGTTATCAGTGGTCGTTAGAAGAACAAAGAGTTTTATCAGCCACATATCTTAACAACTATCAAAGTGGTTACGCTTTTGGACTTCTAGTTGGAGAAGATTCTGGCAGTTATACAACTACTTGGAAAATAGATGCTAAGGTTAATCCGGGCACTAATAGTACATTTATAAAGAATGTAAGAATTTTTGTTCTTGAACTAGACCCAGATAATGGAGATGAATATGCCTACCATCTTGCATCAGAGACTACTAGTAATACTTCTTGGACTGATACAAGTGCTGTTTTAACTTTTACTCCAGATAGTGAAGATGATTATATTATTATTGCTGGTTGTTGTGCTTCTAATGTTTCGACTGATTATGATATGAATTTTAGAACATCAATAGATGGTGTATATTATGATACTCAGAATCTGGAGCCATATGCTGTTTCAAATTATGATGCTTATGGATTTTTATTAAAGGAAACCTTAGACGCTTCAGAACATACTATTAAAATTCAATATTCGGCTGAAAATGGTTCTGATACTATACAAGCAAGTGGTGAGGTAATTGTAGCTTTAAAGGCGAGTTTATTTAGCAACGTATATTATTCAGAGAATGATTCGAGGGATACAACAAGCGAAACTAGTTTTCAAGATAAAACAACATTAACACAAACGCCTTCTGCTGGTGATTATCTTGTTATTGCTTGTGCTGGGTATGATGGTTCATCTACAAGTTACGGTACTGAACTTCAATTTACACAAGATGCGTCGGCAGTGGGTGGAAGTATTAGATACCCAAAAAATACAGCTAGTCGCCATAATCCATTTATGGTTGCCTATGTAGATACATTAACGGCAACGGAAACTGATTGGAAAATACAATATAAATCTTTAAATGGGGCAGCTACTGCTGGTATACAAGATGGTAGAATTATTTTACTTGAGTTAACACCATCTGGTACAACTACTTCTACATCATCATCAACTAGTTCATCAACTTCGTCATCGACGTCATCGTCTACTAGCAGTAGTACATCATCTACGTCGTCTTCAACTAGTTCGTCTACATCATCTAGCACGTCAAGCTCTACATCATCATCTACTTCTAGTTCAACCAGCAGTAGCACATCATCTAGTACATCGAGTTCAACGTCATCTTCAACAAGTTCAAGTACAAGTAGTAGTACATCAAGTTCAACTAGTTCAACTTCATCCAGTACAAGTTCAAGCACGAGTAGCAGTACATCAAGTTCAACTAGTTCTAGCACAAGTTCATCTACTAGTACATCAACCACATTATTAGATAATGCAGATTATAGTAGAGGAGACGAAACTAATTTACCATTAAACGATGATGACTTGGAAAATTTGTTTGGTGGTCATGATTATAATGATGTGTCAGTTGAGGATGTCAATTATGTGAGTCAAACATCTGGCACTAATAATCATTGGATATTTTTATTTAAAAACCAAAATTCAAATAGTACAGATAAAATAAAAGTGAAGTGGGTGGGGCAAACAGAAGTCGCTCCATCAACAGAAACTGTGTACCTGCAAATTTATAATAGGTCGGGGGGTACATGGGAAACACTGGATAGTGATAATACTACCGGTGCAGACACTGATTTTACTCTTCAAGGCATTCAAAGCACATCACTAGATGAATATTACGATGGTAGCAATTGGGTAGCTTGTAGGGTTTATCAGCAAGTATAAATTAATTAATAATTAAAAATATATGGCAGCAAGAACAAAAACAATACATTATGCGTGGGGTACTGATACCACAGAAACAAAACACTATATAGAAAAATGTTTTATCTATGACGACAGTACAACTACCTATTATGACGAAACAACAGACGTGAATGATTCTGGGGCAAGTGATATTACTTATTTAACAGATGAGAATGATTGTTGGTATTTTGGTGCATCAACTCAATTTGACAATATGTATATGGATATGTCATCAAATGGTACTGGATATGATGGAAATGAAATTTGGGAATATTGGGATGGTGATAGCTGGGAAGAATTAACAAACTTGACAGCAACACAAGCTGAAACGGCAGCAAGGCGTGATTGTGAATTTAGATGGCCACCGCCAGATGATTGGGCGACAACCTCTGTTAATGGAGAAACTTTATATTGGATTAGACATAGAATGACTGGAAGTTGGACATTAGCTCCTGTTGGTAATGAGGTTGAAATTGCTACTGGAAATTATTTTGCTTCAAAAACAATTTATATTCCTGAAACAAGCAACCGAACTATTAAGTCAGCAGCAGTAAGAGTTAATTGGCATACCAAAGAATTAGCACAAAACATTTCCACGGTTCACGTTAGGATGAAAGTTGGGAGTACTTGGACGTTACTGGGAGATGATACATCAAGTAGGATGGCTATGAACCAAACTGGTGAGAATGTTACTGATTATGTTGAGTATGATTGTACTGATGCTTTGAATGATAATTTTGGAGCGGGAGCAAGTCAAGATATTGAATTGGCTACATTTTTACAATATACGGTAACGGCTGGTGGAACAACAAATTCTTCTCAAAATATGACCGCTACTCTTTGGATTACTTATGAAGCAGATGAACAAGATACTAGAATAAAAACAGTAATGATTCCGTTGAACAGTCCGACTGGTGACTTAAGCACTTCAAGTACAGAAATAGGTACAAACCAAGTTCCAGATTTAGATGATTTATTGCCTGAGGCTTCGAAATCATATAGAGATATTTTCTTCGTTGTACAGGGTAATAATTTTGCTAGTAATGCTACGGATTATGTTTTAAGTTTAGAGTTAGACAGTGAGGGAGAATCGGCTTTTGGAACAATGGATAATGGTGGAAAATCAGGCACGTTTGATAGGTATATTTGGTCAAGAACGGATATGAGTACATCAGATGCACACGCTTTCAAAGCCAAAACATCGACATCCGATGTTCCTTATACCTCATTAGCGATTTATTTAGTGGTGACTTATGAATATGGTGAATCCAGTTCGTCATCTTTCTTCAATTCTATCCAGTTTGGTTTTGAACACTCGAATGATTATATGCCTACAAGTTCTGACAATGCTGACTATCTTGATGCTGAAATCTATATTGAAGAACCAGCAACTATTACATTGCAACAATCTGGAATTATGACATTAAGTAGGGGGGTTTCGAGTTCAGGAACAATTAGTATTAAGGAGAGTTCAGCAGAAAGTTATACCACTTATGGTGATTTTAATACTGCTTGGTGTGGACAGGATGCTATAATCCACAGGATAGATGATGATTTAAGTATTTCAAGAGGGTTGAATACTATAGCAATAAACAATTACTGTTCAACCGCTGTAAGATGGAAAGGGCAACAAACGATGTGTTTCTTAAATTATACATCTGGAAAAGCATCAGGTGGGTCAAATACACATAATCATACAACATTGTGGGTGCTGAAAGATTATTATGCTAATGATACTGACCCGACTGTTTCGGACTTTGCTCCTGATATAGTGGAAACATCTTATTGGCTGAATAATTGCACTTTATCAATGAAATCAAGAACTGATTATGCTGGATTTTCTCCTGCTATTTATTGTCATTTGAATGCTGGAGAATGGAAGGGAGCTGGATGGTTTGAAATGGCTTCTATTAACAGTTATGGACAGGCAGAATCAGGTCAGGTAGAAACATATTTTAACATTACTAAAAAGATTGAAAGATACCCAGCAAGTCCAAGAGATAGAATTAACTTAGAAACTACCCGAGATTATAGAATTTCATCAGTTGATGCGTTGTATGCAACAGTAGAAATGTGGGTGACTTATCACACAATTACTTTTACAACATCTGGAACTGTATCAGGTTATGATGGCGATGGGTCAGATATAACTGTTGAGTTACATAGAACAGACACACACGATAGAATGATTGAGGCAACAACCGCTGCTGGTGGTGGTTATACTGCTACTTGGTATGATGATACTATTGATTTGTATGCACACGCAGAGGAAGATGAAACTCACACTGGTCGAAGTGCTGAAGGAAAAGCAAGTTAATAAATTTTAAGAAGACGTACTATGGCATTTGATATTACTCTATACGATAGTGGGTCGGTGTTTGATATATCATTTGGTGGTGGTGCAACTACAACCTCTACATCATCATCGACCTCATCATCAACTAGTTCTTCAACTAGCTCGAGTACAAGTTCGAGTACGTCTTCGAGTACCTCAAGTTCTACATCCTCTTCAACTTCTTCATCAACAAGTAGTTCGACTTCAAGTTCTACATCGTCTTCTACTTCGTCTTCAACTAGTTCAACCTCGTCATCTACTTCATCATCAACATCAAGTTCGACTTCAAGTTCTACATCCTCTTCAACTTCTTCATCAACAAGTAGTTCGACTTCAAGTTCTACATCCTCTTCAACTTCAAGTTCTACTTCGTCTTCTACTACAATAATTTATTATGAAGGTAAAACTAATTTGTGGCAGATGGAATTTAGTAGTTCTTCATCATCTACGTCTTCATCAACCTCAAGTTCTACATCTTCTAGCACCAGTTCATCAACAAGTTCATCGACAAGTTCATCAACATCATCAACTAGTTCTAGTACAAGCTCAAGTACATCTAGTTCAACTTCTTCATCAACATCTAGCTCAACTAGTTCTTCTACAAGTAGTAGCACATCGTCAACATCGTCATCAACATCATCAAGTACATCTTCCAGCACTTCTTCGTCTACTAGCTCTAGCACTAGTTCATCAACAAGTTCATCAACATCTAGTACATCTAGCTCTACTTCTTCAAGTACTAGTTCTAGCACATCATCTAGTACATCTAGTTCAACCTCGTCGTCAACTTCTTCTTCAACTAGTTCTAGCACATCATCTTCAACATCATCATCAACATCTAGTTCGACTTCATCTAGCACAAGTAGTAGCACATCTTCAAGTACTTCAAGTAGTACTTCTAGCACGTCGAGTTCAACTTCATCTAGCACATCAAGTTCAACTACACGTATTCCAGTTATTGCCTGTTTAAAAACAGATTACTGG
>Ga0272441_10007648_pt1 | contig 17482 bp, 16 predicted proteins | sample SSMProp6N_FD_193582 | JGI IMG/M metagenome (GOLD analysis project Ga0272441, IMG submission 193582) | Marine sediment archaeal communities from Little Sippewissett salt marsh, Falmouth, MA, United States - SSM-Prop-6N | ecosystem: Environmental > Aquatic > Marine > Wetlands > Sediment ...
GTAGGACCGAAAAGACGTACCGGTCTCTGTACCTAAGGACCTTCCGTTCCTCCTCCAGAAACCGTGCGACGTCAGGCTCCTCCAGAAAATGCACATAGTCCTGGGCATCGAAGAGTCCCCGCGGCGCCCAGATCAGCTGAACGAAACGGTCACGGTACCGTGCATACAGCTCGATACCGATCCTCACCCTGATGTTCATAATTTCGGCGGCTTCCATGAGTTCCGCCACCACATCGGCCCGGACGTAATTATAATAGATGACCTTGAGCCTCCGGATCCCCTTTATCCAGGCATCCATGATAAGGTGTGTCGGTGTTTTCCTGCCTTTGGTGTTCACGTCGTGGACGTGATCGTCCGTTGCGATCTGGTTCCAGTCTTCCGACATCTCAAGGAGGTGATGCTTCTTCAGCTGCTCGCGGATAATCCTCGGTTTTCCCGATGCCGCCATACGAAAATCATGGGCGAGTTCAAGACGGCTGTAATAGGTACCGCGGGAACGCACCAGCCGTTTCATGATCTGCATGAGCACACGGGCGGTATTTTTTCGCAGATGGCTCCTGGCGCTGTAGAGAACTTCGTCCCGCAATGAACGGAGCGCCCGTAACCGATCTTTCGCCTCCCCCATCTCCAGGGAATTCAGGAGGTCCACCACGGCATAGGCGATACGCAATTCCCGCGATGCAGCCATCTCTTTAATGCCATGAGGATGGAGGTAGGGATTCAGCAGATTTTTGATATAGGTCCTTGATTCGTCCCGATTGAGGACTTCATTCACGATTACGAGGAGTTCATGATCCTCTCTGTCGAAAAGAATTTTCGGTGTTCCCGGTTTCATCTCCCATAACTTTCCGGACTCGAGATATTCAGCCCATTGTGTCCCGCGACGGGCTCACGCATATGAAAAGGGAAAAGCGTAACAGCGTCTTGATAATGAGAGGGATCATAAAATAAATGGCTATTAATACCAATGGGTTCGCATATCCTTGTACTATAACATACTTCCGGGTGAAATGATAAATATTCTTACGGGGCGGGAAGGGGCATCCCTGATGTACGGGCATAACACCCCCCTGCCATGACGGACGGCACGATTCCGAACAGGACAAATAATATGGCATACAATGTGCATAAAAACATCATGAGAATGGTGATTTTGTGTCCCCATAAAGGGGTACCGTTCGGATTCACCGACCATAGGATGTGAAAAACAAACGGAGGTTTGAGATACTGCATGTACGGAAACAGTCTGTTACATGAACAATTCCAGGGTATTTACGAAGAACTGTATAAGACGGCGCTGGACAACTTTTTCCTCGCCGTCGTGATGTACGACAGAGAAGGATACCTGATCTATGCCAACCATATGGCACAATCCATCTTCAAATTAAGGAATGATAACGTTTCTCATCACATCCACTGTTCCCATCTCATTGAAACGTCATGGCAGGATCTCAGAAAAGTCGTCGAGACCGGTGAGCCCCAGACCGGACTCTATATAGAGATGAATAATGTGACCCTGCAGTGCAACAGGATTCCCCTCCGACAGGGCGACCGCATTATCGGCGTCATGAGTTCCTTCCACCCCATGACGGAATACGAAAATACGATCCTAAGGCTGAAGGAGGATAAAGAACTTCTCAGACGGGTTGAAGCGGTGATCGAATCGTCCTACGACGGCATTTATGTCACCGATGGGCAGGGCACTACCATCATGGTGAATTCGGCCTATGAGAAGATAACGGGCATCCAGCGGCATGAAGTGGTGGGACGGAACATGCGTGATCTGGTGCGGGAGGGATTCTTTAACGAAAGCGTCACCCTGAAGGTCCTCGATACGGGGAAACGGCAAAGCCTGCGCCAGAAGCTGAGAACGGGCAAAGAAATCCTGGTGACGGGGAATCCCCTCTTCGATGACGAGGGAAACATCATCATGGTCGTCACCAACGATCGGGACATGACGGAACTCATGCGGCTTCATCAGCGACTGGAGGATTCCCTGGGAATGGCCATGGCCTACAAGGAAAAACTCCGGGCCCTGCAGCAATCCACGTTGTTCGGCAAGGATTTCGTGGTGGTTTCCAAGCCGATGTGTGATGTCTGCGATCTGGTGGCGCGTGTCAGCAAGACCGATGCAACGGTTCTTTTTTACGGCGAAACGGGCGTGGGAAAAGACCGCCTGGCGGAAGAGGTGCATACACGCTCACTGCGTTACAATAAGGGATTGTTTATAAAGATCAATTGCGGCGCTATTCCGGAAACGCTTCTGGAAAGTGAATTATTCGGATATGAAGGCGGTGCCTTCACCGGGGCCCGAAAAGAAGGGAAAATAGGGCTCTTCGAAGTAGCCAACGGTGGTACAATCTTTCTCGATGAGGTGGAATCGCTCCCCCTGACGCTGCAGCCGAAACTGCTCCGGGCCCTGCAGAATTTCGAGATAACCCGCATCGGAGGCACGGTTCCCAAAAAGGTCGATGTCCGGGTGATCTGTGCCACGAATCAGGACTTGAAAGAAATGGTCGACCGGAATCAGTTCCGGGCCGATTTGTACTACCGGCTGAATGTGGTATCCGTCGGCATCCCGCCCCTGAGAGAACGACAGGATGACATCCCCTATCTCATCACCTTTTTCACCCATCATTTCAATCAAAAATACAAAAAGAGAAAGACGATCACCAACGAGGCGATGAATTCACTGCTTGCCTATTCATGGCCCGGCAATGTGAGGGAGCTTGCCAACGTGATAGAGCGACTGACCGTGGTCACGGAAAACCGGCAGATCGGCCTCCAGGATCTTCCCCTTGAGATCATTGGAGGCCAAAAGGGGATTCCCGATATCGAGTACGGCCTGACACTGAAAGAACATATCGCGCGGGAAGAGATCCTTATCATAGAAAACGCCATCAGGAAATATGGAAGCGCCCGCAAGGCAGCGGCGGCCCTTGGAATCGACCACACCACCATCACCCGCAAACTGCAGAAACATCACCGGCGGGATTCATAATAGATCCCGTCCCGATGCGATTGCCCTATCGGGTAACGGCCCTTACCGATAATACTTACTGAATTTCCATCGGAGCTCATCCCTGAAATCGGGATGGGCAATGGCGATAAGGGCATTCGCCCTTTCATGAACGGACTTTCCTCTCAAGTTGGCAATGCCGTATTCCGTCACGATATAGTGGACATCCGCCCTGTTGGTACAGACACAGGCGCCTTCATCAAGATGGGCAACAATTCTTGAGACCGTCCCTCCCACCGCGGTGGAATGAAAGGCCAGGATGGATCGCCCGCCCTTCGACCCCGAGGCACCGCGGACAAAGTCTGCCTGCCCTCCGATACCGCTGTATTGCCGGTAGCCGATGGTATCCGACGCAACCTGGCCTGTAAAATCGACCTGCAGGGCCGAGTTTATTGAAACCATGTTGTCGTTTTCGGATATAATCTCGGGAAGATTCGTATAGTCTACCGGAAATACCGCCACGGCGGGATTGTCATTGACAAACCGGTAGAGCTTCTCCGTTCCCATAAAGAAGGTCGCCACCAGCCGTCCGGGATGAAGATTCTTTCGTGCGCAGGTTATGACGCCGTCTTCGACCAGATCAACCACGCCGTCGGAAAACATCTCCGTATGTATTCCCAGATCCTTCTTGTCCTTCAGAAAGCAGAGAACGGAATCGGGAAGCGCACCGATGCCGAGCTGCAGGCAATCGCCATCATTGATCAGTTCCGCGCAATAGCCCCCGATCGCCCTGTCGGTCGGGGTTATGACGGGCGGATGCATGATTACCGGAGCAGTATTACATTCTACAATATAATCAATTTTCGATACATGGATAAAAGAATCGCCCAGCGTCCGGGGCATGTGCGGCGTCACCTCCGCAATCACAAGCTTCGAGGATTCCGCCGCCGGTTTTGTATAATCCACCGAAACGCCGAAGGAACAGTATCCATGCTCGTCCGGGAGTGAGAGCATGCAGAGGGTCACGTCGACAGGCAGGATCCCGTCACTGAAGAGCCGGGGGATTTCACTGTTATGCGCGGCAGTGAAGAGTGCCCTCCCCTCGATAATTGCCCGTCTCGTTGTCGCACCGGCAAAAAGTGAATTATGGGTAAAATAGGGTTTATTTTCCGGCAGGCAGTAGAGCGATTCGCCCATAGCAACCATGTGAACGATTTCCACATCCCGATAGGCTTTTTTATTATCAACCATCTTCTGCAGCAGAAGTTCCGGAGTGCCGGCCGCATGGCCTACCACGACCCTGTTTCCTGATTTGATATGCGAAACGGCCTCCTCGGCAGTCACGCATTTTTGCCTGTACAGTTCTTTCCATTCCATTGGAGATCCTCCATCGCTTCTATTCCTGCTCCGCAGCCTGTTTTCCCGATGCCGGGAAATCCCGCCGGGCGCGCTACGAATACATGGTGCGGGGAAAGGTAAGCATAATTGGTGCCAGACTGTGAAGATGATATGCGGCAGCACGTCCTATTCCCCAATAAACACGATCACTTAAAAATATTACGTTCCAATCCGGCACGCTCAACTCCGGGATAGGGGACATCCCCATGGAACAGAAAGAGGGAAACCGATCCATACTCATATCTTGCGTGTTTCACCGATGGCCGGCAAAATAAAGGCTTTCCGGCTCTCCCGTGAGAGATATGAGATTCTCCCCCTTCAAAAAAAAGCAGCGCCCGACCGCTGCGCTGCTTTCCTTGTTCTGCCTGTTCCCCGTACCGTTTACCCACCGGCCCCCGCTCACTGCGACGTCAAATCGGATCACCTTCGGATACCCGGCAACGGCGTCTTTCTATTTCCCTGAAAATTTCGCCTTTTCCTTATTGACAAAGGCCTTCATCCCTTCTTTCTGATCGGAGGTGGAAAAGCATAAGCCGAAGAGATCGGCTTCTATCGCCATCGCCGTATCCAGATCCGCTTGCATTCCCCGGTTGATGGCAACCTTGGAATACCTCACCGCAACGGGCGCATTCTTCATAATCCTTACCGCCATTGCCCTGGCCGCACCCAGAAGCTCTTCGGCGGGATAGACATGGTTCACGAGGCCGATACGATATGCCTCCTGGGCATCGATCATCTGTGCCGTCAGGCACAGCTCCATCGCTCTCCCTTCACCAACAATCCGGGGCAACCGCTGTGTTCCGCCATGACCCGGTGTGATTCCCAACCCCACTTCCGGTTGACCGAATTTTGCTTTCTCCGAGGCAAGCCTGATGTCGGCCGCCATTGCAAGTTCACAGCCGCCACCCAGGCAAAATCCGTTTACCGCGGCAATGACAGGCTTTTCCAGTTCTTCAATTGCCCTGAAAACCTTCTGTCCCAGCATCCCCCATACCCGTCCTTCAACAGGATTGAGGTTCTGCATGAACTTGATATCCGCACCGGCGACAAAGGATTTATCGCCTACCCCGGTGATGATCAACACCTGTACGTCATCATCACCGGCGACGGTCCCGATCGCCTCTTTCAACTCTTTCATCACGTCGATATTTAACGCGTTGAGGGATTCAGGTCGGTTTACGGAAAGAATTCCGATACCATCTTTTTTTTCAAGGAGTAAGAATTTGTAAGACATGCCAGCATTCACCTTTCGTAGTATAGAGTATACCGGTTCACGGTCATTCATGACGATGTGCTCCGGAAAGGGGAAACCCCTTTTAAATCAAAGATTTTTCTATGCATAATCAATGCCACCTTCCCCTTTTTTCATGTCGCCGGATTTTTCCAGGATGCCTGCGGCGTTAACGAAACGAAGGGGGTGGCCGGCGCACCCGAATTCACGTCCGAATGGTGCATTATCGCACCGGCGCCACGGAAATATCTGCACCATCTATTCGTATATATTAACGAAATGGGATTAGGGACAGAAGCGATGCATATATTCATCGCCTCTCGATTCCTGGCGACAACTGTGCGCCGCCACGGGTGCCCGCCTGCACCACGTCAATATATCGGCAAGAGGCACCCGGTGCATTTCTTCAACACAGGAGCTTCACGCCTGCGACCTCCCGGGAGCGGATCGCCATTTTCATGGTGCGGAGTTCGACACTCATGGTGTCCTTCCGCGCCATATCGGCACACAATGCGCCATTATAACGCGGTTCGGAAAGTGTCTCGACAATCCACATGGTTGGTGTAAAGACTGCTATCCTGTGGATTCTGCTCCCAGGAACCGGCTCCACCCCTGCGCTGGATGGCGAACCATTTCCCTGAAGAACAGGCACGTCTGCCTCCGAAGAGGGTATTGACCCGGCGAAAGGGCAACAACCGGATCACCGGTGACCGCAGCGGCATCTGTCAAAGTGATATAAAATTTCATATTCATTGCTTTAAACCGGGGCTCTCTGACCCGCGCCACCCCACCTCGCCACAACCGGTTTCAACGTGGCATCAATATTGCATCACCTCCCCGTGGTTATCGGCAGGCAACACGGCAACATACAGAACTCCCGATATACCGGCAAATTACCGGCGATGTGCACAGTATCGGGGAAGACGGTGCGAATGCGACACAGAGAGGATGAAGCAGAGGCGTTCTCACACTTCCGACGTGCTGTGAAAAAAGCGTTTCTTTATGAAATAAGAAACTTTCAAATCCTACAGGAGGAACTGGTATGACATTTAGAAGCAGATGGTTGTTCGTAATGGTCACATTAATTGTTGCGGGAATGATAGCAGCTCCCGCCTTAGCGGTAGATCCCATCAGGATCGGACTGGTCAGTCCTGTTTCCGGAAACTACGGTGATCACGGCGCGCTTGAAAGAGCCGGCATGCAGATGGCACTGGATGAGTATGGTGGAGAGATTCTGGGACGCCCCGTAACACTGATTACGGCCGATTCCGAAACAAACCCCGATGCAGCGGCCCGACGTGCGCGGCGCCTTATTGAAGTGGACGACGTCAAATTCATGATGGGCGCGGTGAGCAGTTCCGTTGCAACGGCCATCGGCGCCGTAGCCGAAGAAAAGAATGTCCTCTATATTGCCACCAACGGGAACTCGGACACGCTCACCGGCGAGAACGCGCGGCACAACGTGTTCCGTTCGGCACCCAGCATGGCGATTCTCGTTCGCGGCGGCGCGAAGTATGTCGCCGACACCCTGGGCAAGAAATGGTTCTTCATCACCCACGATTATTCCTGGGGTCATTCGGGAACCAGGTGGGCACGAAACTCCATGAAAGAACTGGGCTGCACGGAAGTGGGCGAAATCAAGGTTCCCCTCGGAACGCGTGACTTCAGTTCACAGTTGCTGAAGGTTCGCACCTCCGGTGCCGATGTCCTCGTCATCACCTGCGCCGGTTTCGACAATGTGGCCCTTATGAAGCAGCTTGCCGAATACAAGATCTACGACAAGATGAACGTCTGGTATACCCTGATGGAATACGTCGACATGTGGCCGCTGGACAAGAAGGAACGCCAGCCCTACTTCATGACCGAGGTTTACTGGAACGAAACTCCCGAGACACGCGCGTGGACCGAGAAGTTTGCCAAGAAATACCCCGCCGCTGCATGTCCGGCACTCGACAACGGCAGCTACAACGGATGGCTCTCCATGAAGGTTCTCCTTGAAGCCATCAAGAAGGCGGGAACGGCCGATGACGTGGAAAAAGTAATCTGCGCCATGGAAGGACTCACCGTGAAAGATAATATGCGCGCCACGGAAACCTGGGTACGCCCCTGGGATCATCAGTTCATGACCTCTGTTGTTCTGGGTAAGGCAAACCCGAAGGCCGACGGTACGGATATTATGGAAGTCAAGGCCGTCGTACCGGCTATCGACGTGGCACGGACCAAGGAAGAAAACCCCGTCGACGTAAGCTGCAAAAAGTAAGTTCCTGTTTTCAAGGGTGAGCCTCAACGGGTTTGTTGAGGCTCATCCTCACTTTACACAGAGGTTACATCATGAATAGTGTTTTGATTATATCCCTCATCCTGAACGGCATTGTCCTCGGTCTCGTATACGCCGCCGTCGCAATGGGATTCAGCCTGGTTCTGGGAATGTCCGGCGTCATTAATTTCTGCCACGGCGTCATGTTTGCCTTTGGTGCATATTTTTTCTGGCTTTTAAAGGATGTGATCGGGTTCTGGCCCGCCGTCGCCGTGGTTCCCCTTCTTGTTGCCGTTATCGGCTTTCTTATTGAACGCGTGCTCATACGAAGAGTGTACGGCCTCGATCCGCTTTTCGGGCTGCTGATAACCCTGGGATTTTCAATCGCCCTCGAAGAGCTCATCAGGATGATCTTCGGACCTGCCGCTCATAACGTCAGCGCCCCTGCCTTTGCCAGCGGTGTTATCATATTCGGTGACTTCATATATTCGGAGTACCGCATTTTTATCGGCATCTTTGCGGCCATCATGCTCACCGCCACATGGCTCCTGATCAGCAAGACGAACTTCGGAGCCATTGTAAAGGCCGGAATGTTCGACAGCGAAATGGTCGGCGCCCTGGGTCACAACCTGCCCAGGCTGAGAACCTCCGTATTTATCTTAGGCACCGCGCTGGCGGGGCTTTCCGGAATCCTGGCAGCCCCCATATGGAGCATCAAGTCGGGAATGGGTTCCGCCGTGCTCATGCCGTCGTTTCTGATTGTTCTCATGGGAGGCCTGGGGAGCATTCCCGGCACCATCGTCGGGGGACTTCTTGTGGGATTATCGACTGCACTGGCGACGCTCGTGTTTCCGCGTTTTGTCGATATCATCCCCTATGTGCTGCTGGGAATCATCATATATTTCTGGCCCCGCGGCCTCTTCGGCGAACAGAATATCAATGAGTAAGAAGGTCAAGAAGTTGGGCAAGATTTTGTTATGAACAGACAAACTACCCGACACAACAAGAAATTGGAGGTCGGCTTCTAATGAACAAGATTGTTAAGGATCCATATCTTTGGATTTTCCTGATATTTGCTTTCTACCCGATTCTGCCCTACATCGGCAATTTTACGTCACTGGGAACGGAACTGCTGCTCTGGTTTATCTTCACCCTCGGCTTTAATCTCTGCCTCGGATATACCGGACTGCCGTCTTTCGGTCACGGAGCCTTCTACGGGGTAGGCTCATACGGCGCCGCGCTGGCATTTCTGCACATTTTCGACAAGAGCGGATTCGCCATCCCCCTGCTGGTAGCGGCTCTGACCGGCGGTATTTTTGCCGGCGTTCTCGGATACGTCATCAGGAATAAAAAGGGTGTTTATTTCGCCCTTCTCACCGTTGTCTTCACACAGGTGCTTTTCGGCATCTGCTGGCGCTGGGATGCCGTCACCGGCGGCGAATCGGGACTTATGGGAATCGAACGCACGACATTTCTCGGCATTAACATGAACGATCCCATTGTCTTCTATTATTTCGTGTTCCTGGTCTTCGTGCTGTGCGCCATCGTCATCCGCATAATAGCCGACTCATCCTTCGGGATGTCGTTGAAGGCCATCCGTCAAAACCCGGTCCGCGCGCAGTACCTCGGATACAACACGGGCAATTACAAATTCGTCGTATACCTTATTTCAGGTATCTTCGCGGGACTTGCGGGAGGGCTTTACTGCTTCCTCACCCAGTCAGCCTTTGCCGACATTCTGGACTGGACGAAATCGGGCGACGTGGTCATCGCCACCCTGCTGGGCGGGGGGACGGTGAGTTTCTACGGACCCATCGTAGGAAGCGTGATCTTTCTGTTGATGAAAGAATTGATCAGTGCCTTCTGGGATCACTGGGCACTTCTGTACGGACTGTCCTTTGTCATCATTATCCTCGCATTCCCGACAGGTTTGCTGGGAATGTTCAAACATAAGTAACAAATCAGTCCGGTTACCGCGTACAGGAGTGACGCGGTAGTCTACAAACGCGAAAAGGATGAAACACGATGTCACTGTTTTCCATCAAGAATTTAACGAAACGATTCGGTTCACTGGTCGCGACCGACAATGTGAACCTCGAGATAGAGAAAGAGGGTATCCTTTCGATAATCGGGCCGAATGGTGCGGGAAAGACCACCTTCTTCAATTTGCTGACGGGATTCCACAAGCCCGACGAGGGCACGATCATCTATAAGGATCAGGACATCACCGGCATCGCTCCCGACCAGATCATGCGGTACGGCATCTCACGATCCTTTCAGGTGGTCAGTCTTTTCGAGGAAATGACGGTCCTTGATAACGTGAGGATCGGCGTGCAAAGCAATCTCGGATTCAAGGGCAGGCTCTTTCTGAATTTTGAAAAGAACCGTCAGATCAAAGAAAAAGCGCTTGACATCCTGGAGCGGGTCAGGCTCGTCGACATCAGGAACCAGCTGGTGACGGCCATTTCCCACGGCGACAGAAAGATCCTGGACCTGGCCATGTCAATCACCATGGATCCCGACGTTCTGCTCCTTGATGAACCGATGAGCGGCCTGGCCAAGGGGGAACGAATCAGAATCATAGATCTTATTACGGAAGATTTCAGGAAAGACATGAAACTGATTATCGTCGAACATGATATGGACGCTGTCTTCACGCTGTCGGACAAGATTCTGGTACTCAACCAGGGCGCAGTCCTTGCCCTGGGGACACCTGATGAGATTTCAAACAACCAACACGTACAAAAAGCGTATTTAGGAGAGAGGTCCCATGCTGCAGCTTAAGAATATTAATAGTTTCTATGGTAATGCCCATATCCTGTTCGGCATCAACCTCACCGTTGAAGAGGGACAGGTGGTAGGACTTTTCGGACGAAACGGCGCCGGCAAGACCTCGGTACTCAGGAGCATCATGGGGCTCACACCCCCCCGGTGTGAGGGTCAAATTCTTTACAAAGGGGAAGAATTAAACGGATTCCCGGCATACCAGATCGCCAACAAGGGCATCGGGTTCGTTCCCGAAGACAGAAAAATATTCCCCAATCTGACGGTCAGACAGAACCTCGTCGTCGGGCGAAAGGCAAAAAGAGAAAACAGGAAATGGGATCTTGATGAAGTATACGCCTATTTCCCGAAGCTCAAGGCTCTCGAGAACAACCTGGGCTGTGAAATGAGCGGCGGAGAACAGCAGATGCTGACCGTGGGCCGCACCATGATGGGAGATCCCGAACTTATCCTGCTCGACGAACCGACGGAAGGACTGGCGCCCCTCATTGCAGATCACCTCATGCAGATGATCATCAGGATCAAAAACGAATACAACATCAGCATGATCGTCGTCGAACAGTTTTCGCCGCAGGTACTTGATTTTCTTGATATCTGCTATGTATTGGAAATGGGAAAGGTTATTTTCGAAGGAGATCCCCGGACACTGAAAGAAGACGAGGAACTCCAGAAACAGCTCCTCGGTGTGGGCTGATACCAGAAAGAATTATTTTCTCTTGACGGAAATCGCATACATTCTGCACCTCGACAGGAAGGAGAAAAAACAGATATAATGAACGGTAAGTATTTTGACGATTGGATTGAAGGTGAGGAGCATATCACTCCCACCAGAACAATAACCGAAACGGACGTGGTCATGTTCGCGGCCATGAGCGGTGACTACAATGAACTGCACACCAGTGCCGATGTTACCCGGCATAACCAGTTCGGACAAAGAATCGCCCACGGTCTTCTCGGGCTCAGCATCTCCCACGGCCTGTTATTCAGGACAGGATACCTGGACGGGACGGCAATTGCTTTTTTGAATGTTGACGGGTGGAAATTTCAGGCGCCGATCTTCTTCGGCGACACGATCCGGGTGAAGTTTAAAGTGGTCGAGAAAAAGGCGAGTAGAAGTAAACCCGACCGGGGCGTAATCACCTTATACCTGGAAATACTGACCCAGGATGACCGGGTCGTACAATCGGGCTTTAAAAAACTTATGATAAAACGAGGGAACCTTCAAAATTAAGGGCGTACGTGGCTGTTGCATCTGCATTGAGGATGCCTGTCATAAAGGAATGCCTGTATCAGGCAGTCCGGCAGCAACCATGAAGAAAGGAGAAGTGATGTATCTATTACACAATGACGAAGAGAGGATGTTCGTCGATCAGCTCAGAAGGATGGTCGACGACAAAGTCGCGCCCCGCGCAGCGGAAATAGATGAAAAAGAGGAATTCCCCTGGGATCTCAAAAAGATATTTGAGGATATGGGCCTCCTGGGATTATCAGTTCCCGAAGAATTCGGCGGGACGGATCAGGGTCATATGTATACCTGCCTGGCCGTGGAAGAGATCGCCCGGGCATGCGTCAGTTCGTCTCTGATCGTGCAGGGACAGTCACTGGGCTGGGAGCCGATCCTGATCGGCGGCACCGAAGCACAGAAGAAGAAGTACGGTCCCATGGTCGCCTCGGGAGAAGTCATCATCTCCTACGGACTGACCGAACCGGGAGCCGGGTCCGACTCCGGGGCCATGGCGACCCGTGCCGTGAAGAAGGGCGACCGGTATATTATCAATGGAAGCAAATGCTTCATCACCAACGGTCCCGTGGCAAATCTCGTCACGGTCTTCGCCATGACCGACGCGTCGAAGGGCGTGAAAGGTATCAGCGCCTTCGTGGTCCCCACCGATGCACCGGGATTTTCCGTGGCAAAGCTGGAAAAGAAGATGGGTATCAAGGGATCACCCACGGGAGAACTGGTCTTTGAAGACGTTGAGATACCTGAAGAAAACCTCATCGGCCAGGAAGGAAAGGGATTCATCTATGCCATGAAAACCCTCGATACCTCACGACCCGTTATCGCGGCGCAGGCCTGCGGGGTCGCCAAAGGTGCCCTGGAACTGGCCGTAAAATATGCGAAGGAGCGTGTGCAGTTCGGCAGGCCCATCGCCAACTTCCAGGGAATCAGCTGGATGCTGGCGGATATGGCCGCCGAAGTCGACGCGGCGCGAGCCCTGGTCTACCAGTCTGCCCGGCTGATCGACGATAACGACCCGAACAAGAGCTATCTCTCCGCGGCATCCAAGCTGGTGGCTTCGAACACGGCCATGAAGGTCACCACCGACGCGCTCCAGATCGCCGGCGGATACGGATACATGCGCGAGTATCCCTTTGAACGCATGATGCGCGACGCAAAGATTACTCAGATCTACGAAGGAACCAACCAGATCATGAAGCTGGTCATTTCCCGTGAGATTTTGAAATAGCTTCCATAACAACCTATAGCTGTATGACATTGACCGGCCGTGTCGCCGACTCACGGAGCAATTCAGCCCGCGGGTACGCACCGGCCGGTCAGCAGACTATGGGGTATCCCGGGTCGGATTAGAATACTTTCCCCCCCGTTTTTATGAATAGATGAAAAAAGTCATAGATACCGAAAGAGGCTTTACTCTTATTGAAATTATCGCGGTGCTTGTCATCCTTGGCATCCTTGCCGCGACAGCCGTGCCCAAATTTTTCGATTTACAGAAGGTCGCCGAAGAAAAAACGCTCCAGATCGCCCTGAACGACATGAAGTCACGTGCCTCGATCGCCTTTGCAATGTCCATGCTCGAAAACGGGGGCAGAGCGGTTCCGGAGGACTACGACACCTTCAGCGATCTGGGAATTGCGAACCAGAGTGATCTGATCATCGCTTACCGTGACTTCGCCGGCACCTGGCACACCGACGGCACGACGACCGTCACCTATGCCATGAGAAACGACAACGTGGTATGGACGTTCACCCTTTCGGGAGGAACCACCACCGAACCCACCGGTATCATCATGACCGGCAGCTGAGGGCACGGGGAATCCCGAGAAACGGGAGATTTTTTCCTGTTGAGACGACCGCGAAAGACTTCCTGAACAATGCGGGACCGGAACCTGCGTGATTGGGCGGAAATCGAGTCCGACAGGCCTCCGATGAACAGGACACACCGTTCCAACGTTACTGAGCGTCCCGTAAGGGGAGGGTAATTCGAAACTGCTATCAGGCTTTTCGCTCCTCCCTTTATAAAGGGGGAAAATAAGAGCGGGGATGAGCCAGCAAATAATTATTAAGCTTTATATAAGGATGGCCATCCATGCCGGGACTCCGTTGCAAGGTGAAGGGCATTTATAGAGAAGCGACCGACATGAACGAAGCGCAGGCCCGGACTTTCTCGAGCCGGGGCCTGTCCCTGACCCTGTCGTTCTAAGCCTCCGGTGAGGCTTTCTTCTTTTTCTTCTTCTTTTCTTTCCCCGTTTCGGCCGGTGGTGCTTCCGGTTCCTTTACCTTTTTCTGCTTTTTCGGGGCGGCCAGTTTTTCGGCCTTCATCTTTGCCAGTTCTTCCGTCCTGGCGGCGATGGCGGCGATGGCCTTCAGCCTGAGATTCTCTTCCCGTATCTTTGCCCGTATTTTCCTGATCACACCATCACTGGCAATCTCCCGGGCATCAACGCCCTTTTCCAGGAGATAGGCACGGCGCGCATTCAGTTCTGTTTCGAAACCGGCCTTGTGAAGTAATACCGTCTCTTTTTCTTTGGAACCCATCGTCTACTGCCTCCTTGATTTTATCATTCCAGACTGCGTGCTCGATCGACCCCGCGGTATCGCAACCCGCGCAGCATGGCCTTTCCGTGAAAGACCGGTCAGACTGAGACTGAGCGTTCACCTCTATCAGGGTTTCGAAGGAAAAGCCAGTGATATATTTTATGGGTCTTTTGTTGTAAGTTCCTTATTTTCTTTGTCTCGGAGACATGAAGAATCGTTCGGGACTCCTGATTCTGAGGCGTGACTTACACTCTTTCGGCGGGCCGGATCAATTAATGCCACGGGCGATATATCCGGGTTGCTCAATAGAGAGAGTAAAATTGCCGTCCCTTACCGAACCGCTCCTTCCCTCTGATGTGCCTGCTACGGTGAACGCCACGTCACCACAATCCGGAATGAGGACAACTTCTGAAACCGTGTATACCGCGCCCGGATCATACCGACCCGTGACAATATCTCTGTCGTCTTCCTGTATAAAGATCGTCCCCGCGCCGTCACGGAGAAATGAATTCCGCGACAGGCGCGTGGCATGAATCAATTCACTCTTTGGACCCTGTATACAGGAAAAGGGGTCGGAACCGGTATGACCGGTTTCATATTACCGGGATGAAATATTTCACCCCGGCCAGAGAAGGCAGCGGGACTGCAACTGTTTCATCGTGAGCGGAACCGGACGTTCAACCATGACGGCTGTTGAAAAAACGGCACGCTGTCGATGAACGGCACGGGCCCGGTCGGTTCTTTGCCGGAGATCCACCCGGAGCTTCCGCCCTACCACCCGATGACCTTCTCTTTCATCAGATCATACAACTGAACACGGTTGCCGTCATACTCACCGACATAGTGCAGGAGCCGCCGTGCCGACTCAAGAGGATCGTCGGCGGCATCGGTGGCGCTGATTCCCGTCAGCAGTTTCCCCGGGTGGACCAGGTAAATCTCCGCTTCCTCCGGTGAAAATTCGGCGCGCAGGCGCATGCAGAGCATGTTCAGCGCGGCCTTCGCGATCGAGTAGGAATAGAGGGGGCGGTATCCCCGGAATTCTCCCTGCTCATGCATGGCAAAGGATGAAAATCTGCTTGAAACGGCGATGAACTTGAAGGGCTTCGCCAGGACACCGGCACAGGCATGAAGCGCCCTGACCGCCGAATTGCAGTGCACGTTTATGAGGCTCGAGATTTCCCCGGTCGGCAGATTTACCAGATGGTCCGACGGTCCCCTGTTCCCGGCATTGGCCACCAGACCGGACACCTCCAGATCTGCCGCCTTGAGAACCCTGTTCACCTCCTCGACAGACGAGTCCCGGGAGAGATCGGCATGAACATCGTAATCGAACAGATCGGGGTTCAGTTTTTCTGAGCGAGACACGCCGATGGTGGTGATCCCCGCCTCCTTGAATACCTGTGCGAGGGCCTGCGCGTAGACGCCCCCCGCCCCGGTGATAAGCACTGATTGCATGAAACATTCTCCTTCTTTTCAAATGAATTATTTCCATCCCGCTCTCGAAAGAAGAGGGGATAGAATCGTGAAGGCACTGTACCGCGGAACCGTGTTCAACGAATAGGTACCGCCGTTGATAATGGCATCGGCGGCAAGGATGCCGCTGCGCACGGCGGGACCGATGCCCTCACCCATATCGACGGTTGCAAGCCCGGCGGCATCACCGACAATGAGGGCATTCTCTCTTCGCAGCATCTCCGGGAACGTCCTGAGGTAGTAAGCATGACCCCGGGGATTGTACGGATGGTCTTTCACCAGCCCCTGCCTTTCCAGTTTTTCGACAAAGCGATCCCAGTGCCGGCGGAGGCTGTCATTCCGGGCCTTTATTCTGCTGAACTTTGCGCCGATGCCCACATTCACGAAGCCCTTCCCCTTCGGTACATACCATGAATAGCCCGGCAGTCCGTGGTCGAAGAACCAGAGACGGCACGCCCCGCCTCCCCGGTCATAGGAAAATTCTTCCTCGAGGGTAACGATCAGGTTTTTCTCTTCTCGCGGCACCAGGGGATCGAAAAACGTCCGCCTGACGGGACAGGAGGTACCACCGGCTCCCACGAGAAACCTGCAGCGGTACGTATCGTCGAGGATGAACCGTCCCCCCTCTTTCCGGATGGTGCGCACCCGGTGGTGATAAAGAGGCACCCCGGTTCGCTCGACCAGCCACCGATCGAATTCATACCGCCGTATGGCATACTGACGGGTCGGTACGGGTATCCTGATCCCGAAAAAGTGGAAATGAATGTGCCGCAGCCGTTCAAGGGTAAAGGGATATTCATCCTCGCGAAATTCCAGATCCTGCAGCACGGCGGGGGTAATCCAGCCGGCACAGGGCTTGATACGGGGGAACCCTTCCCTGTCGATTATCATGACCTCGAAGCCGTACCGCTTGAGTGCACGGGCACAGGATGAACCCGCGGGACCTCCCCCGACCACAATGATCTCCGAATCGATCATGAGCGCGCCTCTTCTCAACCCAGCCTGCAGTCCGGCTGCGGTTGTCCTTCACGGGTCATCACGATATGCCAGAGCTGCGTTCTTCGCGAGCGGAAGGCACCGGCCGAACTGAGAAGATAAAAGCGCCACATGCGGCGAAACCGCTCGCCGTAGCGGTCGCATAGCTGAGGCCAGGCCTTCTCGAAATTATCGTACCAGGCCATGAGGGTCCTGTCGTAATCGGGCCCGAAATTATGCCAGTCTTCCATCACGAAGAGTCCTTCCATGGCCTCACCGATCTGGGTGATCGACGGAAGCATGCCGTTGGGAAAGATGTACTTCGTCGTCCAGGGGTTGGCGATAGAGACGCTTACATTCCCGCCGATAGTATGAATAAAGGCGACCCCGTCCTTTTTCAGCGTCCCGTCGACTACTTCCATATAGGTGCGGTAGTTTTTATATCCCACGTGTTCCATGATACCGATGGAAACGACACGATCGTAAGTGCCGCCCACCTCCCGGTAATCGCAGAGCCGCAGATCCACGGGCAGTCCCCGGCACACCTCGCGGGCATAGTCCATCTGCTCTTTCGATATGTTCACGGCCGTGACGCTCGCGCCGTATTTTTCCGCGGCGTATCGGGCA
>Ga0272441_10007650_pt1 | contig 17481 bp, 17 predicted proteins | sample SSMProp6N_FD_193582 | JGI IMG/M metagenome (GOLD analysis project Ga0272441, IMG submission 193582) | Marine sediment archaeal communities from Little Sippewissett salt marsh, Falmouth, MA, United States - SSM-Prop-6N | ecosystem: Environmental > Aquatic > Marine > Wetlands > Sediment ...
CGGCTGATGCTTGAATCTGTTCAGAAAAGGACACGGCAACTGTGGGAATCGATCCAGGATCTGGATCCCTTTTTTGCCTTTTACATCGACTGCGCCGGCCGCTGCAATGCATTCAGCGGTTCGGAAATCGAGGAAGCCGGACTTGTGCAGGAAAGCGTCGGCAAAAAAATACCTTTGCTGGGATTTTATTCCGGAGTGGAGATAGCCCCTTGTCTGGGGCGGAGCCGCCCGCTGGACTGGACAGGTGTGCTGACACTGTTTACCCGCAACAAGGAATTATCATGAGCGATATCATTCGTGAGCGGGATTTTTATAAGCGGACCTGTGATGAAATGGGTGCACGCTGCCTGCAGTTTCAGGAGGAACAAACGCGTGTCCGGCAGGAAGCCCGGCGAAGCCGGATGATTGCCACACTGATCCGCGAGGTATATCAGCTTGCAGATCATAAGGTCGCTTTCGATGAGATTGAAGAACGCTTTCTTTATATTATTTTAGAAACACTGAGCGCTGACCGGGCCGCGCTGTTTCGGCACGATCAGGAAAAAGACAGCTGGGTTTCAAGCCATTTGTTAGGGTGTGAAAACAGTCACCGAACGAAACTCGATATTGACTGTCATCCGCCCGATTTTGTTTTTTTCAATTCAAGCATAAAACCGGATTCCGTTCAAAAATGTTTGTGCAACAAGGTGGGCTGTACAAATTTATTATGGATTTCCAATCCGGATTCAGGAAGGGCGCTTCTGATATGCAATGAGAGGGAGGATCGGCATTTACATCGTCCCTTTGAAGCAGCAGACCGGGAAATGGGGGAAGGCGCGTTAAACGTATTTATCGAAATTGCTGAACGCAAAAAAGCCGAGGAACAACTGAAAACCTCACTGAAAGAAAAAGAGGTTTTACTGAAGGAACTGTACCATCGGACCAAAAACAATATGCAGGTGATTCGCTCCATGCTGGCACTGCAGGCAAATGCAAGTACGAATGAAGAGGTAAAACGGATTTTTCGTGATACGGAAAACAGAATTTACGCGATGTCTCTTGTTCATCAGAAATTATATCAGTCCAAGAGCTTATCCAGTATCAATATTCATGATTATGTGTGTGAACTTGCCGATCTGCTTTTGAAAAGTTATCACATTACGAAAGCCCGTGTTTCGCTTCATCTGGATGTCGAAAGTTTTCAAGTTTCGATCGATACCGCCATTCCCTGCGGATTGATATTAAATGAGCTTCTGTCCAATGCACTGAAGCATGCTTTTCCTGATAACAGGGAAGGAGAAATTTGTATTTGTATGTATAAAAAAGGTCAGCATATGATTCATCTTGATTTTTCCGACAATGGTGTTGGCTTACCTGAAGGATTTGAATGCTTGAAACAGAAATCGCTGGGAATTCGAAGCATGTACGCCATTATCGAGCATCAGCTGCAGGGCAGTATCACTTGTGAGGTTCAAAACGGCGTTGCCTTTTATATTCAATTTGAGGATCAAGAACAATACTCCAGGATTTCCAAATGAAAAAGAATACAAAATGTCTTGTTGTTGAAGACGAAGCCCTGTTGGCCCTGTCTTTGGAGATGGAATTGAAAATGGCGGGTTTGAATGTGATCGGTATCGCGGCTACAGGAGAGCAGGCACTTCAGAATCTCAAAGTAAAAAAGCCGGATATTATTTTAATGGATCTCAGGCTTTCTGGAAAGATGAATGGCGTTGAAGTGATCCGAATGATTACCAGGATGTATCATATTCCCGTGATTATTATCACCGGATATCCCGATACCAAATTGATGGATGCGGCCAAGCGGCTCGATCATGTGAGATATCTGTTAAAACCCGTAAGAACAGAGACGTTATTGAAACTGATGGCTGAATTGTTAAATGGATGATTGACTTTTCTGATTTTTATCCGATGTTTTTATATTGATTATTTTTATATTTTCGATGTTGAGCAAGGTTTTCTTTTGTCAGGGGGACAAACCCCCTCCTCGATCCAAAGAGCGGATCGAGGTCCCCCTTGTCAGGGGGAATAGAATCCTCCGAATGAAAATAATGCATTGATCTTTCCGGGTGAAGCCCTTATATTTTAAATATTCCAATCCTTTTCCTTTGATAAGGGAGCGTAAAAAATGCGTGGGCGTTCCATGAGATATTTTCAACGGATTTGGGCATTCTGTTTTGTTCTGACTTCGTTTTCATATACGCAATCCCTGATTCAATTGACCTATATCACTACCTGGGGTGAAAAAGGGGATAAAACAGGACAATTTTTATCTCCACTTGGTATTGATGTGGATCCTATGGGGAACTTATATATTGCAGATACGGGAAATCAGCGGATTCAGAAAATCGATCCGAGGGGACGTTTTATCGCTGAGATCGGCGGATTCGGATGGCAGGCTGAACAGTTCGACCATCCGGTTGCTGTCTGGGCCGGAAATGGCCTGGATGTGTTTGTTGCTGATAATAACAATCACCGCATTCAGCGATTTGATAAAGATCTTCACTATCTGGCTGTTTTCCAGTCGGGAGAAACCTGGCCGGAGCATCTCAGATTTGGTTTTCCGCTGGATGTTGCCTTGTCTTTGCAGGGCGAACTCTTTTGCCTGGATGGCGAGAATCAGCGTATTTTAAAACTGGATGTGCTGGGAAATCCACAGCGTACATTTGGAGATTTTGATTCGGGTGCGGGCAGGGTGGCTGCACCCCGGCGAATGCTGCTGACCAAGGACGGACGCGTGCTGGTATCTGACAGGGAATGTCATGCTATTCTTGTGTTCGATATTCACGGGAATTATCTGTACACATTCGGCGCATCACATCTGGAGTCTCCGCAGGATATCGCCGAATTTCCGGATGGTAAAATTGCAGTAGCGGATGCACAGTCGGGGCTTGTGGTTTTTGATGCCGGAGGGAAGATCATAGCCCGTTTGAAAGGCAGTTCTGAAGGTGGATTCCTTTTCAAAGACGTGGTGGATGCGGCCATCCACAAACAGTTGCTTTATGTTCTGGACAGACAGCGACATGCAGTGGATGTGTTTGGCTGGAAAATATCGGGCAGGGATTCTTTTTGAGAAGGAGTTTTAACATCGGGGCAGCTCTTCTCATCCTTTCTTTTTCCCTCCATGCCCAAACCGATAGTCACGATCCTTCTTGCCGCCATCTCATCAGAATGACAGACGGCGATTCTCTGCTTCATCTTTCGGACCGGTTTATCATTCCCTCGACATTTATTATTCAGGCCAATCATACACAAGTCGATACTGCGGCTTATCAGCTGAACGCTTTAACCGGAACGTTACGATGGATTCATCCCCCGGATTCAGGTGTGGTGCTTGACATCCGCTACCGGCGAATGCTGATTTCTCTACCGCTGGCATACCGCCATTTTACAGAGTCGGATAGCGCGCAGATTCAAATCTCAGATTCTTCGGAAGTAATGCCGGTATACATGACCCGAACAAGATCCTCCGACAGATTTTCAGATGACGGATTATCTGAACTGCGCCGCAGTGGCAGTATTTTCCGGGGTGTGACCGTGGGTACCAATCAGGGAATGCGCCTTCAGTCCGGATTGCGGCTTCAGGTATCGGGTTCAATTGCACCCGGCGTTGATGTGACCGCTGCCCTGACCGATCAGAATACCCCGATCCAGCCTGAAGGAAATACCCAGACACTGCAGGAGATTGATAAAGTGTTTGTGGATATCAAGGCAAAGTCTTTGAAAGCCACTCTCGGAGATTTTATATTTGATACCGGCCCTTCCGGTTTCGGTACCTATTCCCGGAAGCTTCAGGGGGTGATGGGAAGTGCGGAGAGCCGGTTCGGAGATATCACTCTGATTGGAGCTGCATCAAAGGGTCAGTTTACGACCAATCATTTTCAGGGTGAAGAAAGCAACCAGGGGCCGTATCAGCTCACAGGAAGGCAGGAACAGTATGATATTATTGTTCTGGCAGGCACAGAGAGGGTCTGGGTGGACGGTGAACGCATGGTTCGGGGTGAAGACAATGATTATGTAATTGAATACGGTACCGGTCAGATTACCTTTACCCGAAATCGCCTGATTACCAGCGATTCGAGAATTACTGTCGATTTTGAGTATTCTGATTTGCAATTTCAAAAATCCATATATGGAGTGGTTGGTAAAATCGATGGCTGGAATGAACGATTTAGATTCCGGGCTTCCTTTTTGCATGAATCGGATGACAGGGAAAATCCTCTGGATATTCCTTTAACCGATGATTACAAACAAATACTGGAGCTGGCAGGTGACAATCCGGATTCGGCTGCTGCTTCGGGAGCACGGTTTGTCGGCGAGGGAAAAGGAAATTACCAACTTGTCGATACGGATGGGGAGTCTTACTATCAGTATGTGGGAAGCGGTGAAGGCGATACGGTGCTTCGTTTTTCCTATACAGGAGAAGGCCAGGGTGATTACAGTTTTCAGGGCTACGGGATTTATCAATACGAAGGGCCCGGACAGGGAAGCTACATTCCGGCCATCTCACTGCCCATGGCAAGAAGACAACAGGTGGCCAGTTTTCAGTCGGAGCTGGAGATGGTTCACGGCGTGTCCGTGTCCGGTGAGATGAGTCTCAGCGATTTGGACCAAAATCTCTATTCACAAAAAGACGACGATGACAATACAGACCAGGCGTTTCAGGGTGAAATCAGGATGAATCCGCGTTTACTCCAGTTTGGACAAATACGTCTGGGAGAGCTGGAAATGTCGGGAAGCATGAGAAAAGTGGGTGAACGGTACAGACCGGTCGGGCGTATGGCTGATGTGGAGTATGGACGCAAATGGGGGACTGAAGAAGGGGTGTTCTGGGGTGAGCGAGTCTGGGAAATCGACATGATCTATTCACCTGTTTCAAATTGGAAAATCGGCGGAGAAACAGGAAATTTTTATCGCCAGCATTTCCTTTCGCGGCGAAAAACAGTCCACACGGATTTTTATCCGGAATCCTGGCCCCATATTCAATATCGTACTGAATGGATCGATTCAGAGCACTCCGGTACAGATAAAAATCAGTGGCTGCGTCAAAAAGGACAGGTTTTATATGATCTCGGATCATTCACGCCTTCCATCCGATATGAAGGAGAGCATCGCAGACAGGATGATGCAGATTCAACAAGAACTGGATTCCGATTCGATGAATGGGCCGGCCGACTGGCGTTCAGGCGGGGAATGATTTCGGGATTTGCAGAAGAAACTGTACGTGATTATCAACGTTATCAGGAAGATCGGCTGGAACGGGAATCAAAAGCCAGAACGGATAAAATTCAGTGTGCACTGAAACCAGGTGCTCAGTTCAGCACAACAGTGATGTATACGCATCGAGATCGGAATTATGAAGATCCCGCTGCAGAGGATCAGCGTGCAGATCTGGCGGATGTTAAAATCCGGTTTGGTCCCCCAAAGCGCTGGATAGACGGACGGATGAACTATCAGTTTTCGTCAACACGTGTCTCTGAGCTGGTTCGTGATACGATTCAGGTGCAGACCGGGCTCGGTAATTACCGGTTCGACGAGTCGCTTCAGGAGCTTGTCCCGGATGCAGACGGCGATCTTCTCATCCGGATGATTCAAACGGGACGGTTTACGCCTGTGAATGACTTAAAGGCAGGTGCAGATCTCCGCTGGAACGGATCCGCTTTATGGAAAGCGCCCACAGGCTGGAGGTCCTGGATTTCCGCTTTGCAGGGCAGAACATTATATCGGGTTGAAAGGCGTGACAGTGAACGACATTTTGTAAAAGTCAACCGGGCTGCTTTGTCTCCGGACTGGGGAAAAGACAGCACGCTTGTCATGGCCATGACTGCCTTTCATCAGGATGTTGAAATTACACCTGCAAAGCAAAATTTATCTGTCCGATTGAGATACAAGAAAAACGATTCTGAAAATAATCAGCTGCTTGGTGAAAATTTGATGCGTCATGTCAGAGAAAAAGCAATTCGTGTCAAGGGCAAACCTTCTGACGCTGCCGGCATTCAAATTGAATATATGAATAAACGGGACGAGAAAACATATACGACACGGTCTTTCTCAAACCGGGATATCCGTTTGCACGACTGGAGTGCTGAGGCTTCATTCAGACCGAAGCAGCATATCGAAATCGCCCTGAAAGCCCAGATAAAGACGGCTGAAGACCTCTCGCCCGATCCGATCACCAAGGCTTTTTCTGTTTTTATCATACCACGTGTGTCTTATGCTATTCGGGGTCGTGGGAATGTGCGGGCGGAATTTGAATTCGGCCGGATTTCTGCAAAGCCGGAGGATCGGGCTCTGCCATATGAAATGATGAATGGTGACCAGCCCGGACAGACCCTCCGCTGGAATGTATTGATGACCTACCGACTGTCCGGCCATGTCATGGCGACGATGAATTACCGGGCGCGCAGGGAACCATGGCGTGAACAGTTATATCAGACCGGGCAGGTGGAAGTACGGGCATTCTTCTAATATCAATATGAAGAACAGAGCCTGTTTCGATGACATGATTCGCAATGATAAAAAACTTGCATTCCGACATTTTTTTCAGTAAATTCAAAAGCTTGTACCGGGATAGTATATATGTTTGATGATCTGATTACAAAATTAGACAGTGCGATCAAGAAAATTCGCGGTGCAGGAAAACTGAACGAAAAGAACATTGCTAATGCAATGCGTGACATTCGCCGGGTGCTTCTGGAAGCGGATGTGAACTATCAGGTTGTGAAACAGTTTACTGCAGCGGTACAAGAAAAAGCGGTTGGCCGGGAGGTGCTTCAAAGCATTACACCGGGTCAGCAAATCGTTAAAATTGTTCATGAAGCGCTCATTGAGCTGTTGGGCCAGGCCCATGTGCCACTTCAATGGGGAAGCGAAGCTCCCAGCGTGATTATGGTTGTGGGTTTACAGGGCTCAGGAAAAACGACATTTGCCGGAAAACTGGCATGCCTGCTCAAAAAACAGGAAAGGCAGCCCCTGCTTGCGGCCGCTGATGTGTATCGTCCGGCGGCTGTTGAACAGTTGATCTCTCTGGGCGAATCAATCGATGTTCCTGTGTTTGCCGGTGATCGCAAACATCCCGTAAGCATTGTCAAAGCAGGCGTCCGGGAAGCCCGTCGTCAGTATAAAGACACACTCATTCTGGATACGGCTGGACGTTTGCATATAGACGACATGATGATGAATGAGCTCGTTGCCATTAAGAAAGCGGTTCATCCTTCTGAAATTCTGTTTGTGGCCGACGGGATGACCGGTCAGGATGCTGTACATTCGGCTCAGGCATTTTTAGATTGGCTTGATTTCGATGGTATTGTGTTGACAAAGCTGGATGGCGATGCCAAGGGCGGTGCCGCACTCTCTATCCGGTCGATCACGGAAAAACCGATCAAATTTATCGGAGTCGGCGAAAAGCTGGATCAACTGGAGACCTTTTATCCGGATCGAATGGCATCCCGCATTCTTGGCATGGGTGACATTGTCACACTGGTTGAGAAGGCCCAGGAAAATGTCGATCAGGAAAAAGCAGAGAAGCTGGCCGAGAAACTACGAAAGCAGAGCTTTACTTTCGAAGATTTTCTGGATCAGTTACACCAGGTTAAGAAGATGGGCTCTATTACGCAGATTATGAATATGTTGCCCGGCGCGGCGAAAATGACTGGAAATATGGAAATGGATGATCGGGCCCTTGTGAAAGTGGAAGCCATCATTCAATCCATGACAAAAGAGGAAAGACAAAAACCACAAATCATCAATGGCAGCCGGAGAAAACGCATTGCACGGGGGAGTGGATCCTCTGTGCAGGATGTGAACCGGCTTTTAAGACAGTTTCAAAGCATGCGCAAAATGATGAAACAGATGAGTCGCATGCAGGAAAAGGGGCTTCCGAGAGGATTTCCCATGGGTTTCAGTTAATTATCAATCAAGGAGGTTTTTTTGGCGGTTAAGATTCGACTGACGCGTAAAGGACGCAAAAAGAGACCGTTTTACCGAATTAATGTTGCTGACTCCCGCTCACCACGGGACGGCCGGTTTATTGAAAGTCTGGGTGTTTATAATCCAATCAACGATCCGCCGGAAATTGAAATCAAAGAGGATCGTATTAATTATTGGCTGGATCATGGCGCGCAAGCAAGTCATACGGTGAGAAATATATTACAGAAAAAAGGTATTTTACTGAGACGCAACCTGGTAAAGCGGGGCCTTGATGAGTCCTCTGTTGAAGAAGAAATGAAAAAATGGGATATTCTTCAGATGGAGCGTCAGCGCCGTCAGGAAGCCGCTAAAGCGCAGGCTGAAAAAGTAAAAGCCAAAGAAAAAGAAGAAGAAAGTAAAAAAGAAGATACCAAACCAGAAGAAAAAACGGAAGAAATCAAGGCTGAAGAAACCAAGGCTGATGAAGAAACCAAGACAGTAGATAGCATATCGGAAGAAAAGGCTGAGGCTCAGGAAGAAGCCGCACAGGAAGTAAACAAGACCGAACAGTCTGAAGAAGAAGGGAAGGCGTCTGATTCAAAAACTGAAAATGAAGATTCAGAAGCCGCTGCTGAACCTAAATCGGCTGATGAGGCAGACAAGGCTGCTTCAGCGGAAGAACCGGCTGAACAACCTGATGAGAAGCCTGCAGAAAAAGAAAAAGCTGCAGCTCCTGAAGATGCGGCAAGTGAATCGAAAGAGGATGTATAAGTTTCGAGAAGTCTATTTGCCCAGCCCGATGATGTGATCCATTCAGGAATTGTCATACACAAACCAGGACTGAATCGACACCGAAACGAGGAGGGATCGAAGAGATGAAAGACTTCATTGAATTTATTGCCAAGTACTTGGTGGATCAACCGGAAGCCGTTGATGTGAAGGAAGTTGAAGGCGAAAAGACCACAGTTTACGAGCTGCGTGTCGGAGATGGGGACCTGGGTAAAGTGATTGGCCGAAAAGGTCAAACTGCAAAATCGATTCGGACGCTTTTAACAGCAGCGTCTGCAAAACGCGGGAAACGGGCTGTTCTGGAAATTCTTGAATAGTCCATGAAGCACACGGGGATTGGTGATGGGAGGTGAGGCTTTTGTTGTCATGGGTCAGATCACACGGCCCCACGGATTGAACGGGGAAGTGAAAGTAAGACCTGCAACCGGTCTTAGCGAACGGTTTAACGAGCATTCCCGCTTTTTTATCCGAACCCAGGATAAGAGCGGATGGTTCAAAATAAACCAGCTTAGAAAGCTGGGTCCCTTCATATTAATGAAATTCGAGGGGATCGAATCGCGGGAAGATGCGGAAGCATTGAGGAGCGGGATTGTTGAAATTCCAAGGGAATCTGATGATTTACCCGAGGGCGAATTTTATATTGCCGACCTGATCGGCCTGAAAGTGAGAACGGTTTCAGGTGAAAATGTAGGAATTTGTGAAAATGTTTTACAACAGTCTGCTCAGGACCTTTATGTGATTCGCAATGAAGAGAGGGAAATTCTGATTCCGGCGGTTCATGAGTTTATCAAGAAAGTGGATTTTGAAGCAGGTGAAATTGTGATTGATCCCATAGAGGGATTGCTGGATTGACATGATAATAGATGTGATTACGCCTTTTCCCAATCTCATCGAGGGTGCTTTTCAGGAGAGTATTGTAAAAAGGGCTCAAGACAAGGGATTGGTCAAGGTCACATTGTGGGATTTACGCAATTTTGCTTCGGATAAACATCATACAGTGGATGATTATCCTTACGGCGGTGGCGCCGGCATGATTTTGAAACCGGAGCCCATTTTTTTAGCAGTTGATGAAATTCAGGAGAAATATCCGGACACGGAAACGGATATTATTCTGATGACGCCGCAGGGAAAAACATATACACAACAGTTAGCACGGTCTTTCAGCCAGCGGGAGCATCTGATCTTTTTATGCGGCCATTATCGCGGCATTGATCAGCGGGTTATTGATGCATTGGTTACAGAAGAAGTCTCCATCGGAGATTATATTCTCAGCGGCGGGGAACTGGCAGCCGCTGTTGTGATCGATTCTGTTATTCGGTTGCTGCCGGATGTGTTGAACAATTCTGATTCGGCAGAAGGAGACAGTTTTACATGCGGCATGCTGGATCATCCGCATTATACGAGGCCGGAAACATTTCAGGATATATCTGTCCCTGAAGTGCTTATTTCCGGTCATCATGAAAAGATACAGAAATGGCGCCATGAACAGGCATTAAGACGAACAAAAGAGCGAAGACCCGATTTGTTGAATCACAATGAAAAAACGGAAGATGCATCCGGTCCGTGCTCTTGAGATAAAAACCTGTTTCAGTGTGTTATAAAAACGAACAAATTGAATGTTGATCATACATATTAAGGAGGTTGCTTAGGAAATGGATCCAATTCAAGCGATTACGGCAGATCAGCTCCGGACGGATATTCCTGAGTTTAATTCGGGCGATGATGTGGCTGTGCACTATCGCGTGATTGAAGGAGATAAAGAACGAATTCAGGTATTTCGTGGTCTCTGCATTCAACGGCGCGGAGGCGGTTTGAATGAAACGTTCACAGTCCGGAAAATTTCCGGGGGCGTCGGTGTCGAACGTATTTTTCCGATACATTCGCCCCGGATTGCGAAAATTGAACGCACACGTCAGGGCAAGGTGCGGCGCGCAAAAATATTCTACATCAGAAAGCTTCGCGGAAAGGCGGCACGTATTCAGGAAAAGATGTGATCGCGTTGTACTGCATTTTAAAAGCTCCGCATACTCATTGCTATTGCGGAGCTTTTTTTTATTTTATAATAAATAGTGGGAAGGATTATCAATCAATATCCATTAATCCGTGATATGGATATGACATGTCTGTTCAGGAAAAGTTAAAACATACACCGCAAAAACCGGGCGTTTACCTGCTTAAAGGCAGGAATCAGAAAATTTTATATGTTGGTAAAGCCAAGCGGTTAAGGAACCGTCTCTGCTCGCATTTTAATCCGGGAAGAAATGAAGCGCCGCGTCATCAGAGATTAATGGCCCAGGTTACTGATTTTGAGACCATTGTCACCGATTCCGAGGTAGAGGCCCTGATTATGGAGGCCAATTTTGTTAAAGAGCACCGGCCAAAATACAATGTCAATTTAAAAGACGATAAAAGTTACCCCTATCTGCGTGTTACAAATGAGTGCTTTCCCCGGATATTCGTTACCCGTAAAATTGTCCGTGATGGATCCCTCTATTTCGGGCCCTATACGGATGTGGGATCCATGCGGATGCTGATAAACACGGTTAAACGGATTTTTCCGGTTCGATCCTGCTCTCTGAAAATCGATGCATCTTCGATTCGAAATAAGAAACATAAGGTTTGCCTGATGTATCATATCGGCCGGTGTCCCGGCCCTTGTGAAGGATTGATCATGAAATCTGATTATCAGTGGATTGTCGATCAGGTGATTTCCTTTATTGAGGGGAAAAACGATCGATTAATCCAGGATTTGGAAAAGAGAATGCAGCATTTGGCTGCAGAACAGCAGTATGAAGAGGCCGGACAGTTGCGGGATCAGATTCAGTCCGTGTCCACATTCTATTCGCATCAGAAGGTGGTTGATCAATTTGAAACCGAGCGGGATCTGTTATCCGTAGCTGTTTCCGGATCTCTGGCAGTGGGTGTGGTTTTCAATGTTCGCGGAGGAAAGATGATCAACCGGCTTCAATTTCGTCTGGAAAACGCTGAGGATAAAAGCCAGTCGGAAGTGATGGTCTCTTTTATGGAACAATACTATCTGCGTGCGGAATTTATCCCGCGGGAAATTTTTCTCTGCAGCCATATTGATGATGCGGACGATATGTCGAAATGGCTTTCGGATAAAAGAGGCAGGAAAGTCAGAATCATTGTTCCTCAGCGTGGAAAAAAGGCCAGCCTGATGGCGATGTGCCGCAAGAATGCCCGGTTTATTTTAGAGGAAATGGTCCTCCAGAAAGAATCCGCCGGAGACTGGATCGCTCCTTCTTTACTGACATTGCAGAAAGATCTTCATCTCGATCATCCGCCCATGCGTATCGAAGCGTTTGATAACAGCAATATCCAGGGCAGCGATCCGGTCGCTTCTCTGGTTGTTTTTGAAAATGGTAAACCTAAAAAGTCAGAATATCGGAAATATAAAATCAGAACGGTTCAGGGCGCCGATGATTTTGCCAGCATGGCGGAAATTGTCGAGCGTCGTGTCACCCGGCTCCTGAAAGAAGGCAAAGATATGCCGGATCTCATGCTTGTGGACGGCGGAAAGGGACAGTTAAACGCCGCATTGTCCGTACTGAAAAAATTTGAACTGACGGATCAACCTGTTATCGGTCTCGCAAAGCGGCTGGAGGAAATTTACCTGCCGGGATTGCCCGATCCTCAAATGCTGCCGAAAACATCTTCGAGCTTGCGGCTGCTGCAGCGCATTCGGGACGAGGCTCATCGATTTGCCATTACCTTTCACCGGTCGCTTCGTCAAAAACGTTCCGTTCAATCTGTATTGGATGAAATTCCCGGTATTGGTCCGGCACGACGGAAATCGCTGCTTAAGGCTTTTGGATCCGTGGACGGGATCCGGAATGCCTCTGTGGAGGAGATCGCAAACGTAAAGGGGATGAACCGGGAGGTGGCGGAGAAAGTGATCAAGGTGTTGAAGAGGAAATGATTTTCCGGTATTTTGCATAAAAAATAAAATCAGCGACATCGACCCGGTCAGGTTTAGTATATGAGGTACTAATGATAATGGGTATAACGACCACTCCACTGTTACCTGGATATTATTATCATATTTTCAATCGAGGTGTGAACCGTCAAAATATTTTCTTTGAGGAAGAGAATGATGCCTTCTTTTTAAAGCTTATGGATCGGTTCTTATCTGATCGTGTTGATGTTTTTGCTTACTGTTTGTTATCCAACCATTTTCATCTTCTGATTCGTATTCAGGAAAGTGAAGAAAAGTGAACACACTTACCCTTTTCACACATCTGTTCAACAGTTATACCCAGGCGATGAACCGTGCCTTTTGGTGTACAGGTCCGCTTTATGAAAGGCCGTTTAAAAGAAAACAGGTTGTTAATGAAACATATTTGTTTCAACTCATATGTTATATTCATTTAAATCCAAGTCATCATCAAATTGGAAATTATAAGACTTATCAATGGTCGTCTTATAAAAGTTCTTTATCATCCGCGCCCGCAAAGATTCGACGAAATGAGGTATTAGAATGGTTTGGAAGCAGAGAGAGTTATTTAAAAGCTCATAATGATTCTAAATCATTTGACGATATTACGGATTATATTCTTGAATAGTGAATTTATTTTCAATCCTGTCAGGATTCTGAACCCTGACAGGGTTGAATAAGGGATCGGGTCGTTGGAAAATATTTATTTGCGTAATCTGATGGCGTTTGACCTTTTGCTAAGGTTAAGATCCTTCACTTCGCTCAGGACAAGCCTTCGCAAGGTATAACTGACCCAATTATTTCTTTGATTTTTCAGGTTTCCTTTTTAGATTAAATCATCATGTTTCAGAACAAAATCAAGACACGTGAGGCGCTGGCGGAGCTTTGTGAGGATTTCCGCGCGGAAAACAAGATAATCGGATTTACTTCAGGGGCATTCGATCTGCTTCATGCGGGTCATGTGGATTATCTTGAAAAAGCCGGACAACTGTGTGATGTCCTGATTGTGGGTGTGAATACCGATGCCTCTGTTCGAACCTATAAAGGTGAGAACCGGCCGATTGTTCAGGAAGAATATCGTGTCCGGCTGATCGCGGCCCTGGAATCTGTGGATTATGTGTTTGTGTTTAATGAACGCAGAAATCAGAAAAATATTGAAGCATTAAAACCGGATCTGTATATCAAGGCGGGTGATTATTCGAAAGATCGTTTAACATCCGGCGAGATTATTGAAAAATACGGCGGTGAAGTTCGCCTGATTCCTGTGGAACAGTCGATCTCCACAACCGATATTATTCAGAAAATCATGGAAGGATCAAATCAATCCAGCGAACGATTTGTTGAGCATGAAAAAACCGTTCATATTGAAAGAAAGCCGGACAAGCCGGGTCCGGCCGTGTTTATTGATCGTGACGGAACGATCAATAAAGAGGTGCTGTATCTTCACGAGCCTGAACAGTTTGAATTGCTGCCAAATGTTCCTGAAGGGATGAAGAAATTTCAGGATATGGGATATCGGATTGTTGTGATCACCAATCAGCCGGGTATTGGCATGGGATATTATTCAAAAAATGATTTTTTTGCAGTGAATCGAACCATGCTCAGTCATCTGTCGAAAGCGGGCATACTGGTTGATAAAATCTATTTTTGTCCCCATTCAAAATCTGAAAAGTGCGATTGTCGTAAGCCCGAGCAGGCACTCATCAATCGGGCCAAAGAGGAGTTGAACCTCGATTTATCCAGGAGCATTATTATTGGAGACCGGACAGGAGATATGGAAACAGGCAGGCGCGCGGGCATGACCACGATTTTAGTACGTACGGGTTTTAAGGGTGAGGATGATGATTATCCGGGTGAGCCGGATTATCGGGCCGAAGATCTTATGGATGCGGCCAACTGGGTGCTTGAAAGGGAACGTGATGAAATCTAGTATTTGATTCATTTAATAACAGGAGAAATAATGAGCAGACAGTTGATACAAATTGCCAAACGTTTAAAAAAAGTTCGCGAAGAGAATGAAATGTCTCTGGAATGGGCGGCAGCAGCGCTGGATTCATCGCCAGCTGAACTGGAGGCATTCGAATCCGGGGAAGAAGAAATTCCGGTCAGTTTTCTCTACATGGCAGCAAAAAAATACGGGATTGATTTAAGCGAGCTGCTTACCGGTGAAGAACCGCAGTTGCGGCTTTTCGCATTAACGCGCAAGGGAAAAGGTGTGTCTGTTGACCGAAGGAAAGAATATGACTACCAGAACCTCTGTACGCAATTTGCGCATAAAAAAATTGAACCACTGCTGGTTACGGTTCCGCCGGAAGAATCGGATCACGCTGAACCGCATTTTAACAGTCATCCCGGACAGGAATTTCATTATGTGCTGAAAGGACGGCTTCAGGTTACTATTGATCAGGAATCCGTTGTTCTCGAATCAGGAGATGCCTTGATGTTTCAAAGTGAAGCTGAGCATGCGCTCAAGGCCTTGGATCAAAAGCCGGCTGAAGTTTTGGTTGTCATTGTTTAAGGCCGTGAGAAAACCAGGAAAATATTGAATTGAAATGAATGATGAAATTTTTCTTGCAGTTTTCATAAAACCATATTACATTTAAATCTATTCATAAATGAAGGGCATGGGTGCATGATTCATTGAAAATTGGTAATTTTGCATTTGTGTCAAGTAAAAGGGAAAGGCATGTCCAGATCGAATAAAAATTCTGAAACCCATAAATCACCGAACAAGTATCCGTGGAAGGATTCAGATCTTGATTTTTTTAAAGAACTCATTTTAAAGAAAAGAAAAGAAGCCTTGGAAGAGGTGGAATGTCTGCGATCTCAGGTGGTTCAGGACAATCGTGCTGATTTGGATGAAGATTCGGAATATTCATTCCATATGGCAGATGCCGCTTCTGTAGCAGCCGATCGGGAATACATTTACAGAATGATTGACCGGCAGGAAAGATTAATTGCCTATTTAGATAGGGCTCTTGAGCGAATCGAACTGAAAACTTACGGTATTTGCCGAGTGACGGGAAAACCCATTAATCGTGAGCGTCTGGAAGCCATTCCGCATACTGAACTTTCAGTTGAAGGGAAAATGCTTGAAAAACAAAAAGGCGTAGTTGAAAAACCGGAAGATGATATGGATTTAATCGGCTTATAATATAATGAAGGCACTACGGCTTTTTCAAGAATCTGTAAATATAAGTATTAATGGCTGAACTCAATTATTTTTTAAAAAATATTTTTATATAAAATTTATGTTGATCCTCAGTAAAAAAATCCCTATATTTTACAAGTTTCGTTGACCCATATCACTCTGATTGAGCATACCCAGAAATTTTAATAGAAGGGAGAATTAAAATGAAAGACGTTTTCTATGATGTCAAGTTAAGGAAGAAGGTAGAAGTGAATGTTACTGAAAAAGTCAAATATGGAGAACCCGGTAAAGAAAGGTATGCTCTGCGAGCAAAAACAGACGACGGGAGAAATTTAACCAAATTTGTCAAGAAAGCGGATTGGGAAAAGGCGGATGTATAAGTTTTAAGAAGTTTTATTTCTATCCATTAATGGATGTTGTATATATTTTAATGGCCTTCATGGGATGAAGGCCATTTTTTTAATAAAATTTGTAAAAAATATCTTGACATTCCAAACGTGATTATGTATAATTATACGCCTCGAAATAAAGAGGCTGTTGATAAAGAAAAAATAACAGCGATGTTCGAATTCGCTTGACATTAAAAAGAATAAAATTTATATTAAAGAACGCATTGAGGAGACGCTAATCTTCTCACGAAGTTAAAAAGTTCATTGAAACATTCGCGTGCACGGCCTTCGAAATGAATACGCCATTATCATCTTCGTTAAAAAATGAATAAATATTTTACAACGGAGAGTTTGATCCTGGCTCAGGACGAACGCTGGCGGCGTGCTTAACACATGCAAGTCGAGGAGAACAAGAATCTTCGGAATCTTTAGTAAACTGGCGCAAGGGTGCGTAACACGTAGGCAACCTGCCCTTGAGTGAGGAATAACCCCGCGAAAGCGTGGCTAATACCCCATGATATCTAAATAGCGCATGCTGTTTAGATTAAAGATTTATTGCTCAAGGATGGGCCTGCGACCTATTAGCTTGTTGGTAGGGTAACGGCCTACCAAAGCGACGATGGGTAGCTGGTCTGAGAGGATGATCAGCCACACTGGCACTGAGACACGGGCCAGACTCCTACGGGAGGCAGCAGTGAGGAATATTGGTCAATGGGCGAAAGCCTGAACCAGCAACGCCGCGTGGGTGATGAAGCATCGAGGTGCGTAAAGCCCTGTTAGGAGGGAAGAACAGTTCCGCTTGCGGAATTTGACGGTACCTCCAGAGAAAGCTCCGGCTAACTCCGTGCCAGCAGCCGCGGTAATACGGGGGGAGCAAGCGTTGTCCGGATTTACTGGGCGTAAAGAGAGTGTAGGCGGGGTGGTCAGTCAGTGGTGAAAACTTGCGGCTTAACCGTAAGCTTGCTTCTGATACTGCCACTCTTGAGTGCGGAAGGGGGAAGTGGAATTCCTGGTGTAGCGGTGAAATGCGTAGATATCAGGAAGAACACCAGTAGCGTAGGCGGCTTCCTGGTCCGCAACTGACGCTGAGACTCGAAAGCGTGGGGAGCAAACAGGATTAGATACCCTGGTAGTCCACGCCGTAAACGATGGGCACTAGGTGTTGGAGGTTTTGACCCCTTCAGTGCCGAAGTAAACGCATTAAGTGCCCCGCCTGGGGAGTACGGTCGCAAGGCTGAAACTCAAAGGAATTGACGGGGGCCCGCACAAGCGGTGGAGCATGTGGTTTAATT
>Ga0272441_10007651_pt1 | contig 17479 bp, 15 predicted proteins | sample SSMProp6N_FD_193582 | JGI IMG/M metagenome (GOLD analysis project Ga0272441, IMG submission 193582) | Marine sediment archaeal communities from Little Sippewissett salt marsh, Falmouth, MA, United States - SSM-Prop-6N | ecosystem: Environmental > Aquatic > Marine > Wetlands > Sediment ...
CGGTTTCGGCACCATGGGATACGGATTCCCGGCAGCAATCGGGGCCCAGCTGGCCCGTCCGGATAAAAAGGTTATTGACATCGCGGGTGACGGATCAATACAGATGAACATCCAGGAGCTTATTGTTGCGGTCCAGCACCGGCTCCCCATAATAATTGCCGTGTTAAATAATGGATTTCTCGGCATGGTCCGGCAGTGGCAGCAGCTGTTTTTTGATAAGCGATATTCGCACACATGCATAAACTGCGCCCCGGATTTTGTCCGGCTCGCTGAGGCTTACGGCGCTGTCGGTATCAGGATTGAGAAGAAAGAAGATGTGACACCTGCAATTCGCAGGGCGCTTGAGGAAAAAGACAGGCCGGTTCTGCTCGACTTTCACATTTCCAGGGAGGAGAACGTATACCCGATGGTCCCGGCCGGCAAGTCCATAAAAGAGACCATCATGAGGGAGTTGGCATGAAACAGTATGTTATTTCAGTAAAAGTGGAAAACAGGAGCGGGGTACTCGCCAGGGTGGCGGGTCTATTTTCAGCGCGCGGATACAATATTGATTCACTGACAGTCAGCGCAACAGAAGATGATACCGTATCAGTAATCACCCTTGTTGTACAGGGGGATGACCGTGTGATTGAACAGGTTACAAAACAGCTCAATAAGCTCATTGATGTTATCAAGGTATCTGACCACACTGATTCACCGGCTGTACAGCGGGAGATGGCCCTGATAAAGGTTAATTCCCAGCCTTCAAAGAGGGCGGAAATTTACCAGCTCGCTGAAATATTTCGCGCTGATATTGCTGATATTACCTTGAAGAGCATTACACTCGGGGTCAAGGGAGATCCGAAAAAAATTGATAATTTTGTCGAACTCCTCAGGCCCTATGGGATACGTGAATTTTTAAGAACCGGAAGGATATCCCTGTTGAAGGAATAGACCTGAACAGGGTCCTGTGACCTGTGGCTGCGCGCACGCTCTTCCTTACAGGGGTCGTGAATGCGTGCACATGGGATGTCCTGAAGTGTTATACATGTACCGGTATGTACCGCGTGTATTGCACTTTTTCCGGAAGCTTTGACAATATACTAAAAGATAAAGGGAGGATTTAAAATGGCAAAGATGTATTACGATGCGGATGCTGATCTCGGAATATTAAAAGATAAAGTGGTCGCAGTAATCGGATATGGAAGCCAGGGCCATGCCCAGGCGCAGAACCTGCGGGACAGTGGTATCCAGGTGATCGTATCAGAGGTCCCGGGGACCGAAAATTATAAACTCGCTGAATCGCATAATTTCACGCCTGTAAGCGCGTCTGAAGCAGCGGAAAAGGGGGATATAATTCAGATCCTGACACCTGACCATGTTCAGGCAACGCTTTATAAAAATGATGTTGAACCCCATATGAAGGCGGGCAAGACCCTGCTTTTTTCACACGGATTTAATATACATTTCGGACAGATCAAACCGCCGCAGGACGTTGACGTTATCATGGTGGCGCCCAAAGGTCCAGGCCACCTGGTCAGGAGTGAATATGAGAAGGGAGCGGGAGTCCCATGCCTGATAGCCGTAGAAAACAATGCGTCAGGAAAGGCCAGGGAAACCGCACTCGCATATGCAATGGGTATCGGGGCAACACGCGCCGGTGTTATTGACACAACCTTCAAGGAAGAAACAGAGACCGATCTTTTCGGCGAGCAGGCAGTACTCTGCGGAGGAGTTTCTGAACTTGTTACAGCCGGGTTCGAGACCCTTGTCAATGCAGGGTACCAGCCGGAAATCGCTTACTTCGAATGCCTTCACGAGCTGAAACTCATAGTTGACCTCTTTTACCAGGGCGGGATAAATTACATGAGATATTCTGTCTCTGATACAGCCGAGTACGGGGATTACGAGAGCGGCAAAAGGGTCATAACTGATAACACCAGGGAAGAGATGAAGAAGATCCTCTCTGAAATCCAGGACGGCAGTTTCGCGAAGCGATGGATAGAAGAAAACGAAAAGGGACGGCCGGAATTCAACAGGGTCCGCGAAGAGAAGAAAAACCACCAGATTGAGAAGGTGGGCGCTGAACTGCGAAGCATGATGAAATGGATAGACGCGAAATAGCCTGAATTTTTTACAGGAAAATGCAGGGCGGTCCGGACGGGCCGCCCTTTTTATTTGCCCGTATAAATTGATGTCACCTGTCCCTGTGCCGGGAATCCTTATCCCGCTTGTATATTATCTGTAACATTACAGATGCCGGATGTGTCATGTTTCAGAAAGGTGTTCGGACATGGAAAATGAAATACTCAGTATATCCGGAATGTCCTGTGCCGCGTGCGTGGGCAGGGTGGAGAAAAGCCTCAGGAAGCTTGAAGGGGTCTCCAGCGTAAGCGTAAATCTCGCACTTGAGACAGCATCTGTAAGTTTTGACAGTGGCATTGTTGATACTCAATCACTGGTTCGGGCTGTAACAGAAGCGGGTTACGGGGCTGAACTCAAAGAGGATTTTTCTGCGGAAATGAGGGCGCGCGAGATGAAAAAAATGCGGGCCACTGTCGCGGTTTCAATGTTACTGAGCGCTCCCCTTGTTGCTGCAATGGTATTTATGCTTGCCGGAATAGAGGGCGGCATTCTTCACGACCCCCTTTTCCAGCTTTCTATGGCCGCGCCCGTGCAGATTATTATTGGATGGCGTTTCTACCGTAATGCCTGGAACGGCCTGAAGGCAGGCAGCCCTGGCATGGACCTCCTTGTCGCGCTTGGCACAACAGCCGCGTTTCTTTTCAGCGTTTTCAACGGCTTTATAAGGGAACACCTCACAGGGCAGCCGGGCGACCTCTATTTTGAGGCCTCTGCCATTATCATTACACTTGTTCTTCTGGGTAAATACCTGGAGTTTGTTGCAAAGGGCAGGACCTCGGAAGCAATAAAAAAACTGGTCGGGCTTAAACCGAAAAACGCCAATGTATTGCGTGATGGAAGGGAAGTCGTTATCCCTGTTAAAGATGTTGCGCGTGGAGACATCGTGGTGGTGAGGCCCGGTGAGCGCGTTCCTGTTGACGGTGAAATTATTTCAGGAAACTCAGCCCTGGACGAGAGCATGATAACAGGGGAAAGCCTGCCAGTGGAAAAGGGCAGTGGCGACAGTGTTACCGGAGGCACAGTGAACATGTTCGGTACATTCTCCTTCAGGGCAACAGGTGTCGGGAGCGAGACCTTTCTCGCCCACATAATCAGGACAGTGGAGGAGGCGCAGAACTCGCACCCGCCGATTCAGCGCCTGGCTGACAGGATCGCTGCTGTTTTTGTACCGGTCATTCTTGCGCTGGCAGTGCTGACATTCTCAGTCTGGTTCATCACAACAGGGGACGTCCAGTGGGCAGTTATCAGCGCTGTAGCAGTACTTGTGATTGCGTGTCCATGCGCACTTGGTCTTGCCACTCCAACAGCGGTTATGGTCGCAATAGGCCGTGGCGCGGAAAACGGCATCCTGGTCAGGAGCGGGGAGGCGCTTGAGCGCGCGCACCTTACGGACACGGTCGTTCTGGACAAGACAGGTACTGTTACAGTGGGAATCCCGGAGGTGTCCGATGTTGTTTCACTGGGTACTCTCTCACCTGAAGAAATAATATGTCTTGCAGCTTCAGCGGAGGAGAAATCGGAGCACCCTGTCGGCAGGGTAATACATGAAAAAGGAAAAGCATTGTGCCCTGACATGCGCAGCCCTGATGAATTCCGGATGTATCCTGGCAGGGGGGTTGAGGCACTCGTACAGGACAGGATGGTACTCGCTGGCACATCGCGCTTTATGGAGGAGAAGGGAATTGATTGTACAGGCGCAGCGGATATAAAGAAAGAACTTGAGGAACAGGGGAAGAGCCCGGTAATGATAGCTGTATCCGGCGTGCTCGAGGGTATAGCAGGGATTTCGGATACAATAAGGGAGACATCTTCAGGTGCAATAGATAAACTGAAACATATGGGTATTGATGTTATCATGATAACAGGCGATAACCGTTACGCAGCGGAAACAATTGCCCTGCGGGCCGGAATTGACGCCGTGATACCGGAGGTCCTGCCGGACGGAAAGGCGCGGGAAGTGGAACGGCTCATGTCTTCAGGCCGGGTTGTCGCAATGGTGGGGGACGGAATAAATGATGCGCCGGCCCTGGCAACAGCTGACACGGGCATGGCAATCGGTACCGGCACAGACATAGCAATAGAGTCTGCTGATATAACAATAATCCGTGGCGACCTTGACGGAGTTGTCGCTGCAATACTTCTCTCCCGTACAACAATGAAAAAGATACGCCAGAACCTGTTCTGGGCGTTTATCTATAATATTATTGGTATACCCTTTGCCGCATCAGGAATGCTCAGCCCTGTAATAGCGGGTGCTGCCATGGCGTTCAGCTCTGTTTCTGTGGTTATGAATTCACTGAGCCTGAAAAAAAAGCGGCTCTTTAATGAGTAATCATGTGGTCAGTGGATTGTGAAGTGTCCGGCAAGGTTGATACGGCTCATAAGTTTCTGAATTGAAGGGGAAAGACGAAGTACCAGCATCCCCTCTGCGCGGTCTGTCTTTTCTTTAAGGTCTATGAGAAAACCGATAAATGATGAGTGTATGTGATCCGTGTTTCGCAGATCGAATATGATTTCATGGCCATAGTCAATCCCGCTGAAAATATCTATGTAGTGTGAAGTCGATTTAAAATCGATTTCACCGGGGAAAACCCATTCATGACTGGTTTCCACGCTTATTTGATTTTTTTCCGAATTATACATGAGTATAGCTGCCTTTTTTAAGCTAACACGGGTTTTGGAGTTAAAAGTACTTTTACTAAAATATTTCCAGAGGGGAATGTTGCTTTTACTGGAAATTCCCGCAATTCAACAATTGGAATGTGACATAAACAATTAGCCGGAGTCAAGTACTTTTTTAGTGTTTTTTGTCCGATTTGCAGTTTTTATGATATTTCTCAATAACAAGCGGAATAAAGGTGGTCAGGTCTTCCACAATGCAGAAATCTGAAACCGAAAATATGCTGGCGTCCGGGTCTATGTTTATTGAGATTATGCAGCGGGAACCCTTCATGCCTGAAATGTGCTGCTGCGAGCCTGATATGCCGCACGCCACATACAGCCCGGGTGCCACTGTTTTACCTGTAATGCCGACCTGTCGGGAGTAGGGGAGCCAGTCGTTGTCACACACAATGCGTGAAGCCCCGATCGCTGACCCGGAAAATATCCGTGCAAACTCCTGCAGTATCCGGATGTTCTCCATTTTGCCTATCCCCCTGCCTGCAGATATTATCACATCAGCTTCATCAAGTGAGCTGTCCGCGGCAGCCTGAGTGGAAACTCCTGTTGTACTGTATGATGATGTGTCTGCCTCTATGTCCCTCACTGTGCAGGAGCCCCCGGACCCGGTGTGTTCATGCCCCGGGAAAGCCCCTGGAAGCATGGTCAGTACCTTCCTGCCTGTACAGGGCAGAAGTTTAACAGTTATCTTTCCGTTAAAGATTGATCTGCAAAATACTGTGTCCTGCCCCTGCTGGCTGAGAGATTCCACTGATGTAATGCAGGAGGCGTTAAGACGGACAGCTGTTGCTGCTGCTACCTGGCAGGAATATATTGAATGCGGTAAACAGATATATTCACATTCGAACTCCTCAGCAAGGAGAGGGATTATCTCTTTCATTGCTTCAGGATTATGATACCTGAGATGCTCAGACTGCAGGCCTATCACTTCGCAGCCGGTGTTTGAGGCGGCGCGTTCAGCCTCTTCTGACACGTCTGTTCCGTGAAAGCAGAGGTAAATCCTGCCGGAGCTGTTCTGCCGGAGCATTTCAGCGAGAGTTACAAGTTCCGTGTATGGCTGAAGCAGACGGTTGTCCGCGGCATCTGCTACTATAAGAATATTCATATGGCTCTGCTCCCGGTTCGTAAAAATATAGTCCGGACAGGATGCTGCCCGACTGTATATGGCCTTTTAGATAAATGAATTTTCATGAAGTACCTTGAGTAACTGCTCCGCCTTTTCATCCGGGGTGCCCTGGATAAAAACACCAGCCTGCGATTTGTGAGCATGGTCAATAGAGAGAATACTCTCTGTTTCTGTTGAATTACCCGGTACGGACGCGCTGACAGTAAGGATTTCCTGTGATTTAGCGCGGAGAACATTTGAAAGAGACGGATAACGGGGTCTGTTGATCCCTGACTGTATGGTCAATACTGCCGGGAGGCTTATCACTGCAGTTTCGCTGCTTCCCCCGTCATATTCGCATTCAACAGTAAGAGTTCCACTGTCAGGACCCGGAGCTTCACTGATTACAGACGCTGCGCAGGGAATTGACAGGAGCGCGGCAATCATGGGTCCTGTAAGTCCCTGCATGCAGTCCTCGGACATGACCCCGGCAAGGATAAGGTCATAGGCGTTTGCGCCTGCGTGTTCAGCAATGAGGCGGGCTGTTACCGCTGGCGGGCAGTATCCGGATTCATCCGTAACCACATGGATGCCGTTGTCCGCGCCTTTTTCAAGGGACTTTTTCACGACCGCGGCAGCGCGGGCCGGGCCCACGGTAACAGCGTCAACTGTTGTCCCTGGCAGTGATTCCCGTATGAGGATTGCCTCTTCAAGCGCGTATTCATCATACCTGCTCATCCTGAAGGCCATGCGGTCTGTTTCAGATATCCATGTTTTGTCCCTGTTTATCTCAAGCGGAGATTCAGTGTCAGGCACCTGTTTTACACACACGAGAATTTTCATGGAACATACCTCTATTCGTTAACATGTACAGTATACAGGCAGGTCCCCTGAAAGCAAGAAAAAAACGAGCGCTCGCTATATTTTTATCTTGACTCATCCGCATGCCTTTGTATTGTTGAGAATACAGATTATGAGCACTCTATATTTTATAAGACACGGACAGGCCTCCTTTGGCGAGGAGAATTATGACCGCCTGTCTGAACAGGGAATTCAGCAGTCACGTGTGCTTGCCGGGTACTTCATTGATACAGGTATATATTTTGACGCAGCATACAGCGGCACGCTTGAGAGGCAGAGGAAGACAGCCGCGGTGGTCGCGGAATCATTCAGCAGACAGGGGATCAGTTTCCCTGAAGTCATGGAACTGGATGGACTTAATGAACACAATACCAGGGAAATACTGGAGAGTATAATTCCGCAGATCGCAGAGAATGACCCCGCGCTCGTGAAGGACATGGAGGCCATCCCGGGTGACAGGGCCGCGTTTCAGCGTGTTTTTGAGAAGGCTATGCTCTTGTGGGTCTCGGGTGAATATGATGACAGGGATATTACCAGCTACAGCGGATTCCGCTCCGGGATCAGCGGAGCTGTGCGCAGGATAATGAAGGCGGACGGGCGCGGGAAAAATGTGGCGGTTTTCACGTCAGGCGGACCGATTGCGGCATTTGCCGGAGAGACCCTTAACATCCCGCCGGAAAGCGCGATCAGGGTTGAGTGGCAGATCGCAAATGCCTCTGTAACCAGGTTTAAATGTACACGGGAGGCTGTGATGCTCTCCTCGTTCAATGAAATCTCGCACATGGAACTGTCAGGGGACAGATGCCGGGTTACCTACAGGTAGAGAAAAGAGGAAAAGCCTGCGCCGGGCTGACCGGGCGGGCAGGCAAACAATAAAATTTCGGGGAGGTACTACATGGATTTTACAATATCAGAAAAGATGCAGACAATTCTTGACATGGTGAATGATTTCGTGGACAGGGAGCTCATTCCAATGGAGCCGGAATTTCTGAAAAGGGATTTCACTGAGATGCTTCCGGTACTGGAGGAGAAACGGAGAATGGTGAAGCAGATGGAGCTGTGGGCCCCGAACCACCCGGAGGAATATGGTGGAATGGGACTCGGCCTTGTTGAACACGGGCTGTTTTCCGAGGCCCTGGGGCGTTCGCCAATTGGCCATTACGTGTTCGGGTGCCAGGCCCCTGATGCGGGCAATATCGAGATCCTGCATCTTCACGGTACTGATGAGCAGAAGGAAAAGTACCTCCGCCCCCTTGTAGACGGGAAAATACGGAGCTGTTTTTCCATGACCGAGGTGGACCTCCCCGGATCAAATCCTGTTCTGATGGACACAACCGCTGTTAAGGACGGGGATGATTACGTGATAAACGGGCAGAAGTGGTATACCTCGTCCGCTGAGGGCTCCGAATTCGCTATTGTTATGGCGGTAACAAATCCCGACCAGCCAGCCTACCTGCGAGCGAGCATGATCATTGTTCCGACTGATACCCCCGGGTTCAACCTCGTAAGGAACATCCCGGTGATGGGACACGAGGGGAGCGATTACTTCAGCCATGCCGAGATACTCTACCAGTCATGCAGGGTGCCGCAGAAAAACATCCTCGGAAAAGAGGGCCAGGGATTTGTCATGGCCCAGGAGCGTCTTGGACCGGGAAGGATACACCACTGCATGAGGTGGCTCGGGATCTGCAGCAGGGCATTTGACCTGTTGTGCTCAAGGGCGAGCGAGAGGAAAATAACGGCTGACGGAAAGACACTGGCCACCAGGCAGATCATACAGGCATGGATTTCAGAATCAGCAGCGGAGATACAGGCTGCCAGGCTCATGACGCTTTACGCTGCGTGGCGGATAGAGACAGTGGGGGCCAAGGAAGCGCGCGATGATATCGCACTTATAAAGTTTGTGGTGGCCAATACCATGCAGCGCGTGGTTGACAGGGCACTGCAGGTACACGGCGGACTGGGAATGACGGATGACACGATCCTTGCTTTCTTTTACAGGCATGAGCGTGCAGCGCGTATTTATGACGGGGCTGACGAGGTGCACAAATCATCCATAGCGAGAAGGATCCTGCGAAAATACCAGGCGGATGCACGGTAACACCGGGGTGCGGGCAAAGATGACATTCGGGGAATTCAAGGAAATGACAATGGTCTCAATGGATGAGATCTGCCGTGATATTTTCCGCGAGAACAGGCACTCGATAAAAATTAAAAAAGAAGAAACAGTTGTCAGGAACCTGGTCAACATTTTCAACGCTACACTGAAGCTCAGTAATGAGAAGGGGTTCAGGACCATGACACTGAGGGACCTGTGCGCTGAAACGGGTCTGAGCATGGGTGCGCTCTACTCGTACATATCGAGCAAGGACGAACTTCTTGACATTATTCAGAGCCAGGGGAGGAGGATCACTGAAAAGGTCCTCATGGAAAGAATTAACAGTGCAGAGGGGCCGCGTGAACGGCTGAGCATGGCCGTGCATACACACCTCTACCTGAGTGAGGTCATGCAGAAATGGTTCTTTTTTTCATACATGGAAACCAAGAACCTGGACAGGCGGGTACACGGCAGCGCTAAAGAGGCCGAACTTTTCACTGAAAAGATATTCGTGGACATACTCATCCAGGGAAAAGAGGGTGGCCTGTTCCGTCAGGGGGACCCGGTGCTTACCGCATCAATGATCAAGGCCATGCTTCAGGACTGGTACCTGAAGCGGTGGAAGTATAAGAAAAGAAATATTTCAGTTGAAGAATACGCCACGAATGTAGTGGACATGATCGAGTCCTACATACTGGCTGAATGAGAGGTTACAGGCATGGGAATAAATGATGAACCGGTTGATGTCAGAAAGGGTGAGGAGCTTGACTCCGGAAAGGTTGGTGAATTTATCAGGGAAAACATTGGAGGCATTAAAGGGGATGTGCAGGTACAGCAGTTTCCCAGCGGATTTTCAAATCTTACCTATATGGTAAAGGCCGGGGACCGTGAACTGGTTCTGCGCCGGCCCCCGTTCGGGAAAAAGGCAAAGACAGCTCACGACATGTCGCGTGAATTCCGTATGCTCAGGGCGCTGAAGCCGGTCTTCCCCTACTGCCCTGAGGCTCTTGTCTTATGTGAGGACCCGGAAGTTATGGGCAGTCCCTTTTATATAATGGAACGGATACACGGTATAATCCTGCGCCGGGACCTTCCAAACGGCCTGAACCTGTCTCCGGAACAGGCCCGCAGGCTGAGTGAAAACCTTATCCGGGTACAGTGTGAACTGCATTCCCTGGATTACCGCGCTATCGGCCTTGAAGACTTTGGCAGGCCGGAGGGGTATATCAAACGCCAGGTAGAGGGTTGGAGCGGGCGTTACAGGGACGCCCGCACAGAGGATGCGCCGGATTTTGAGAAGGTCATGGAGTGGCTTCACGCGCATATGCCTGAAGAGTCTTCACGTCCGGGCGTGATCCACAATGACTACAAGTTTGATAATGTGGTTCTTAATCCGGATAACCCCCTGGAGATAACAGGTGTGCTTGACTGGGAAATGGCCACAATCGGGGACCCGCTCATGGACCTGGGCTCATCACTGGCATACTGGGTACAGAAAGATGATCCGGAAGAGACGAACCTGATGCGTACAATGCCCACGAACCTGGATGGTATGCTTACCCGTGATGAGCAGATCAGCCTCTACAGGGACATAACCGGGTATGAATTTGATAACTTTGATTTCTACTACTGTTTCGGGCTCTTCCGCCTTGCAGTAATTGCCCAGCAGATATATTACAGATACTTTCACGGGCAGACAAGGGACGAACGCTTCAAGATGCTTATTTTCGGGGTCACCATACTTGAAAAAGCAGCAATCAGGCTTATTGAAGAGTCCGGGATCTCCTGACAGCTTTTGCTGTATTGAAATGCTGCAGGGCTCTGACCCCGGTAATGAATACGGGGTGGACAGAACAAATGAAAATGACCGGTGGTAAAAAGATTGACTGATTCGGCATTGTCGTACAATATACGGCCAGAAAACAGGAGCCATGGAGCAGCTGAAATGGGAAAGACACAGGCCGCATTGCCGGAAAAGCGAGATAAACCGGTTATTCAGTCAATTAAGAGGGCGTCTGATATACTGCAGCTTTTCCTCACGGAAAAGGACGCACTGGGTATTACAGACATGTCCAGGATGCTCGGACTTGCCAAAACAACAATACAGGGGATTGTGACAACCCTTGTTATGCTGAATTACCTTGAGAGGGACCCGGTTACTTCACGTTACCGTCTTGGACCAATGCTTCTGCAGCTGGGCATGAAGTATGCCATAAACAAGGATTTTGTTACTATAGGCAAGGCATGGATGGAACGCCTGAGTTTCCAGTTCAACTGCCAGGTAAACCTCGGGCTGCTGGTGGGAAACAGGGTCGTGGTCGCACTCAGGGTGGAGCCGGAAAACAAGTACATGACCTTCCCGTATACAGGTTCCGTTATTCCTGCACACACGACCTGTATAGGCAAGGTACTTTACGCCAACCTTGACAAACGAAACAGGACAAAGCTTCTCAGGGACTATAAATACGAAGCCCTCACGGATAATTCAATAAAGAACGCGAAGGAATTTGAATCAGCCCTTGAAAAGGTCAGGGAACAGGGCGTCAGTTTTGACAACGAGGAAAATTTTACAGGCATGGCCGGAGTGGGAGGCCCGATTTTCAACCACGTGGGGGATGTCATCGCAGCCTTTGCAATTGTGGGTGGTGTCAGTTTTATCCGCGAAAAGCGAAAGGATATAGTTGACGCTGTAAAATATACTTCGCAGATGGCCTCGTCGCAGTTGGGATATGACAGACTGATTTTCAAGAGATAGCTGGATTTTCTGAACGCAAAGGTTGACATTGCGGTCTGTAAGCGGAGTTGAAACCGTGTATATCAGATATAGCAAGGAGAAAGAATATGACTGTTGATGAAATTAAAACTGTTCTGATTATCGGCAGCGGCACAATGGGACAGCAGATTGGCTTTACCTGCGCCCTGCATGGTTACAGTGTTATGGTATATGACCTGTCAAATGAACTTCTTGATAATGCGGAGAAAATGATCGAAAGGCTCTCCCGGGGATTTGTCAATTCCGGAAGGGTTACCGCGGAAGAAGCAGCCGCTGCCCTGGCGAGGATGAAATATTCGGCCATTGCTGAAGAAGCTGCTGCAGAAGCGGATATTGTCAGCGAGTCCGTTCCTGAAGATCCGGAGCTCAAGGGCAGGGTGTTCGGGCAGTTCAACAAGCTGTGCCCGGAACACACGATTTTCACGACCAATACCTCGTCCCTGCTTCCCTCCATGTTCGCCGAAGCGACCGGAAGGCCGGAGAAGCTCGTCGCGCTTCATTTTCATGACGTCCGCATAACAAATGTTGTTGATGTGATGCCGCATCCGGGCACATCGGATGAGACCTTTGAGGTCGTGCGCGACTTTGCCCATCGGATAGGGCAGGCGCCTATCGTGCTCAAAAGGGAGCACAACGGTTATGTGTTCAATTACATGCTCATGGAATGGACGAACTCGGCTCTCAGACTTGCTTCAAAAAATGTCGCGTCTGTTGAAGATATTGACCGGGCATGGATGGGTGTTCTTCACGTTCCCATGGGCCCCTTCGCAATAATGGACAGTGTCGGCCTCGGCACGGTGTGGACAGTGGCAGATTACTGGGCGAAAAGAACCGATAATCCAGGCGCAAAGGCCAATGCTGATTTTGTGAAACAGTATGTTGACAGGGGTGACCTGGGACAAAAAACCGGTCGGGGATTTTATGACTATCCCGGTCCGGCCTATTCGAAGCCCGGGTTCCTTTCAGGGAAAGATGAGTAGCATATAGACAAAGTCCTTTTTTAAAAGGGCTGTTGTTGAATAAACAGGAAAGTAAAATGCAGAAGAAATACGATAATCTTTTTTCACCGGTGCGGATCAATACACTTGAACTGAAAAACAGGGCAGTGATGACCGCAATGGGTACCGGCTACGCGGATAAAGACAATACGGTAAGCGACCGGCTCATAAGTTATCTTGCAGCACGGGGGGACGCGGGTCTCATTATAACGGAGATCTGCGCGGTCGATCCCAGGGGCAGGGGGTTCCCCAACGAGGTTGGTTTATGGGATGACCGGTTTATACCGGGGCTCTCCCGCCTTGCTCAGGCCCTGCATGAAAGGGGCGCAGCAGCAGCTGTACAGCTGCACCATGCAGGAAGAGAAACCTTCAGCGCTGTGCTGGGCTGTCCCCCGGAAGCTCCCTCTGCAGTGCCCAGCGTTATACTTCAGCAGCCGTGTGAAGAAATGAGCCCTGAACGTATCAGGGAGGTTGTCGCAGCATACGGGAGCGCTGCTGAAAGGGCTAAACGGGCAGGCTTTGACGCTGTAGAGATACACGGTGCGCACGGGTACCTGATAACACAGTTTCTCTCCCCCTTCTCCAATCACAGGGAAGATGATTACGGCGGTTCTGATGAGAACAGGGCCAGGTTTGCCCTTGATGTTGTAAGGAGCGTGCGAGAAGCAACAGGCCCCGGTTTTCCTGTTATCATACGTGTTTCAGCGGATGAAATGATCCGCGGGGGTTACAATATTGATTTCATGAAAAGGCTGGCGCCGCAGCTGGAAAAGGCCGGCGCTGACGCGATACATGTTTCCGTTGGTGTCTATTCCACGCCCGGCAACCTGAGCATTGCCAACATGGACACGGAACCCGGATTCAACCTGTTCCGGGCCAGGGAGATAAAAGAAACGGTCTCAATCCCGGTAATCGCGGTGGGCAGGATCAGTGATCCGGGCATGGCTGATGAGGCAATAGAAAGAGGGGATGCTGACCTTGTGGGTTTTGGAAGGCAGTTCCTGGCTGACCCTGATTTTCTCGAAAAGGCAAGGACAGGAAGGGATGATGATATACGGCGCTGCATCTCCTGCAACCAGGGGTGTATTGAACGCCTTTCATATGAATTCAAGTCCACTTCCTGCAGTATAAATCCTGAGTGCGGCAGGGAATACAGGGGAGGTATCACGAGGGCGGAAAAACCCCTCCGGGTCATGGTTATAGGCGCGGGCCCGGCCGGGCTCTCTGCCGCGCTTGCCGCGGTGGACCGGGGGCACAGTGTAGAGGTATTTGAGCGTGAGAATGAACCCGGCGGGCAGCTTGTGTCCGCTAGCCGGCCGCCGAACAAGGAGGCGTTTGCCGGGTGGGTCAGATGGGCAGTGGAACAGTTGCGCAAAAAGGGCGCGCGCCTGAATACCGGTGTCATTGTTACGGAAGATTTTATAAAAAAATATGACCCTGACGCGGTCATATGCGCGGCCGGGGCGCAACCCTCGGTTCCCGGAATAAAAGGGATTAACGGCAGCAATGTTCATGACGCCCGCGATGTGCTTACAGGCAGGGCTCCCCTTGCCGGACCCGCAGTTGTACTTGGCGCGGGGTACGTGGGAATGGAAACAGCGGACTTTATTTCTTCCAGGGGCATTAAGGTCACTGTTATTGATATGGCAGCAGCCCCACCGGTCGGCAAACACACCGCCCACGGTTATTTCCTTCATAAACGACTCAGGAATGGAGGCGGGGGCCTTATACTTGGAGCTGTTGTGACTGAAATTTCTGAAAAAGCAGTCAGCTATACCTCTGAAAAGGGGGATGCGGATATAGAGGCTGCCATGGTTGTTACTGCCCTGGGCGCAGAGCCTGAGAACAGCCTTGCAGTGGCGCTGGAAAGCCTGGGAATACCCTTTCATACTGCAGGGGATGTAATCAAGCCTCGCAGGCTTTTCGAGGCAATACATGAAGGATACCGGGCCGGCCGGGAAATCGGGAGCACAGCAGGGTGAGGCTCTGACCCCGTTGCCGGAAATTCCGGGCTGTTATGGAAATAAACCGGGTACCCGGGCCTGTTTGCAGCAGGGGATCCTTAATTTTTAAGAGAACGGCTGCTTCAGCAGCGTGCAATTTTATCAGGGAGGTTTTTACATGCTTGATTTTTCATTAAAGGGGAAAGTGGCCCTTATAACAGGGGCAAGCAGGGGCATCGGCGAGTCAATCGCAGTGACTCTTGCTGAATACGGGGCGCACTGCATACTGGTAAGCAGAAAGCTGGACGCGCTCGAGGCTGTGGCTGAGAAGATAAGGGAACAGGGGGGCACCGCAGACGCACTTGCATGCAACATGGGGTCCCTTGACCAGATTGACGCCCTGTACAAAGAGGTTGAAGAACGCTGGGGAAAACTCGACATACTGGTGAATAATGCAGCGACAAATCCATATTTTGGTGGACTCGAAGGTGTTGATGAAGGCATATGGGAAAAGACAACCAGTGTCAACCTGAAAGGGCCCTTTTTCATGAGCCAGAAAGCGGTCCCCCTTATGGTGAAGAGCGGGGGCGGATCGATTGTGAATGTGTCATCAGTAAATGGTATAAGGCCGGCTTTTTTCCAGGGGGTCTATTCCATAACAAAGGCCGCGCTCATAACAATGACACAGTCCTTTGCAAAAGAGCTTGGTTCAAAAAATATACGGGTCAATGCACTTCTTCCGGGGCTCACGGAAACGAAATTTTCCCAGGCCCTTATCGGTAATGAAATGATCCATACTGAAGTAGTGAAGCAGATACCCCTGGGCAGGCACGCCCAGCCGGATGAAATGGCGGGCGCAGTGCTCTATCTTGTTTCTGATGCAGCGTCTTTCACTACCGGGACATGCATTACCTGTGACGGCGGGTTTCTGACATAGGATGGACATGGATCAGGCAACCGGCGGAAAATTTTACAATAACAGTTATGGAGGACAATAATGTCATATGAAACAATAGTATATGAACCGGGAGATGATGGAATAGGGATACTGAGCCTTAACAGGCCAGAGTCATATAACGCGGTAAACCACCTGATGATGGAGGAGCTTGAAGCCTTCTGGAAGGAGCGGCTCTATGATCTTGATACAAAGGTGATCATTCTCAAAAGCAACGCTGAAAAGGGGTTCTGCGCGGGCCTGGACATGAAAGAGGCAGGCGCAATGATGCCTGAGATGTCCCCTGAGGAATTCTACCGCTTCCAGGCAAGGCTCGGCCGGGTGAATCTCCACATGAGGCGCGCGCCACAGCCCATAATTACTGCTGTTCACGGGGCTGCTGCAGGCCAGGGATTCAGCTTTGTGCTTGCCTCGGACATACGGGTAATATCACCTGACGCCCGTTTCTGCGCCGCCTATATAAATATCGGCCTTGGCGGCGCTGACATGTCCTGCAGCTATTTTCTGCCCCGCATGATAGGCGCGGGCCGTGCATATGAGTTCATGTATACGGGAAAATTCATGAGTGCTGATGAGGCAATGAACCTGGGACTGGTGAGCAGGATCGTGGAAAAGGAAAAACTCATGGAAACCGCGCTTGAATACGCGAAAATTCTGATCAGCAAAAATCCCCTTGGCCTGCGCCTGACAAAAGAGGCCGTGAACATGAACCTTGACGCGGGCGGGCTGGAACAGGCCCTCAATATCGAGGACAGGAACCAGATCCTGATTACCCTGGCGAACCAGACAAAGATGCTTAAGCAACAGAAGTGATGAATAAAGGGCGGGTGGTCCTGTAGCGGGCCGCCTGCTCAGACATTAAACCTGAAGTTGATAATATCTCCGTCCTCAACCAGGTAGTCCCTGCCCATTACATGGAATTTTCCCGCCTTTTTAAGTGCTTCCTCGCTGCCCGCTTCTTTCAGGTCAGCGTACTTCATTACCTCGGCGCGTATAAAACCCCGCTGAATATCACTGTGTATGGCCCCGGCCGCCTCGGGCGCGCTCAGTCCGTCTTTTATGAGCCACTGCTTTACCTCGTCCTCTCCAACTGTAAAGAATGATATGAGGTTCAGGGACTTCATTGCAAGGGAGGAGAGCGCCTCAAGAGCGGGCTCCTCAATGCCTGTGGCCTCCATGAATTCAGCGCGTTCTTCTTCAGTATCAAGGGCCGCTATCTCGGATTCGATAGCCGCGGAAACCTGTAGAACATTTATGTCCTGGTTCGCGTAACTTTCAGACACTGAAAGGGCCAGGGAGTTGTCCGTGATTTTCGCGTCATCAACGTTAAGGAGCAGGAGCATCCGTTTCATGGTTAGAAAGGGATAACCCGGGATGGCTTTCTTTTCCTCCTCCTGGAGTTCGCAGGTGCGCAGGGGCAGGTCCTTTTCCAGGTGCTCCCTCAGCTTCAGAAGGACATCCTTCTCATCCTTTACCCTCTGGTCATTCTGTTTCCTGATCTCACGGTCAATACGCTCGAGCCTCTTTTCAATGAAGAGCAGGTCGTGGAGTATAAGTTCCTGCGTGATCATGTCAATGTCCCGAAGGGGATCAACAGAGCCGTTTACGTGGTATACTGATTCGTTCTCAAAGGCCCTGATTACAGTGCATAAGGCGTCAGCGTCAGTAATATCATTGATAAAGGCGCTGTCATTCATCGCGTTCTGGTCCAGGCTGCTGAAAAGCACTATGTCGATCCTGGCCGGTGCCTCTTTCCTGGGATTATAGCTTTTTACCAGTGAACTGAAGCGCTGGTCTATTATTGCAGCCTGGCCCGGTAATGATTTTGAACCGGGTGCGCCTGCGTCACTTATTTCCATGCCTGTGAGGAGACTGAATATTGTTTTTCTGCCTGACTGGGGCAGGCCGATGATTCCAAGTTTCATTGTATTTACCTGTACCTG
>Ga0272441_10007652_pt1 | contig 17475 bp, 14 predicted proteins | sample SSMProp6N_FD_193582 | JGI IMG/M metagenome (GOLD analysis project Ga0272441, IMG submission 193582) | Marine sediment archaeal communities from Little Sippewissett salt marsh, Falmouth, MA, United States - SSM-Prop-6N | ecosystem: Environmental > Aquatic > Marine > Wetlands > Sediment ...
ATATCTAATTTAGTCATTAAAGATGAAATGTTGCCAGGGATTCCACTTTCATTGGCCTGCAACGAGAATATTCAACTAAACATTATGACTAAAGCAGGTGGATTTGGCAAAGAGGATACTTTATATTATTTAATTAATAAATTGAAAAATTAATAAAAATGGAGGAAAAGTTTATTGCTAACTAATAGTAAAATATATAATCATGAAAAAAAGAAACCTATTATTGCCATTACCATGGGAGATCCTGCTGGCATAGGAGCAGAGATTACAGTAAGAGCACTAGGAAAGGAAGCGTTTTATAAAAAATCGAAACCCGTGGTTATCGGTAGTTATCCTGTCATGGAAGATGCGTTAAAAATGATTTCTTCAAAATTAAAATTGAATGTGATTAAAAACATTCATGAAATCAAAGGAGAATTCGGCACCATTGACCTCCTGGATTTAAATAATATCACCCTTGATGAATTTGATTATGGTAAGGTAAACAAAAAAGCCGGCAAGGCCTCCCTGGAATACATTTACCGTGGCATTGATTTAGCTTTGGAAGGTTTGGTAGATGCTGTGGTTACCGGGCCTATTCATAAAGAAGCAATTAAAGCTGCTGGCTCACCCTTTGCCGGACATACGGAAATTTTTGCCACGCGCACCAAAACAAAAGATTATGCCATGATGTTGGCCGATGAGGATTTACGTGTTATCCATGTTTCGACCCATGTTTCCTTGCGTTGTGCTTGTGACCTGGTAAAAAAAGAACGGGTTCTAACGGTAATCCGTTTAGCAGATAAAGCTTTAAGAGACCTGGGAATCAAACATCCTAAAATCGGAGTAGCAGGTTTGAATCCCCATGCTGGGGAGGGAGGACTTTTTGGTAGCGAAGAGCTTAAAGAAATAATACCCGCGATAGAGCAAGCGAAAAAAGAAAATATAACCGTTGATGGACCGGTGCCTCCAGATACTATTTTTTCCAAAGTTGTTGGTAAACAATATGATATTGCGGTAGTCATGTATCATGACCAGGGACATATACCTATGAAGGTTACCGGATTTAAATATAACAAAGAAACCAATAAATGGTCAAGTATGAGTGGGGTTAATATAACTGTTGGTTTGCCAATAATTAGAACCTCGGTAGACCATGGCGTTGCCTTTGGAAAGGCAGGTAAAGGTAGAGCTAACGAAGAAAGCATGGTAGAAGCCATAAGAATGGCTATAGATTTTGCGAGAAAAGACAACAAGGAAATAGATTGTGAGGAACAAAAAAAATAGATCGTAGGTCAATGGGGTGCTATGTAATAAGATTTCACATTTTTGCAAATATCGTAAATAAGTTTCACGAAAGAACGAGGTGAAAGCTTTGTTAGATAAGATTAAAATAAGAAAAATAAAACAAAATTTTAATAAAAAAAAGATAGATAATTTACAAGACTACATTCATCAATCTTTTAAAAAAACTGATTTAAAAACCAGAATAAAATCAGGTGCCAAAATCGGAATAACTGTAGGCAGTAGAGGAATTACTAATATTAAGATAATTGTAAAAGAAATTATTTCTGAATTAAAAAATATCAATGCGTTCCCCTTTATTTTGCCAGCCATGGGAAGCCATGGAGGAGCAAATAGTGAAGGACAAAAAGAAGTTTTAGCTTCTTACGGTATAACAGAAAGAGAAATGGGTGTTCCAATAATAGCTTCTATGGATGTGATACAAATTGGAAAAGTGGAGAATAAAATACCTATATATTTTAGTAAAGTTGCGATGGAGGCAGATGGTATCATTGCTTTAAATAGGATTAAAATGCATACAGATTTTAAAAGTAATCTTATCGAAAGTGGCATGTCTAAAATTTTAGCAATTGGTTTAGGTAAGGCAAAGGGGGCAAGTTCGATTCATTCTTTAGGGGTATATGGTCTGAAAAATGTTATTCCCCAAGCGGCGGAATTAATCATTAAAAAGGCTCCTATCGTTCAAGGTGTAGGTATTTTAGAGAACAGTTATGATCAAACGATGAAAATATCCTTTGTTCCACCAGAGGAGATAATAAGGGTTGATAGTGAGTTATTAAAAATATCTAAAGAAATAATGCCTATGTTACCAATAGATGATCTGGATATAGTCATCACTCAGGAAATAGGAAAAAACATAAGTGGAACCGGATTTGATACGAATGTAATAGGTAGGCTTTATATTAACGGTGAAAAAGAAATTATGAAACCCAGGATAAAAAGGCTCTTAGTATTTGACATTACAGAAGAATCTCACGGTAATGCATTGGGGATCGGTTTAGCGGATATTACCACCCGAAATCTTGTTGATAAAATAAATTATAAGGATATGTATGCTAACACCATAACAAGTACCTTCTTAAACCGAGCCAAGATACCTATAACTGCAGATTCGGAAAAAGAGGCCATTGAAATAGCCATAAAAACTTGTTGGGAATTAAAACAAAGTGACTTGAAACTGCTTATAATGAAAAATACACTAGATCTTGAATATTTATATGTTTCAAAAGCAGTTTGGGATCAAATGAAAGGCAATAAAAATATTGATGCCTGCGGAGATTGGGAGAGATTAACTTTTACTGAAGATGGAAAAATGAAAATAAGCTTATAGTCGCCAGTTCATGAAATAATAAATTCTGCTTTTGAAATAAATGCAGTGATAAAAGAAAGATATTTTATGATAATTTAAGAAAAATTTTGCTGAAAATATTATTACAGACTTTATGTGTGGAACGTAATCAGGAAGAAAAGGAGTATTATTTCTTAAATTCACAACTGCCCGCTTTATCCTTTTAAAGAATAAAGCGGGCAGTATATTAACTAAAAAAAATATTTCTTGTTTTTCTCTTACAATTTTAAATCTTTCAATCTTTCCATGGCTTCCTGTAATCTTTCTTTTCCTACAGTTAACGCAATTCTTACATAACCTTCGCCATATTCTCCGTAACCAATACCTGGGGTGACAATGATACCTGTTTTTTCCAGCAATAGATCGGCGAAGTCCATTGAGCTCATATTGTCAAGCGTAGGTACCCAAATATAGAATGAGGCCTTGATGGGCTTGAGATTCCAACCTAATTTATTTAATCCATCGATAACAACATTTCTTCTACCTGTATAAATATCATTCATTTTTTGAATGCTGTCTTGAGGACCGGTTAAAGCTTCCACTCCGGCTCTTTGAATTGCTTTAAAAGCTCCGGAATCAACATTAGTCTTGATGATGGATAGGGCAGAGATAGCCTCTGCATTTCCAACCACAAAGCCTAAACGCCAACCTGTCATATTATAGGTTTTAGACAAAGAATGAAATTCCAGTCCCACATCTTTGGCACCGTCTACTTCCAGGAAACTGTTTGCCTTGTAATCGTCATAAGTCATTTCAGAGTAAGCAAAATCATGACAGACAAGAATATCGTATTTTTTAGCAAATCTGACCACTCTTTCGAAGAAAGATTTATCTGCAACAGCACCTGTAGGATTGTTGGGATAGTTAATGAACATCAATTTTGCTTTTCTGGCAATTTCTTCATCTATCCTTTCCAAATCAGGCAAAAAGCCATTTTTTTCCAATAAAGGCATGATATAGGGAAAGCCGTTAGCGAAAAGTGTTCCAGTTTTGTATACCGGGTAAGCTGGATCAGGAATCAGGCTAAAATCACCGGGATCAATAAAGGCGAGAAAAACATGAGCAATGCCTTCTTTTGAACCGATAAGTGCCATGACTTCTTTATCTGCATCTAAATTGACATCGAATCTGTTTTTATACCAACCAGCGACAGCTTGCCTGAAATCTTCAGTTCCGGCATAAGGTGGGTAATCATGCGTTTTTGGATCCGCAACACTTTCGTTTAATTTTTTAATAATATTATCCGGAGTAGGTTGGTCGGGATCTCCGATTCCTAGATTAATAATATCTACTCCTTTTTTAATTGCTTCAGCCTTTTTTTTATCAATTTCTGCAAATAAATAAGGCGGAATAGCTTTTATTCTTTGTGCAATTTTCATTGAAAGTTTCTCCTTTTGATTATGGTTTTATGTGTATTTTATTATTAAAGTTATTTTAATGGCGAATTGGAAAATCAGTCAATTACCGATTAAATTTCTATTTCACCTTCAAATACAAGTTTTGCGGGTCCGGTCATAAAAACAGGTCCGTTTTCTTTCCATTCGATATCCAAATCTCCGCCCAGCAGGTGAATAACTGCCTGCCGTTCAGTCTTTTTATTTAAAACACTTGCAACCAAGGCAGCACATGCCCCGGTACCACAGGCCAACGTTTCACCGACGCCTCTTTCCCACACTTTAAAATTTAATTCTTTTCTGTTTAAGATTTGGATAAACTCTACATTGGTCTTTTCGGGAAAAATAGGATTATTTTCAATGATTGGGCCTACTTCATTGACTGCTACAGATTTTACATCATCAACAAATATAATGCAATGAGGATTACCCATTGAGACGCATGTAATATTCATTTTTTGACAACAATCAATTTGAAGTTCTTCGTTGATAACAGGAAGATTATCTGAACCTTTCACCGGTATCTGTTTTTTTTGCAATTTTGGCTTGCCCATGTTGACTTTTATTCCGGAAATTTCCTTGTTTTTAAAAATTATTTCAGGAGTGATAACCCCGGCCAATGTTTCCACAGTGAATTTATTTTTTAAAAGGAATTGTTTTTCATAGACGTATTTCGCGAAACATCTGATACCATTACCACACATTTGAGCTTCTGAACCATCAGAATTGTATATCCTCATTCTTAAGTCTGCTATCTTTGAAGGTAAAATAAGAATGATGCCATCAGCACCAATACCAAAATGTCGGTCACAAAGCTTTACTGATAAATCAGGAAGAGAAAGATCTTTATTCGGTTGTTCGTTCATGCAATTAATTAAAATAAAATCATTTCCCAGTCCATGCATCTTTGCAAAATTTATTTTCATGTGATTTTTCCTTTAATTGTTTTTATTTTTCTCATCAATACAAGCAATTTGGCTTTGCATTATAAAAAAGTGAAATGAAATTTAAAATTGCAAAGCCAAAGGTATAAATTTATTAAAACTAATCAATATAAACTATTTGATTAAACGGTTAATTCTGTTTATATGTTTAACACATCTTTCATTTCATAAAAAGCTACGGGTTTATCAACCATAAATCTTATTGCCTGGATAGTGCCGTGCGCAAATGTATCACGGGTATGTGCTTTGTGAACTAATTCAATTCTTTCTCCCAGAGCAGTAAATATTACTGTATGTTCTCCGGCAATATCTCCTCCCCGAATAGAATGAATGGCTATTTCGCCTTTTTTTCTTTCACCGACCATCCCCTCTCTTCCGTAAATAGCTACATCATCCAGATTTATATGTTTTGCACGGGCAATTTCCTGTGCAATCTTTTTTGCGGTACCGCTGGGAGCATCTTTTTTAAATCGGTGGTGAGATTCAACGATTTCAATGTCATATTCATCACCTAAAGACACTGCTGTATCAGCCGCAAGCTTAAAAAGAAGGTTTACACCCAGGGACATATTCGGAGAAAAGAGAAAAGGTATGTTTTTTGCCATATTCTTCAATTTTTCAATTTCTTTTCCTGAAAACCCGGTAGTACCCATAATCATGGTTTTTTTAAATCTAGCAACAACTTCCAAGTGATGGAAGGAGACCATTGGATTTGTAAATTCAACAATCTGATCTGCTTGTTGAACAATACTTTCCAAATCGCTGCTAATTTGAATTTTACTTTTTCCGTGACCTGTCAACATTCCCCAATCTTTTCCTATGTCAGGATGATTGGGAGATTCAATGATTCCTATCAATTTCATCTGGTCATTTTGGAAAACCAATTGAGCGATTTTTGAAGCCATTCTTCCACGACCGCCACAGATAATTACTTTGACCATCTTATCCCTCCAATAGATTGTATTTTTCCAAATCTGCTTTTAGTTTGTTAAGATTATTTTCACTCATTGGAACTAAAGGCAGTCTCAAATCTCCGGCTGGCAATCCCATTAGTTGAACACTGGTCTTAACCGGTATTGGATTGGATTCATAAAACATAGCGTTGCTAAGAGGATAGACTTTCGATATAAAGATATCCTGTGCAGACCGGTAATTCCCTGATTCAAATTCACGAACCAGATTAGCTACGTCTGACGGAATAATGTTGGCTACAACCGAAATAACGCCTTTCCCTCCTATGGATAAAACCGGAAGTATTAGTTTGTCATCTCCGGATAATAGTGTTATCTTGTCTCCACATAATTCAACGATTTGGGCCATCTGGTCCAAATTACCACTCGCTTCTTTGACTGCCACAATATTTTTTAAATCAGCTAGGCTGGCAAGCGTTTCGGGTAATAAATTCACGCCGGTTCGTGATGGAACATTATAAACGATAATAGGAATGTCTACACTTTCGGCAATTTTTTTATAGTGCAAATACAAACCTTTTTGAGTGGGTTTATTGTAATAGGGAACAACAACGAGAGCCCCATCTGCACCCGCTTTTTTCGCATGTGCGGTTAATTCCAGCGCTTCCCATGTGCTGTTAGATCCGGTACCTGCAATAACTGGAATTCTCCCTGCAACCGCATCAATGGTTACCTCAACGACTCTTTTATGTTCTTCATGGGATAGAGTAGGTGATTCTCCCGTAGTACCGCAAGGGACAATTCCGTCCGTTCCATTTTTTATATGAAACTCAACCAGCTCTTTGATTCCTTTTTCATCAATTTCTCCATTTTTTGTAAATGGGGTAACCATTGCAACGAGTGATCCTTTAAACATTTTAATCCTCCTTTAGAGTGAATAGCGTATACAACGAAATGCCTTCGTTTTTATTCACTTTTTATACTATTTGATTATTTTAGCATAACACCACAATTTCATTTATGAATCGTTAATTAATTTAACGATTTTCTGTCTTATTGATTTACTCATTCTTGCCTTGTTTGTAATGTGATTTGTCAATCAACGTTCAATGAAATTCATTAATTTTAATTTTCTTGGGTGACTACAATACCACCTTCTTCTAATGATTTGTTGATAATATTGTATGCATATTCTCTATCTTTCCATTCCAGGAAGATAAGGATATCTGTTTTTATTGTTGTCATCTCGATAATGTTAACATTATTTTCAGCTAAAGGCCGGGTAATTCGCTCAATAATTCCAGGTGTTTCGATAAAATCTCTACTTCTGGCGATAATTAAAGAAACTTCTTTCTTTAATGTAACAGATTTTAACTGTTCATTTTCAATGACAACAGGATGGATTAAATCGTAAGATTTTTGAGAATATTTTTCCAGAATATATAATCCAATATGCTGTGTTCCAATAGATATGCCAAAAAGGCTTATTTTTTGATCTGAAATAGGCGAAATTATTTTGTTCAGTAAACTGTGTGTATTGAAAATATTTTCCCCTAATATGGTTAACATGGTTAATTTTTCTTTAAAAAGGATTAACTTGCTTTTAAATGCGCCGATTATTTCCGTTCCCATTTCTTCCAAATTGCCATTTTGAAAATGAATGATTTTTGCTTTCATTTTATCTGTTTTATATTTTAATGCCTTGGGATGCAAGACCTTTGCGCCTCCTTCTGCCAATATTCCCATTTCTTCAACGCTTATCCTTTTTAAAGTGACAGGTTTCTTGATGATGCGGGGATCTGCACTCAAAACACCCGCAGCATCTGTGACAATAACCACTTCATCAGCTTTTAAGAATTTTCCAAGAGCAAATGCAGTAATATCGCTACCGCCCCGCCCCAAAGTAGTAATATTTCCATTTTCTTGATTCCTGCCCAGGAAACCACATACAATTGGAATTATGCCTTTCTTCAGCAGGGGAACAAGAATGTTTTGACATCTTTCCTGACTTTCTTTGGGAAGAATTTTAGCATCATTGAAATTTTCATCAGTTATAATAGGAAATTTTTCATCCGCAGGATCAAAATACTGGGAAGAAAATCCCATAGACTTTATAGTTGCTGATAAAATTCTGGCACTAATGCGTTCTCCCATGGATACGAAATCTGCATAGTCTTTGTCTTCAATCTGTTCCTTTGTAGAATTTCTTAATAGCGAAGTGAGTGAATTCGTAGTATTTCCCATAGCTGAAACGACTACGACAGTTTCATATCCCTTTTTTACTTGTTGAATGATGGATTTTGCGGCCTTTTTCAATCTTTCTGGATTTTGCACGCTAGTACCACCAAATTTAACAATTATTCTCATTACATTCACCTTTATTCTAATATTCTAATTATTTAAAATTATCTAAAACCATTCCGGCAACCTGTCATTTTTGACCAGATCAGCATAGGTTTCCCTTTTGACCATCAAGCCGGATTGACCCTTATTGACCAGGACGACTGCCGGTTTGGGTAGCCCATTGTAGTTGCTAGCCATGGAATGATGATAGGCCCCGGTGGAGAATATCACCAGTAGATCCTCTTTTGATGCCTTGGGCAGGTTGATATCCTTGATCAGGATATCTCCGGATTCACAACATTTGCCACCGATGGTCACCGTCTCTGTCGGGGCATCAGCCGGCTTACCCAGGATGGCGGCCTCATATTTGGCATCATAGAGGATGGGCCGGGGATTGTCCGGCATGCCCCCATCCACCAACAGATAGGTCTTGATGCCCGGGATCTCCTTGATCGTCCCGATGGTATACAGGGTAATCCCCGCTTCTCCGACAATGGACCTGCCGGGTTCGATCAGGATTTTGGGCATGGCAATTCCCTGTTTTTCAACTTCGTCCCTTAAGGCCTTGACCAGCAGATCAACGAAATAGGCAATAGTGGGTGGGGTATCGGAGGCGAGATATTTGATGCCCAGTCCGCCGCCCAAATCCAATTTGGGGGTCTCGATGCCATAGAGGTCCTTGATTTTTTTGATGACCTTGACCATTTCTTCTATGGCTAGAGTATAAGGAGACAGGTCATAGATCTGGGATCCCAGGTGACAGTGCAGGCCCTCATAGACCAAATGCTTTTGGGATAATACCTTGGCCATGAAGGCAGGTATTTTGTCGATGCTGATACCGAATTTGGAATCCACCTGGCCGGTTCGGATATGCTTATGGGTATGGGTATCGATCCCCGGGGTGACCCGGATGATCACTTTTGCTTGGGTATCCAGGTCTTTGGCAATCTCTGCAATGGTCGCAAGCTCCGCTTCATTGTCCACCATGAGGGTACCGACGCCCTTTTCAAGGGCATAGGTGATCTCTTCTCTGGATTTGTTGTTGCCGTGGAAGTAGATTCTCTCCGGAGGGAAATTACCCGATAAAGCAATGGCTATCTCTCCGGCAGAGGCCACATCCAGGCTCATTCCCTCATCTGCAAGAATACGGGCCATGGTCTTCACCAAAAAGGCCTTGCTGGCATAGAGTATCTCATGATCCACCCGGTTCCGGGAAAAGGCCTCCTTGTATTCCCTGCATCGTTGCCGGATGATATTTTCCGCGTAGACATAACAGGGCGTACCGTAGGTTTTGCTGATGACCTCAAGGTCACACTGGTCAAAAGTGAGGTTTCCCGCCGCATTGACAGAAAAACCCTCCCGATTGATTTTGATATTCTTTTTTTCTCTATTCATTTTTTCCTCCGTCATTTGTTTATGAAAAATAAAAAAGGCAACTGATAAGCGCTAAACTCATCAATTGCCAATATTACAAGACAATCTTGTACCCACATTTTCTCATTTGATGAGATAGCGCTCCATCGGAAAGAGGGTGCCTTCCCGATGACAGTTTTATAGTTGTTCACTATAAACCCAGCATAAAAAATAGAGCCATTCTTGTTTATGCTTCGGCGAGAACCCCTTTCATGATAAATCTTCATAGCTCCTCTTTTTATCATTACTGATGGTTGCTCGCACCTCTACCTAACTATAAAAGCAAGGCAATAATATTAAATTTTCAATAAGATAACATACAATGACACAAATGTCAAACAAGATAGGTAGTGTAAATTGAAAAATCCATTAAGTAAAATTTTTTTATAGACAATGAAGGGGATGAAAATGATCTTTTTGCCCTACTATTTAGATCAAAAATCTAAATAAAGATATATCGAAGAGAATATTATTAACTCTATTGTGTTTTTATTTAAACGTAATAACATGGAAAATGATGCGATATTTATGCATATTTGGTAGGTAAAGCAAGATTATTAATGATTTTGCTACATGCCGAAGTGACAGGTTGGAAACGACAGATAATAATGATTTATTAAGAAATTATGATGTAGTTTGCTTTTGAGAAAATAGATTCTTATAGTATAATTCAAATATATAAAAGAGGAGGCAAGTGATAGATATGAATAATAATTCTTTCAAAACCGTTGTTGTTCCGGTTACCATTGCATCGGAGCTAGAAAGAGAGCAAGGTAAGTTTAAGGTGGCGCTTATAGCTCATGACAGTAAAAAAGCGGACATGCTTGCTTTTACTGTTAAAAATAGAGATATTTTAGAAAAATGTAGTTTAATTGCAACAAAGGCAACAGGCCAACTGATCAATAAGAAAACCACACTTGAAGTGAAAGAAGTGATGCCTGGTCCGGAAGGCGGTGATCTGCAAATAGGTGGACTTGTTGCAAGTGAGGAAATGGACTTGGTTATATTCCTAAGAGATCCTTTGGCTAAACAGCCTCATGATCCGGATATAGCTGCGTTGATGAAGGTTTGTGATGTGCATGATATTCCTCTGGCAACTAATTTATCTTCTGCGGAAATATTGCTGAGAGGATTGGCGGAAAAACTAAATGATTGACTATTGTTTGATTGAGTATAATTTAAATTTAAAAATAACCACCCATTGTTTTAACTTATCACAACATTAAAAATCAAGTAAATACCTATAAAATAACCAAGAAAAATTAACCAGGCTGCAGCACCTAAGTGAAATATTGCTTTTCTAGGCTTATATACCGCACTGGCGATAGCTAGACTGGTAAGTAATATGGCTATTAGTGCACTGACAATGTATTGTGATGAGACAACGCTTAGAATCGGGGCGCCTGAATAAAAAATATCAGAAAAGAAGGGTATGGTCATATTTAAGATATTGGCACCAAGTATGATTCCCAGAGCAAGGTCATAAGCCTTTAATTTGATAGCTGCTATTGAAGTGACCAATTCTGGTAATGAGGTTATGATTGCCAGCATGATAGTTCCCATAAAGGTGCTACCCCAGCCGGTTATTTCAGCCAGTTGATTGGCAATTTTTGCCAAATGAATCGCAGTGAATACAATCACTGTTCCTGCAATAATAAATTTAATATTTACGTGTAAAAGGGAATAGTTGGAATAGTTTTCCTCCGGCATGCCCATGACATCTTTAGGATTATTCTTTTTGCTATAACGAAATATGATGAAAATACCTAAAAAATATATGATAAATAAAAGTAATGAATCGAGACCAACACCAAAAAGGAGAGTTGAAGTTTTAAATAGCATAGAGAGGGCAGCAATAGTGAATAGAAATATTCCCAAAATACCTGTAAGTGTTTGTCCTGTGTGCACTTCTTTAAAAAGCGGACCAGGTCCATGTGCAAAATCGATGACAGCTATGATAAGTAAATTAAACATGATGCTTCCAAAGATATTTCCAATAGCCAAATCAGGTGCATTGATCCATGCAGCACTTGAGCTGGATGAAATCTCTGGTAAAGAAGTAGCCAGCGGGATTAAAGCTGCTCCAATCCATAAACGTCCCAAACCACTCTTTTCTGCTATAATGTCTCCGTAACGGGTAAGTTTTATTCCAACTAAAATGATAGTCAAAGCACATATTAAGAATAGAAACCAAAGAATGAACAATTTTTTTGTTTTCTCCTCTAATTAAAATAAGAAATAAAAGCCACAAGTTACCCATATGGTAATGAGAATAACAAAATGAATTATAACATTTCTTAATAAGTGAATCAATAGATAAAGTAACTGTATTGGTTAAAGAGAATTTAAAATCGATTTTAAAAAAAACAAAAATGAATTAAAATAGATTTGCCAATCAATTTTTAAGAAAATTAAGATAAATTTAATAAAAATTATAAGTAGAGATGATAGATTTATTTTGTTTTATTGACAATATAGAAAAACCCTGTTTAAAAATATGAAACGGGAAAGAAGGATTTATCAGGAGAACGACAATTGTAGCAGGAATCTTTAATTTATTGTATAATAATTTAGAAAAGAATAGGCTTATAAATAGCCTTGATAAATTATCCTACATTAACTAATAATAATAGTGATTAAAAAAGCCGGCATAAGTGAAAAAAGGAGAAAAAATGATCGAAGTTAGAATTTCAGGTGTAGCCATTGATCCGATTACCAAAGGATTTGTGGTTATTTTGAAAGATGAAATTAAAAATAGATGGCTACCAATCTGGGTAGGTCCTTACGAAGCAAAAATGATCTCTTTAGCTTTAGAGGAAATTAAACCAAAAAGGCCATTACCTCATGATTTAATGAAAAACATGCTTAATGTTTTGGATGTCGTTGTTAACAGAATAGTCATTTGTAATCTAGAAAAAGATACCTATTTTGCGAGAATTAGCTTGACAAGAGAAAATAAAGTAGAAGAAATAGATGCACGCCCGAGTGATGCAATTGCTTTAGCCCTCAGAATAAATGCACCTATCTATGTTACAGAAGAAATATTAAAGAAAGCCTCAACGGGAAAAATCACCATCGAAAACGAAAATGAGATAAAAATTGAGCAACTAAAGGAAGAGATGCAAAAGGCAGTAGAAAAAGAAAATTATGAGGAAGCTGCAAAAATACGAGACCAAATAAAACATTTGAAAAAAGATAATTAAGGCCAATGATAAGCCTTTAAAAGGAAGGGATAAATTGATTTATGAGAAAAGTAATCATTGATTCAGAAATATTTGTGCAATTCCCTCATTTTAAGCGAGGAATTATTATTATTGATGATATTGAAAATTCACTGGGAAATAAAAGGATTAAAAAACCTTTAAATAAAGAAATTGCCCAGAGAGTAAAAGAAGAAAGTTGCAGCGAAGGGCCATTCATCAAGGCTTGGGAGGAAGCGCATTTAAAATTTAATTCAGATCCGGTGAAATATCCACCTTCCATCAAAGCTTTACTGGTAAGGATTTGCAAAGGAGGAGGATTTCCTTTTATAAATTCAGTTGTAGCTCTTTTTAATTATATTTCAGTTAAATATCTTGTTCCCTGTGGTGGAGACGATATTGATAAAATTAAAGGCAATTTACATCTTGGTTTTGCCAAAGGAGATGAAACCTTTATTCCTTTAGGTGGAGAAGAATTAGAAAATCCTCAACCGGGAGAAGTTATTTATTTTGATGATGATACGTTCAAAGTCATGTGCAGAAGGTGGAATTGGAGAAATGGTGCATTTAGTAAAATTACAGAGAATACAAAGAAAATAGTAATTAATATTGACGGCATTGGTTGTATTCCGGAAACCGTTATCTTTGAGGCGAGGGATGAATTGGCAAAATTATTGATTGAGCAATGCAAGGCAAATTTGACCACCGAATTTTTAGATATAAATAAAAACGAGATTGTCATTCCCGTATAGTAGGATAAATCGAATTTTAGCACAAAAAGAAAGGAAGTAAAGACGTGAAAAATAAATTCAAATTTTACCGGAATAGCCTGAAAGATTTAAAACCGTATGATCCTCACGAAATACCACATAAAATAAAACTCAATGCCAATGAAAATCCTTATGGATTGCCCGGTGAAATCATCGATGATATTTTAAAACAAGCTAAAAAATTAAAATATGCTCAATATCCCAATGCAAACGCTAATATGTTAAGCGAAGAAATAACTTCTTCCTTTGGATTAAATAGAGATAATATAGTCATAGGAAATGGTTCCGATGAACTTATAGAATATTTGGTCAAGGCTTTTACCGAAAAAGGAAGAGGCATTATTGCTCCCATGCCTTCTTTTGCCATGTATAAAATATATGCTTCTATCCACGGTACTGATTTTATCCAGATTCCTTTAAGTCAGGATGATTTTTCTTTAGACGTAGAAAAACTATTAAAAGAAGCAAAAAAAGAAAATGTTTCATTGATATTTCTGGCTTATCCAAATAGTCCCACAGCGAATTATTTTAAAGAAGAAAAAATAATAAGAATCTTGGAAGAATCAGGCTGTTTAGTGGTTATCGATGAAGCATATTGCGAATTTGGTGAAAAAACTTTGGCGACCCATATTTCACAATACAACAATCTCGTCATTCTTAGAACATTCTCCAAAGCCTATTCTTTGGCAAGTCTGCGGGTTGGTTATTTGCTTTCCAATGCCAAAGTCATTGAAGAAATAAGAAAAGTAAAAAGTCCTTTTAACGTTAATTCCTTTTCTCAGCTCGCAGCGAGAGTTGTTTTTAAAAACAAAGATGTGTTGCAAAAGAGAATTAATAAAATTATCAGCGAGCGTGATAAATTAATTAAAAAAATAAATACACTTCCATTTCTAAAAGCACATCATTCGAAAACGAATTTCATATTAGCCGAGATAGCTACCTTAGATGAACAAAAAATAGTTTTCAATGGATTATTGGAAAAAGGTATTTTAGTCCAAATGATAAATGAACCGGATTATTCCACTTCCCGGTATTTTTTACGAATAACGGTTGGAACCGAACAAGAAAACCTTTTTTTAATGGAAGGTTTAAAATATTGTCAAACACTTCTTTAATAAAAATATTGGAAATAGTAAAAACATGAAGTTATTTAAGGAGATAGATAAGTATGATTAAATTTGATAAGTTTACCATAAAATCTCAAGAGGCAATTGGAGAGGCGCAACAAATTGCTGCTGCCTATAATCATCAGGAAATACGAGAAGAACATCTACTTATGGCATTAATCAAACAGAAAGATGGTGTTATTCCTGCCATACTGCATCAACTGGAGGTTAATAGGGAAAGCTTTCTAGCTAATCTGGAAAGAATATTGGAAAAAATTCCAAAAGTATATGGAGAAACAAGCGGACAGCAATACATCGCAACCACTTTGAACAATATATTAAACCATGCTTTGCAGGAAGCCGGAAAAGTAAAAGATGAATTTGTAAGTACCGAACATATAATGATTGCATTAGTAGATACTACGGGGAGCAGGGTTTCTGAAATATTAAAAGGCCATGGAATAACAAAAGAAAGTATCTATAAAGTGTTGATGGATATTCGCGGTAATCAAAGAATCACTGATCAAAATCCGGAGGAAAAATACCAGGCTTTAGAAAAATATACGCGGAATTTAACCAATTTAGCACGCAGAGGCAAACTTGATCCGGTCATTGGTCGAGATGATGAAATCCGACAGGTAATGCAAATTTTATCGAGACGAACCAAAAATAATCCGGTATTGATTGGAGAGCCCGGTGTTGGTAAAACTGCTATTGCAGAAGGTTTAGCCCAAAGGATCATTAATCGGGATGTCCCGGAAGGATTAAAGGACAAAAAAATATTGGTCTTGGACATTAGTTTAATGGTTGCCGGTTCAAAATATCGGGGGGAATTTGAGGATCGATTAAAGGCAGTCTTAAAAGAAATTGAGCAGTCAAGTGGTGAAATCATTATTTTTATCGATGAATTGCATACGCTGGTTGGCGCTGGTGCAGCAGAAGGAGCCATTGATGCATCAAATATGTTAAAACCGGCTTTAGCCCGTGGCGAATTGCATTGTATAGGGGCAACAACGCTTAAAGAGTATCGTAAGTATATTGAAAAAGATGCTGCTTTGGAACGAAGATTTCAACCGGTATTGGTCAAAGAACCATCCGTGGAAGCAACCATTTCCATTCTCAGGGGACTAAAGGAAAAGTATGAGGTGCATCATGGAGTAAGAATTAAGGATTCTGCATTAATTGCTGCAGCAATTTTATCAAATCGCTATATTTCAGATAGATTTCTACCGGACAAAGCCATTGATTTGGTTGATGAAGCTTCTTCCCGACTAAGAATGGAGATTGATAGTTTGCCTGTAGAAATCGATGAAGTGGAAAGAAAGATTATACAATTTGAAATTGAAAAGCAAGCTTTGAAAAAGGAAAAAGATAGCACTTCAAAGGAAAGATTAGCTAAAATCGAAAAGCAACTAAGTACTATTAAGGAAAAACGAGATAGCATGAAGTTGAAATGGATAAATGAAAAAGAGAATATTCAAAAAATTCAAAAGATAAAAAGCGAAGTTGAACAGATTAAAATGGAGGCAGAAAAAGAGGAAAGAGAAGGGAACTTGAATCGGGTAGCTGAATTAAAATATGGAAAACTTCCCCAATTGCAAAAGAACTTGGATGAAGAAAAGAAAAAATTGGCAAATTTACAAAAAGAACATAAGATGTTAAAAGAAGAAGTCGGAGAAGAGGATATTACTCAAATTATTTCAAAATGGACAGGAATTCCGGTGGGTCGCCTGATGGAAGGTGAATCCGAAAAATTAGTTCGCATAGAAAAAATGCTTAAAGAAAGAGTCGTTGGACAGGATCCTGCAATTGAATTGGTAGCCAATGCGATCAGAAGATCGCGTGTTGGAATCTCTGATCCAAATAGACCGGTAGGCTCGTTTGTTTTTATGGGACCAACTGGCGTAGGAAAAACCGAACTTGCCCGTAGTCTTGCAGATTTTTTATTTAATAATGAAAACTTTCTGGTCAGAATTGATATGTCGGAATATATGGAAAAACACAGTGTCGCCCGCCTGATTGGTGCACCTCCGGGGTATGTCGGATATGAAGAAGGAGGGCAGTTAACTGAAACCGTAAGACGACAACCTTATTCGGTCATCCTTTTTGATGAGATTGAAAAAGCACATCAAGATGTTTTTAATATTCTTTTACAGGTATTAGATGATGGCCGATTAACCGATGGACAGGGGAGAGTAGTAAATTTTAAAAATTCAATTCTCATCATGACCTCAAATATCGGCAGTCAACTGATCTATGAAATGAATGAAAATAATAGAGAAGAAATGGAAAAAAAGATCATGGACGTTTTGAGAGGACATTTTAAGCCGGAATTTCTTAATAGAATTGATGAAATAGTTATTTTTAACAATCTATCCAAAGAACAGATTATTGAAATTGCTGAGATACAAATTAATATTTTAAAGAAAAGGTTGAAATTAAAAAAGATGGATTTGATTGTAACCAAAAAAGCAGAAGAATTCTTAGCCGAAAAAGGATATGATACTCGTTATGGGGCACGTCCTTTAAAGAGGACAATTCAAAAATTAATACAGGATCCTTTGGCCTTGATGGTTCTGGAGAATAAATTCAAAGAAGGAGATCTTATAGAGGCTGACCTTGACAAAGGGACCGGTAAAATTACTTTCAAAAAAAGATAATTCTTTGAGTCTGGATAACTGTAAATAAAATTGAAATTTAAAACGGATATCCTTTTGTTGGCCCAAAGCAATCAAAGAGGTTGTTCATTGGAAATGCAGATT
>Ga0272441_10007653_pt1 | contig 17474 bp, 5 predicted proteins | sample SSMProp6N_FD_193582 | JGI IMG/M metagenome (GOLD analysis project Ga0272441, IMG submission 193582) | Marine sediment archaeal communities from Little Sippewissett salt marsh, Falmouth, MA, United States - SSM-Prop-6N | ecosystem: Environmental > Aquatic > Marine > Wetlands > Sediment ...
TGCAGGATGTCCTTACGGACACCCCGCCACGGCTCGGGGCCGGCTTGGGTCGCTACTGCCTTACCGTATGGCTCTTTCATCCACTACTCTCCGCCAGCTACTGGCGCATCCCCCGTTCCGGGGCTCTTGTCTGATGGGCGACCGGCTACCACGGGCTCGCGCCCGTGGCTACCGATCAATCGCCCTCCGGGCTGCAGAGACGGCCGGTCTTCTGACCGGCCGCTGAACGGCAGGGCCGCACGTCGGCGACCTCCCGACAATCGCCCAAGGGGCTCTTCGGTCTCCGAAGCCGGACGTTGATCCGAGACGCACGACTGTGGCCCGTTGCGCTTGCCGAACGCGGCGATCGCCTCGGCCACGCGGCGCCGGAAAGCGAAGTAGCTCTCGTCGTCCCGGGCGAACGTGCCGTCGTCCTGGATCAGCGCGTCCATCTTCAGCAGTTTCTCGGCGGCGGCGACGGCGGGGCTCGACGGACCCCCTCCGGCCTTGGCCGCGCGGACGAGGCGGCGCAGCAGCCAGAGGGACTCGTAGTCCTCCAGCCCGTCGCGGAGGGCCTTGAGGCGGATGGACGGATACGGCACGCCGTCGGGGCCGGGGTAGAGCAGGTAACCGTCGCCGTTGTACCGCCCGAACGTGTTGGGGTTCCACCGCGTGGCCGGCCACTGGTTGGGCGGCTTCTTTCGCCAGTTCGGCCCCCAGGAGTTGGGCGACCAGTACTCGAAGCCCGCCGCGCCGTACTTCCAGCAGAACATCGGGAGGATTCGCGCGTCGAGCAGCGGGTACTCGATGAAGAGGTTCGGGCGGTCGCTGGGATAGCAGCAGACGGCCAGCCAGACCTCCGTGCCGCGCCGCTGGAGGCTCGCGACACCGGTGCGGTGGTACTGGGCGACGTACACGTCGAAGACGTCGACCGACCCCTCCAGCGCCTTGACGCCCTCGGGCTGGTTGAGGCATTGCAGGACCCGCAGCTCGGGCGCGGCGGCCTTGACGGCCCGGGCGATCTTGCGGACCTCGGGCCAGGCCGAGCGCGGCGCCTCGTCGTACGTGTAGACGTACGCCTTGTCGATCCAGCCCTTCTCCCGGAGGTGGTCCCCGTAGGCCTTGAGCATCTCGGTGAACTGGGCGACGAACTCGGGGGTGTAGGCCGTCTTGCCGGCCCGCTTGAGGTTCGGGGCCGTGCCCATGATGAAGGCGTTCATCCCCTGGCCGATCAGGCGCTCCAGCGTCGCGTCCACGGCGGAGAAGTCGAACCGGCCGGTCTTGCGGTCCTTGCGAACCCTTGCCGCCACCTCCCCGCCGGGCCCGAGCCGGTGGGCGAGGAGAATATCCTGGTACCGGCGGATGATCTCGGCGTAGCGGCTGTTGTCGGCGGGCGACCACTTCAACCCGTAGAACGCGCGGATCACCCCCGTGCCCAGCCAGGTCAGCGTTCGCAGGTGGGTCTCGTCGGGGAGGGCAAAGTCCCACACGGTGGCCGTCACCGGCACGGCCGTGGGCTTCCCGCCCTTGGGGACGACGGTCACCGTGCCGCGGTACGTTCCCGGGCGCGCGTCGGCCGGGGCGTGCAGCTCGACCCACACGGGCGTCCGGGACAGGCGTCGAACGGTGAACGGCCCCGGGGGCATGAGCGGGTCCGGGTAGAGGCCGACCCGATCCACCGGGTACGGCGGGGAGAAGGTGGTCTCGACGAAGTCGACGCGGCGCCAGGAGATCGCGTCGGCGGGGATCGTCGCCCCGCCGGGCCCGCGGAGGGGCGAGCACTCGATGCGCTCGATCGCCACGTCGCGCCACGGGGCCTCGACGACCACCTGGAACGCCTCGCGTTCGTTGCGGGCCAGGCCGATCGCCGCAGCCGGGGGCGCGGCGGGCGCGTAATCCGTATCGGGGAACACCTTCTCCAGCGCCGTCGCGGCGGCCACGCGGTATCCCGGCGAGCCGGGCGGCTCGGGGATGGCCTTGGGCTGGGGGGGCATCAGCGCGGGCGTGTCGGGCGCCTCGGCGAGGGCGTTGACGTCGACGGTCCGGACGGAGACGTCGTCGATCCAGATCGAGCCGCGGGCCTTGGAGTAGAGGAAGATCATCAGCGTCTGGCCGTCGGCCCGCTCGTGGCGGACGGGCACGACGCAGCGCTTGGTGACGTGGGTCCAGTCGTAGGTTCCGCGGGGCAGGTCCAGCTTGTCCCAGCCGTCGCCGGGGGTGCCCTCGTAGTTCAGGAAGATCCGCCCGCCCTCGGCGCCGCGGGCCTTGATCCAGAACGAGACCTTCAGGATCGTCCCCGGCCGGAGCGTGAACGGGCTCGATGCGATTCCGCCCCGACCCTTCTTCTCGCAGCGGATCTCGCAGCAGCGCCGCCCGGAGTGGGCCTCGTCGGACACGTGGACGGTATACCGGCCGCCCTCCCAGCCCCCGCCGAACAGCCAGCCCTCGAACGGGCACGGCTTGGCCCCGCCGTAGAACGCCCGTGTCTCGGCGGGCAGCGAGGCCGCCAGGTCCGCCCCGCCGGTCTTCTCGAATCCGCCGTTGGCGATCAGCTCGTCCCCTCCGGCCGGCCCGGCCGCTGCGCCCGCCGCCGCCAACGCCACGATGCACCACGCGTTTCTCATCACGCACTCCCGAGGTCCAACCTACACGGTTTGCTTTTGGGCCCGGCCGCTCGGCGCGGCGTCCAGGAACTTCAGCAGTTGATAGAGCACCGCCATGCGCGGCGTGGGGCAGGCGGCCTCCCGGGCGGCGCGGAGGGCCACGCCGCAGATCGCCTCGACCTCCATCGGCCGGGCCGCCTCGTAGTCCAGCAGCATGCTGGGGCGATACGGCTTCATCCGCGCGGTGTCGGCAAGCTGGCTTCGGATGAAGTCCTCGGGGATGACGCGCCCGGCCACGGCGCTCGCGCCGGCGGCCACCTCGCGCATCAGCTCCTCGGCGAGCGCGCGGGTGTGGGGATCGGCCATGATGCGGTCGGTCGCGGCACGCAGCACGACGGTCAGACCGTTGAAGGGCACGTTCCAGATGAGCTTCTTCCAGCGGGCGAGGACGAGGTCGGCGGCGTAGCGAACGCGAATGCCGGCCCGCTCGAAGTCCGTGCCGACGGCCCGCATGCGGTCGGTCACGCCGCACGGCCCGCCGGCGGGGTCGAAGTCCGCCAGCGTGACGTACCCGTAATCCAGGTGCCGGATATGCCCGGGCCCGATCTTGTTGGAGCACAGAAAGCACAGGCCGCCCATCACCCGCCCGGGCCCGACGATGCCCGCCACCTGCTCCTCGGTGCCCAGCCCGTTCTGGAGGACCAGCACGACGCCGCCGTCGGCCACCACGGGCGGCAGCAGGTCCGGCAGGAGGTGGTTCGCCGTCGTCTTCAGGCAGACGCAGACCACGTCGCAGGGCGGCATGTCCTCGGCCCGGGCGTAGGCGTGGACGCGGGGCAGGTGGAAGTCCCCGTCGACCGAGTCGACCCGCAGGCCGTGGTCTCGCACGTGCTCGTAGTCCGAGTGCAGCAGGAAGTGCACGTCCGCCCCCGCTCGGGCCAGCCGCCCCCCGTAGAACCCGCCCAGTGCCCCGGTGCCCAGGATGGCGTAGCGTCGATCGGCCATGGCCGAGAGCCTACCGCCGGTCCCGGGGCAATGCAACGCCGGCGGAGGCGGGCCCCGCCTGGACTGACGGGGCGCTCTATTCGCGGGCGGCAGGAGAGCCGGGCCCGGAAGGGGCCCGCAGCGTCAGCAGCCCAAGCCGGTACGGCAGCAGGCTGTAGTTCGCTCGAATCGCCGGATCGCGCCCCTGGTACAGCATCTGCAAGTTCTTCGGGTCGATCGTCATCGTCTCATCGTGCCCGTCGCGCAGCAGCTCCCCGTGGCTGACGTCCTTCGTCCAGGGGGAGACGCCCTCCTCGAACGTCACGTTGTTGACGCCCGCGAACGGCTGGCGATAGCTGTCCGCTTGCGGCAGCGGCGTCCACGTTCCGTCCAGCCGGTCCGACGTGAACGCGCGGTAGTACCGGACGGGGCTCAGCGCCTCGACCAGCGTCAGGTACTTCTTCGTCCCCTTGATCCGGTACGTCATGCTGCCCTCGAAGAGAACGTCGCGCGTCTCCTGGATGGCAATCTCCGGGTTGCTCATGCCCTTGGGAAAATCCTCGATCTTCGTCCGGCTGCGGTAGAGCCTGCCGTTATCGCCCGTGAAGAACAGGTACGCGTGCGTGTCGTCGCAGATGACCCAGTAGTCGATCCAGAGCCGGGGCGCCCCCGAGGGCTTGCCGGTGAAGAAGTCCCTCGGCCGGCTCCAGGTCTCCGGCTTGGAGAGGTCGTCCGTCGTGCAGTACTGTGGGTGCTGGGACTGGAAGACCAGGTACCACTTCTTGTGCGGCCGAAAGAAGAACACGTGCGGCGCGCAGTGATAGCCTCGAAGGTTCGGATTGGCGTCCACGTAGTAGGGCTTGGCCTTGGCCGCGTCGGCCCAGTCCTTGAAGCTCAAATACACCATGCTCCAGTGGCCGCGGTTGTTGGCCGTGGTCGCGTAGACGTGCCACTTGCCGCCGTACCGGACGACCGTCGGGTCCTTGACGGACACCAGCTTGTGGGTGTCGTCCGACACGGGGGCGATCAGCGCGCCGCTGGAGGTCCATCGGAGCGGGCCGGCCAGCGGCGTCTGCGGCGCCGCCTCGGGCTGCTTGCGGAAGATGCGCTGCACGAAGTGATAGAGGCTGTTCTTCCAGTGGCGCGGGTCGTGGGCGTTGCCGTCTACGTGCCAGATGTGCGGGATGTTGTTGGCCTTGAGGTACGCGTGAAGGCCCCGGCTGATCCGGATCAACCCGTCCCTTTTGCCGCAGGACAGGAACAGCAGCCCGAGCTTGGCCTTGGCGGCGGCGGGGTCGGGCACGAGGGATTTCGGCGGCTTGGTGTTGGGCGCGGAGGAGAAGCCGCCCACCCACGCGAACGTGTCGAGGTGCCCCAGCCCAAAGTTCAGCGACTGCCCGCCCCCCATCGACAGGCCGGCAATCGCCCGGTGCTCGCGATCGGCCTGGACGGAGTAGCGCGACTCGATCGTCGGGATCACGTCCTTCAGCAGGTCCTTCTCGAAGGCGGCGAACGCGGGCGCGGAGGCGAAGACGTTCCCCCCCGCCCGGTCGTTCTTCTGCGCCCGGCCGTTCGGCATCACCACGATCATCGGCTCGGCCTTGCCGTCGGCGACCAGGTTGTCCAGCAGGACGTTGGGCGTGGCGAACCGCTGCCACTCCGTCTCGTCGCCGCCGATGCCGTGCAGCAGGTAGAGCACCGGGTACTTCTTGTCCTTCGAGTAGCCCGGCGGCGTGTAGACCTGCATCTTGCGGGTGGTCCCGACGGACTTCGAGTCGTAGGTGATCATCTCCAGCCGGCCGTGCGGAATGCCCCTGCGCCGGGCATCGAACCCGGCCGGGGGGTCGGCGAACGCCGCAACGTCGTCGGCGTTGAGCGTGACGGGGCCGCCGAACCCTCGCCTCCGTTGGGCGAAGCTGGAGGGAATCGCCAGGGCGAGGACCAACAGCCCGCTCAGCAGGGCCGGAAGTGCGTGGTGGGATCGCCTCATCAGTTGGGGCCTCCTCTGTCGTGCTCGTGTTTCATTCGACTGCCTTCCATCGGAAGCACGCGCCGCCCCTGCGGTCGGGCCGCGGTCCGGTGGCGGAGGCGCTCACCGGGCCGGGACGGTTGGGCCTGGTGGCCAGATACCGATGGTTGACGAGCGACATGAGCATCGTGTCGCCGCGCATCAGGTTGATCCACTGGAACGATTCGGCATCGCCCGCCTTGGCGTCGGCCAGGTCCTTCAGGACGACGCCGTCGGCACGGGCGGAAACGAGCCGGCCGTTCGCGGCCTTCAGCGCCACCCGGCCCAATCCCAGGTCAACGACCTGGAACCGCACGTCTTGTGCGTTCGCGTCAATCGAGTCCGCCTGGATGTTGACCAGCGCGTGGTTCCGCCGGTCGGCGGCCAGAGACGTGCCGTCGGCGCCGCTGGTGAACGTGACGACCTTGCCCATGGGAATCACGCGTTCGATGCCCCGCGCGCGCGGCTCCTCCACCGTGTAGTTGTCGAAGTCCGCGTAACCGCCGGGCCGGCCGGACGTGTTGTAGTGGAACAACGCGGGACGCACGCCCTGGAACGTGCGCAACTGGAAGGTCATGGTGAAGGGCTTGCCCAGAGGCGTGAACTGCTTGCCGTCAGCGCTCCAACTGAAGACGGCCTGGTCGTTGTCGAAGTTGCAGTGAACGCGAAGCCATAGGCGACGGGGCGGATTGGTCGGGCCCACGGCCGGAGGATTGCGCGGAGAGGCGGGCGGACCCCGGCGTCCCCGGCGGCTCCCGGTGTTGTCGAGCATCTTCAGCCTCGTGCCCTCGGCGGTCTTGACCACGCCGATCCAGGCATAGGGAGAGCTCAACAGCGCCAGGCCCGCGGTGTCGCCGGCGGCGAGGCCCGACGTGTCCAGCTCGACGGTCATGACGGACTCCGGCCCGGGGGGCCGTTGGCAGAGGCTGTTGCGCGCCGAGTAGAAGTCGCGGGCGGGCAGCGAGTGCAGGCGCAGCATGCCGGGGCGCTCGGTGACAGACCACTTGCGGTCGTCGGGAACGTGATTCCACTGCCAATGCGGATTCAGCGTCCCGCCGTCGAAATCGTCGTCGTGGACGAAGGCCGGCTTCGGCGGCTGGGCCCAGCCCGTATCGGGCTTGATCCACGTGTTGGGCGCCTTGCGCAGGTTGCCCGGCAGGCCGATGAGCGGGAACCCGTTATCCCAGGTGACCGGCACGAGGGAGACCATGCGGCCGGCGCTGCCGTGGTCCGACATGATGATGCTCCACCACTCGCCGGAGGGCGTGTCGACGATGCCGCCCTGATGCAGCCACAGCCCGCGGTCGTGGGGCCGGGCAAGATCGGGGGCTGCGGCCGTCACGCCGAGCGACTCGCCCTGCACCATGCGCTCGACCCTCCAGGGGCCCGTGATGGCATCGGCAACCGCGACCATCTGATCCACCGCTCCGCCGGGAATGGCGGACACGTCGACGTACTTGCCGTTGATCTTGTAGAGGTGGTGGCCCTCGCCCATCCTGCCGCGGAGCTCGTGGCGGACGCCCGGAACGAAGGCCCTCAGGTCCGCCGTCAGCTCCTCGATGGGATAGGGGCTGCGGGCGCCGGAGATGATATAGACCTTGCCGTCGTCGTCGAAGAGCACCGAAAGGTCATGCCTTCCGGGCAGTTGGTTCCGCTGCCAGGGACCGTGAATCGACCGGGATCGGAAGACCTGAAGGCCCACGCCGTTCACGTTGGAGAAGACGTAGAACACCCCCTTGTGATGCCGGATGCAGGGCGCCCAGATGCCCCGGCCGTATACGTTCCCACCTTCGAGCCGAAACGCGGGGCCGAGGTCCAGCCGATCCATGCAGTAGCCGACGAGCTCCCAGTTCACCAGGTCCCTGGAGCGCATCAACTGCACGGCCGGGTTCATGTGCATCGTCGTGCCGGCGAGGTAGTAGTCCTTGCCGACGCGGATGACGTCGGGGTCCTCGAATTCCTCGTAGAACAGGGGATTGGAGTACGTGCCGTTGCCGTTGTCGGCCGCCCAGGACGTCAGGGGGGGCTGATGCGATCCGGCCTCGGCGGCGGACGCCGCTTCCGCACCCGCGCATTGCAGCAGGCACGCGGCGGCAGAGACGAGCGCCACGGTCACAGCCGTCGCAGTGCAGCCCTGGAACATGACCGTTGACTCCTGTGGAGATTCAGTTGGATTCGCCGGCTCCGCCGTCATCCGGCTTGGCGGACCGCAATGCTTCGATGACGGCATGGAACGCCGGCTTGCGCCGCAATCGGCGATCGAACAGCAGGGGATGATTGGTGCGCCCTCGAACGGGGAAGTGGTTCAGCCACGTATCGCCGTCGGTGGTGCCCCAGAACGTCACGCGCGTGATCTGGGGATACCGCACGAACAGGCGGAACAGCTCGTCGTAGCGACGCGCCAGCTTCTTCTGCACGTCGTCGGGCAGGCCCGCTTTGTACGGGTCCATGCCCCCCCTTTCGGTGGCGTTCAGGTCCGCCCCCCCGCGGCGGCCCCGGGGCAGCACGTCGACGTCCATCTCGGTGATCATCACCTTCAGGCCCTCGGCCACGTAGGCCCGGATGCCCCGCTCGATCTCCGCCACGCCGGGCGAGCCGAGCATCCAGTGCCCCTGAATCCCCACGCCGTCGATCCGCAGACCCGCCGCCTTGATCTGGCGGATGAGGCGCAGCGCCCGGTCGCGCTTGTAGTCGAGCTCGATGTTGTAGTCGTTGTAGTACAGCTCGACGTTCGGGTCGGCCTGGTGAGCGAACTCGAACGCCTTGAGCACGAAATCGTCCCCGATCGCCCGACGCGCGGGCGTGTCCCGCAGAGAGGGGCTGGGCCGATCGTTGACCGCCTCGTTCACCACGTCCCACCCCTTCACCTTGCCCTTGAAGTGCCTGACCACGGTCTCGATGTGCGTCTTGAGGTTCGCCAGCGCCGCCTCCCGCGAGAGCGGCCGCCCGCTGCGGTCCTGAAACATCCACCTGGGCGTCTGCTGGTGCCAGCACAGCGTGTGCCCTATGACCTGCATGTTGTGCGCTTCGGCAAAGGCCACGATCCGGTCCGCCCGTTCGAAGGAGAACCTCCCCTGCACCCGCTGCAGCGCGTCGGGCTTCATCTCGTTGCCGGCCGTCAGGCACCCGAACTGCTCGGCGATCAGAGGGGCGAGTCCCGCCCTGCGAAGGTCGAACGACATGACGGCTGTGCCGACCAGGAACCTCTTGCTCGCCGCCTGACGCAACGTTGCCCCGGCCGGAGGTGTCGCAGCCGCGGGCGGGGCGGGCTGGCCATGGACCACCGATACCATCGCCAGGCAGATGATCGAAATGCGCATCGTCGTGTTCCTTCCTTGCATGCTCTGTCCGATCTCCCCCTGCAAGAACGCCACACGGCGTGAGCCATTGCATGGGCATCGTACTTTCGGGCGATCGCACGAGGACCGCCCGGCCGGGCCGTCGGCAATCTGCTCGGGGCCGGGACAGGGCCTGCCGGGCAGCCGCGGAGGCGTCCGGCGCGCGATGGGTGCCCCCCGTTACCCTCAAATCGCCGGCAGCAGGGGAATCGTCAAGCTGCTGAGCAGCAGGGCATGGGTGACGTCGGTCTCGAGGGCCACGGGGGCCGGAGCACGGGAGGGAATCGTGTCGGCCGGCCTCGCGGCGGGGGTGTAGGCTTCGGGCACGGCGGGGGGCGCTGTCGCCGGGGAGGAGGGCAGCGTCAGGACCGGTCCCGGTGCGACGGGGAGGGGTGCGGCGAGGGTTGCCGACGGCAGCGGCGGAGGGGCGCTTGGAGACGGCTGAATGGCTGCCGACAGGGCCCCCACCGCGCTGGCGGTGCCCTGGTCTTCCGTGCCCACGGCCACGGCGGCCGGTTCCGGGCCCGTCGTTTCCGCTTCAGCCCCCCCCTCCGCCTCGGCCGGGGCGGGCGGGGACGCCTCGCCGAATGCGGACTCCAGGCGCCGGACGTCCTCGCAATCCACGTCCGTGTCCCCGTCCAGGTCGCCCTGGGCCCACTCCGCGCCGTCTTGGCCCACGTGGGCCTTCAGCGTGAGGTAGTCGAAGTGGTCGACGAACCCGTCGCAGGTCACGTCGCCCGGCCCCGCCACCACGAACGCCCAGACATGCTCCCCGCAGGGCTCGCCGTCCCCGTCGCCGTCCAGGGGGTTCATCGATCGGTCGCAGATCAGCCTGGGGTCCAGCCGGGCCTCGTAGCGGCCGCCGGGCACGGAGACGGCCGAGAAGTCCCATCGGGCGGCGTACGTGACGGGGTCCCAGTCCATCGTGGCGGCCGACAGGTCCAACGCCTCGCCGCTGTCGGTGTCGACGATCTCCAGGCTCTCGCCCAGCCGTCCGAGCGACACGTCCTCGTTGAAGGTGTACCACAGGTCCGTCAGGACGGTGCGGTCGCCGCTGCCGGCATTGCGCAGCACGCCGGTGACGACCGGCGGGTCCGTCTCCACGGGATCGAGGTAGAACGCGCGAATCCCGTCCGCGGTGAGGCCCGTCGCGACGATCTGCCCGAGGTTGTTGATCGCGGTCGCCTCGATGAGGTCGCACGATGCGCCGATCAGATCGCACAGGTCGTGCATCACCCCGCCGGCGTAGACGAAGGCCCTCTCGCCCGACGTGCCGACGATCACGCCGTACTTGTTGATGTCCAGCGCCGAGCTGAACGCCTTGTTCGGCAGCGTGCCGAGAGAGGTCATCTCCCCGTCCGCCCAGTAGAACGCCTGCCCGGTCCACGGCGACTCGCCGGAGATCCCGACGACCTCGTCGAGATCGTTCAGAGACCACGCGAAGCTCTGGGGCCAGCCGGGCAGGACGCCGAGGTCAATCATGCTCGTGCCGTCGTGGAAGGCCGCGTGGTAGATGGTGCCCTCGCCGGGCACGTCGTCGTACTCGGCCCAGCCCGCCATGTGGCCGTGGGTATTGACGGCCTCGAAGGTACTCGCGCCGTCGCCGCCCCAACCGGCGTAGTCACCCTCGATGTACTCGTCGTCCTCGCCCCAGAGGAAGGCCTCCCGGGGCAGTCCCCAGAGCCCGAGCGAATCGTCGTACCCCGCGACGAGGATGTCGGCGTTCTCGTCCAGCGGGATCGCCTCGGCCGATCCCGCCGGCTCGGCGGCGACCGTGATGGCCTGCGGGATGATGTCCTCGTCCAGGCGGTGCTCGATCTGGTCCTGATCGCCCGCATTTAGCCACAGGACCCCGTTGAGCGGGTACGGCTCGCTGACGTTGTCGGGGGACTTGTACTCGATGCCCGCCAGGGCCTTGCCCGGCGCGAGGGCCGTCGGGCCGATCCCGTGGAAGATCGTTCGCCCCGTGTTGTCGTTCGGCATGGGCACCTGGGTGTCGCGCAGGAGCATCACCGTGTTGCTGGTGACGAAGCCGGCCGTCTCCTCCCAGTACGGCTGGCCGACGTCCGTGCGCCAGAGGTATCCCGCCGCCGTCCCGCCCGTATACCAGAGGGCCCGCTCGTCGGCCGGCGGGTCGCGCTCGGTGCGGACGGCGACGAAGCCGTCGTCGCTGATGTCCACGGCCCGGGTCCGCGTCCAGGCGGGCAGGTCGCTTCGCTGCGTTTCCCAGTCCCAGTCGTCCGGCAGGCCGGCCCAGCCGGGCGGCGGCGGGAGAACGGTGGCTTCATAGCTGGGCTCGGGCTGCGGATCGCCGCCCGTCACGACGATCGTCACGGAGGCCATGTCCGTCGCCCCGTCGGCGTCGCACAGCAGGTAGGAGAACGTATCCCGGCCGACGAAGCCCTTCACCGGCGTGTACAGGACGGTCCCGCCGACCCAGCTTGCCGTCCCGTGCAGTGCCACGCCGACCCGCTCGACCCGTAAGGGCGAGGCCCCCTCGTCATTGGCCAGGACGTCCACCCAGGCATCCTCGCTGTCGGCGCGAATCGCGATCTCGTCGTTCTCCGCCCGAGGGAGCGTCGGACTGCTGTCGACGCGCACGGACACGGCCGTCGCCGGCCCGGCCGGGGTGTCCCCATCCAGGAGACATACGACAAATGCCTCGACGACCCCGTCCGCGGCGGACGGGCGACGCCAGAACAGCGTCTGCCCATATCGCAGCTCGGTGACGCCCTCGACGACGGGTGCCCCGTCCGGGGTGGTGAGTGCCCCGTTCGTCACAAACTCGATACGGAACACGAGCGCGTCGCCGTCGGGGTCGAACGCGTCCGCGGCGGCGATCATCCTGTCGTACGTGACGGGCAGCTCGTCCTCGTCGGCCCCACACTTGAGGGGGCTGAGCCCCAGCAGCGTCGGCGGGCCGTTGGACGTCTCGGTGAACGCGAAGAGGTCGAAGCTCCCGCCCCGGGCCCACGGGTGCTCGACGCCGTAGGCACGATCCCCGCCCGGCCCCTCGCCGTCGACGGCGTGCGGATCGTGTGTGAAGGCGTAGGCGTACGCGTCCTGCGTGTTGCGGTAGCCCCGGCTCAACGCTTCGGTAAACGCCGTGGCGAACGAGTCGTCGTAGCTCACCTCGTAGTGCGTGGCCGAGGCGCAGCCGAAGCGGTCGTCCGGCAGCGTCCCGCCGACCAGCAGGTCGTCCAGCATCCCCCCCGAGAAGCACTGGGCGAAGACGTACGTGGCGTGCCCCACGTCGATCGGCGCCAGCCAGGACGCCAGCTCGTCGTCGGCGATGTAGTCGCCCCAGCCGTTGAGCAGCTCCTCGCCCGTGCGCGTCGGGTTCGAGCTGCCCGCGCCGTGGTCGAACGACCAGAACAGGAAGTGGTCGTTGTCGTCCATCGCCCCGTCCAGGGCCGTCAGCGTCGCCTGGAGGTTCGCCTTCGTGCCCGGCGAGACGTTGGCGGCGAACGACATGTCGGAGCTCGTGCCGTCCTCGCGGTCCACCGCCGGGTCCCGCCCGTCGGCATAGAGCACGTGGATGTTGTGCGGGTCCAGGCCGTACACGTCCGTCAGCGTCTCGTACAGCCCGCGGAGATTGTCGTAGTAGCGGACGAAGTTCGCGCTGGCCGAACGCCCGCCGCTGAACAGCAGGGCGTAGTTGACCGGTTCGCCGGTGGACAGCACCTCGATGTCCACGCCGACGGCCCCGGCCGAGTGGGCCTGTCCGTCCCACGCAAGAACGGAGAACACGCCTTGGACAACCGTCGTGGTCTCGACCGAGGTCGGCGGCTGCCAGACCACCGCCTCGCCGGGCGAGAGGAGCGTCCCGGCCTCCGGGTCGGCCGAGACCGGCTGGTCGTCCTTCGTGAGGGTCTGCCCCCCCCCCAGGCCCGCGATGCGGAACGCGAGGGGATCGCCGTCGGCATCGAACGCGTCCGCCGCGAGGGCCAGCTCCTCGTACGTGATACGGAACGCCCGGCCCTCCACCGCGCCGCCGAGCTCGCCGACGTGCGTCAGCGTCGGCGCCCAATTCAGCATGACCTGCTGCTCGAAAGCCCCGATGTCCACCTCCGCCACGCCGTCGTCGTCGGCCTCCCGAACGCGCGGCCGGCCGCGCTGGTCGCACACCAGGCCCGCCTGCTCGGCGCGGGCGTTGCTGCCGGCGTCGATGATCCCGCTGCCGGGCAGCGGGGCGTGCGTGAGGGTCGCCCCGCCGTGGTCCGCCAGGGGGCCGAGCTGCGGGTCGAGCGGCTCGCCGGCCGTGCCGCACCGCGTGCCTTCGCCGGCCTCCAGGCCGGTCGATCCGTCGGCCGCGCCAAGGAAGTTGAACGAGCTGGCCGACGAGAACGCGCCGAAGGCGTCGGCCGGCTCGCCCGTCCGCGTGTTGCCCGCGAGGATCGTGTTGTGGACCGCAACCGTCCCCGCGTGGCCGTGGATTCCGCCCGCGCCGCTCCCGGCTGCGTTCAGCACGATCGTCGCGTTCGTCACCGACGCCGCCCCGGAGACCGTATCGAGCCACATCCCGCCGCCCTCGGCGGAGGCCTGGTTGCCCGAAAGGGTCAGGTTCGCAGCCGTCAGCGTGCCCGTGCCGGCGAGGCCCCCGCCCCGGCCGGCCGTGTTCGACGACAGCGTGCTGTCGCGCAAAACCAGCGTGCCCGCGTTGTAGACGCCGCCGCCGTCCGCCGTGGCCTGGTTGCCGACGATCGCAAGGCCCCAGGCCGTGAGGATCCCGTCGTTCCGGACCCCGCCGCCGTTCTCGGCCGAGCCGCCCGTGATCGTCAGGCCGCTCATTAACGCCACGGCACCGGGGGAGGCCTGGAACACGGTGCCCGTCGAGTCGGCGTCCACGACGAGCCGGTCGGCGCCGGGCCCGGCCACGTGAACGTACCCGTCGACCGCCAACGGGCCGAGCGACAGGGCGATCGTCCCGCCGAATAGAACCGGCGCGAAGCGGATCACGTCGAACCACGGCGCGGCCGCCGCGAGGGCCAGGGCCTCGCGAAGGCTCAGGTGGCCCGCACCGTACTCGCCGTCCGTCTCGTCGGCCGGCGAGGAGACGACGATCGCCGCGGCCGCCTCGAACGCGCCGATGTCCACCGCGGCGGTCCCGTCCGCGTCGCCGTCCGCGAAGCGGTCGGTACCGCACTGATCGACCGTCAGCCCGGCCGCGGCGGCCGACGCGTCGCTGCCGGCGTCCACAGCCCGGCTGCCGGCGCGAAGGGCGTGCGTCCACGTCGCGCCCCCGTAATCGGCCAGGTCGTACAGGCCCGCGTCGATCCGGGCCGCGTCGGTCCCCACCTGGTTGCCGCCCAGCCCGTCCATCAGGCCCTGGCTGCCGTTGCCCGTGCCGACCAGGTTGTGCGAGCCCGAGCCGCTCAGCGCCCCGGCCACGTCCGACCCGGCCCCGGCGCGACCCAGCGAGTTGCCCGCCACGATCGTGTTGTTCAGCGACGCGAAGCCCGACTCGATCCGAAGCCCTCCCCCCGTGCCCCCGCCGTCGCCGTCGGCGTCGGCGCGGTTCGCGGCAACCGTTACGTTCGTCAACTCCAGCAGGCCCGTGCTCCAGACGCCCCCGCCGTCGGCGACCGACTCGTTGCCCGATACCGTCGTGTTCGACAACACCAGCGAGCCCGTGCTGTACGCCCCCCCGCCGACCTCGGCCGCGTTGCCCCAGATCGCCACGCCCCGGGCCTCCACCGTGCCGTAGAAGTTGTGGATGCCCCCCCCGCGGCCGTCCGTGTCCGCCAGGTTGCGGCAGACGGTCGTGTCGATCAGGACCAGCGTGCCCTTGCTGAAAATCCCCCCGCCGTCGTGGTCCGAGCGGTTGTCCGATACCTCGCAGCGCTCCAGCGTCAGCTCGCTGCCGTCGCCCTTGTAGACGCCCGCGCCCTCGGCCGCCGCCCCGCCCGTGAGCGCCAGGCCGATCAGGTGCGCCCGGACGCCGCTCTCGACGTACACGACGCGGCTGCGGCCGGCGGCGTCGATCGTGACCCGGCCCCCGCCCAGGACTTCGATCCGCATATCGCTGGTGATCGCGAGCTGGCCCCGGCCGGGATCGAGGTGGATCGTCTCCCCGTCCAGCGCCGCGTCGATCTGGATCACGTCGTAGCCGGCCGCCACGTTCGCCAGGGCCAACGCCTCCCGCAGGCTCAGGTCGCCCGGGGCCTGGTTGGTGTCCTGCTCGTCCTCCACCGTCGAGACCACGATCGGCCGGTAGTAGCCGAAGTCCGCCCCGCCGTGGTACTCGTCGGTGCCGAGCTGCACGGCCTCATGGCTGACGCCGGTCGTGCACTGGTAGCCGTCGGCCAGCACGCCGAAGGTCTCGTCCACGGCGACCCAGTACGCGGCCGGGCCCAGCTCGGAGAACGCGTACGCCCCGTCGGGCAGCGTCGTGCGTTCGTCCAGCAGCTCGTCCTCGGTGCCGGGCTCGAACACGCCGTCGTCATCGTCGCTGTACAGCCGGACCACCACGCCCTCCAGGCCCGGCTCGCCGGCATCCTGCCGGCCGTCGGCGTTGCGGTCGTTCCAGACGAGGTCGCCAATCCCCCCGGCTCCGCCGCGCTCGTACGCCCCGATGTCCGCCTCGGCGCCGACCGTGCGCGGGAACCCCGCCCCCCGCTGGTCGAACGCCAGGCCGTACGCCTCCGCCACCGCCGTGCTGCCCCGGTCGATCGCCGGGCTGAACGGAAGCAGCGCGTGCGTCTGCGTCGGCCCGTAATTGTCCGCCAGCGGGCCGAGAAGCGGATTAAGTGGCTCAATGTCGGTTCCATAGACGCTTCCCTCGCCGTCAAGACCCACTGAAGTACCGATCGTCCCAATGAGGTTGTGGGAGCTCGCCGGATCAAACGTTCCCTGAACGTCGTACAGAGCCATGTCCGAACTGCGGACATTCCCAGCGACGACCGTGTTGTGCAAGACTACCTGGTCCTGTGCAACATAGACGCCTCCGGCTTGAAGGCCTGCCCGGTTGTCTGCAATCGTGACATTGATCAGCGCCAGTGGGCCGTAGCTGCAGATGGCGCCGCCTTCCTCCCCGCAGCTGTTTCCGGAGAACGTGGAGTTGGTGATCGTGACAGCGCCGTCCAGATTCTGCAGCGCTCCCCCGTGAACGCCGGAGTTGCCACTGAACGTGCAGTTGTCAATTGTGAGGTTTCCTGTGGACTCCCAGCGGATGCCACCCCCGTTACGGGACACATTGCCGGAGATGATCGAGTTCCTCAACACCAGGTGCGAGTGGCCCAGAGTATGGATGCCCCCACCCAGCCCTTTCGCGCCTGAACCACCGAAGTTGCCCGAGATCACCGAGTCAGTGATGGTGACGGTAGCCCAGTCACAAGTGATTCCTCCTCCCTTCTCGCCGGAACGGTTGTTCGATATCACCGACCCAGCGATCGTCAGGCTGCCCGTGCCAGCCTGGCGGATGCCCCCTGAGTTGTTGTAGCCGGAGTTGTTCGTGATCGTGGAGTTGAGGATGGTGAGATCCCCCTCGCTGTGCACGCCCCCTGCTCCGGCTCGGTGGCCGCAACTACCGTTGCTGACCGTCACATCAGAGAGCACAACCGTACACCCTGCCTCCACACGCACGCCGGCGCCATACTCGCTGAGACCATCGCCACTGGTGTAGCCGTTTGTGGCCGTCAGTCCGCTGATAGTGACGTTGGCCCCGCTGTCGACCCTGAAGACGCGGTGCTTCTTGTCGGCATCTATCGTCAGAAGGTTCGCGCCGGGACCGCGGATGTCGACGTCCGTGCTCAGAACGAGGTCGCTGGGACCGGAGAAGAGAATGGTACCTCCGGTCAGCGCGGGGTCGAACAACACCATGTCCTTGCCTGGACGCGCCGCGGCGAATGCGATGGCCTCTCGAATGGACAGGGCCCCGGGCCCGTAGTCGCCGTCATTATGGTCGTCGAGCGTGTCCACGACGATGGGGCGGAAGTACCCGAAGTTCTCGCCGTCGTGGTCTTCGTCGGCCGGAAGGGACACTGCCAGGCGACCGGGTGTTGTTGGCGTGGCGTCCACCAGCACCGTCGCGCTGGCGGCTTCGTCCACCTCCACCCAGAACGAGCCCGTCACCAGGTCGGTGAAGTCGTACAGACCCCCGCCGGCCGTGACCAGCGTGCGCTCCAGCGCGTCGTCTCCGCCGGGCTCGAACGTCCCGTCGCCGTCGTCGCGGTAGAGGTTCACCGTCACCCCTTCAATACCGCCCTCGTCGGCGTCGAGCTCGGCGTCCTCGTCCGCGTCGTTCCAGACGGTTCCGCCGATGGACGAGGGGATGATGTAGCCGACGTCCCGCCCCACGAGCTCCGCGTCCTCGGGAAGATCCACGCGCAGCGGGTCGGCCGTCGTGGCGATTCGCCCGGCCAGGCCGCCGGTCATCTCGTCGGGATCCACCCAGTACGTCCCAGCCGGCAGGCCACGGAACTCGTACGCGCCCCCCGCCGTGATGATCGTGGCCACCAGCGCGTCGTCGCCATCCACTTCCGCCACGCCGTCCCCGTCGTCGGCATACAACCGGACCGTCGCTCCGTCCACGCCCCCCACCCCACCGACGAGGAACCCGAT
>Ga0272441_10007654_pt1 | contig 17474 bp, 20 predicted proteins | sample SSMProp6N_FD_193582 | JGI IMG/M metagenome (GOLD analysis project Ga0272441, IMG submission 193582) | Marine sediment archaeal communities from Little Sippewissett salt marsh, Falmouth, MA, United States - SSM-Prop-6N | ecosystem: Environmental > Aquatic > Marine > Wetlands > Sediment ...
CGGCTCCACGAAGGAGCCCACGTCACCATGGCACGACGCGCACGAAGCGCTGGCGAAGGGCAAGCCGCAGAAGGCCCGCCGGCTGCTCGTGAACGCGCTCAGCCACCACCGCCCCGAGCAGCCACCACCGCCGGTCACGCTGTCGACTCCCGACGTGGCCGAACTGATCGCGATCCTGCCCGAGCCGTTCCCCCACGGCGACCCGTGGAACGAGTACGTGCTCGCCAACCAGCTGATGCGAGTCGGACGGTTCGAGGATGCGGCGCACTACGCCGCCGAGGGCTACGCGCGTCACCCCCACACGCTCGCTGCAGCCACCGTCGCACGGGCCGCAGGTGCGCTCGGAGACCAGCAGACGGCCATCGGATGGCTCCGCACCGCGGCCGAGGCCGGAACCTCGCCGGCTGGTCTCGCGTCGATCATCGACGGCTCACCCGAGTTGATCGGTATCCGCCAGCACCCCGAGGTCGCGGCGATCCGTCGCAGCCTCTCCCCCGCTCCGGCAGCGTGACAGCACCCGAGAGCGGCTGACGACGGCCGATGATGGTCATCGGCTCTCAGGACAGGTGCGCTGGGAGCCGCCCGATGTCGCACCCGCGCTTGACGAGCGCCAGTGCCGTCGTCCCGGTGGGAGCCACGCTCGTGATCGTGCCCACCTCGGCGCCTTGTGCGTCGAGGACGGGGTCGCCGATCACCGAGCCGACCGCCACCTCGACAATCCGCAACGATCGGGGTGCGTCGGCGCCGCGGCTGTCCATGCGTTCCACCAACTCCTGGCCGGGGTAGCACCCCTTCGTGAAGCTCACGGCCATCGGCACCGCGCCGGTGACCGCCGGGATCGTCTCACCTGGGACGATCTCGAATCCCATCCGCGGCCAACCGACGCCGACCCGCGCGATCTCGTGCTCCGCCGACGGCGTCGCGGCCTCGGCGGGCACCACGGCGATCTCGGCCTGGACGCGAATCTTGAATCGAGCCAGGCGGGCGGCAAGCGCCTCGCCGTACCCCGCGTCGGTGTCGAAGTCGAAACGCTCGTCGGCAGCCCGCGTGACGCGTGCGAGGCTCTCGACCTTCCCGGTCGGCTCCAGCACGAGCGTCCAGCACGTCTGCCCTACCGCGAGGCCGCGCAGGTCCTGGGCGACCTGTGACTGGAGATACGACGCTGCGTCGGGACCTTCGACGATCACGTGGTCGCGGGCGGCGTCATCGACGGCGGCGTCGATGGCGGCGGTGAGAACAGAACGATCGGGAGTCACGTCTGCAGTCTGCCGTGGCACACTTCCAACGTCATGTCGCAGCAACGAGATCTCGCCCAGCGCGCCGTCGACAGCTTCCTCACACTCGTCCACCGGGGCACCCGGCTCGCCGTGGGAACCCTCGCCATCGTCGTGCTGGTCTGCGTCGGAGGGTTCGCCCTCGGTCTCGCAGCACTCGACGGTGGCGTCCGGACCGCGTGGATCCTGCTCGGCGGCGTGGGCGCTGTCGTGGCGATCGGTGCTGTGCTGCTGGCGATGTTCCGGCTCTGGGCGATCACGACCGTGAGCGTGGCGCTGGTCAACGAGATCCAGGCGCTCATCTCGAACGACCCCGCGTCCGAACGTGTGGTCATCGAGACGGTCGAGTCCAGCGACGGCGTCCAGGACCAGAGCGCGGTGGTGATGTCGCGCCAGTTCTTCGCGATGAACGACTCGGTGGGCGCGCAGGCGGGACAGTTCGTCGCCTTGTCGCTCGCGCTCAAGTCGATCACCAGCTTCCCGCTGCTGATCCTGCTGGCGACGGCGATCACGATCGGATTCGCCGGCATGAGCTTGCTGTTCCTGCTCGGCCTGATCTTCTAGCCGGCCCTCCGCCTCGGCCCGTCAGGCCGGCGTGCCGGCGTCGCGACGAGCAGCGGTCATGCGCCGGGCGGCCGGGATCGCCGCCAGCAACGCAGCGGCCTTGTTACGGCACTCGAGATCCTCGTCGTCGGGAACCGAGTCGGCGACGATGCCGGCGCCGGCCTGCAGGCTCGCCGTGCGTCCGTCACCGGTGACGAACATCGTGCGGATCGCGATCGCCGTGTCGAGGTTGCCCGACCAGTCGACATAGCCGACGACACCGGCGTAGGGGCCCCGCTTGACCGGCTCGAGGTCGTCGATGATCTCCATCGCTCGCACCTTCGGCGCTCCGGACACGGTGCCGGCCGGCAGGGTCGCGCGGAGCACGTCGATCGGGCCGAGACCGTCACGGAGCTGGCCCGACACCTGCGAGGTGAGGTGCATCACGTGGCTGTACCGCTCGAGGGTCATCAACTCGTCGACGTGCACCGTCCCGAACTCGGCGACACGACCGACGTCGTTGCGGGCCAGGTCGACGAGCATCACGTGTTCGGCTCGTTCCTTCGGGTGCTCGCTCAACTCGGCCGCCATCAGCCGGTCGTGTTCGTCGGTGCGACCCCGTCGCCGGGTGCCGGCGATCGGACGAGACACGACGGTCCGGCCGAGCAGCTGCACCATCGGTTCCGGCGACGACCCGACGATGGTCAGCTCCGGGTGCCGAACGAAGTACATGTACGGCGACGGGTTCACCTGGCGGAGCACCCGGTACACGTCGAACGGATCGGCGTCGAGTTCGAGGTCGTAACGCTGCGCGAGCACCACCTGGAAGATGTCGCCCGCCACCACGTGGTCCTTGGCGACCTCGACCGCGCGCTGATACAGCCCACCGGGCATCGACGAGTGCAACTCCGGCAACTCGTCGTCGGCCGACGGCGGCTCGATCGGCGTGTACGGCAACGGTGCAGCGAGATCGGCGACCGCTTGCGTCACCCGCTCGACCGCTGCGTCGTAGGCACGATCGAGTTCGGCCGCGTCGAGCCCGAGCGTCGGGACGCTCTCGATCAGGTAGACCCGCTGGCGCCAGTGGTCGAACGCGGCGAGTGACCCGATCACCGACATCACGGCGTCGGGATACCCCCGGTCGTCGGTCGGCGCGTTCGGGAGATGTTCCACCTCGCGGATCACGTCGTAGCCGAGAAAGCCCATGATGCCGCCGTGCAGCGGCGGCAGGTCGGAGAACGTGGGGCTGCTGGAGGCGGCGAGGAGCGCCTCGAGCGCTGCGAGCATCCCCCGGTCGGTCGGGATGCCCTCCGGCAGCGGGCCGTCGAGTTCGACCACGCCGTCGCGCAGGACGAGCGTCGCCGACGGGTTCCGGCCCACGAAGGAGAATCGCGCCCACCGCTCGGCACCCTCGACCGACTCGAGAAGGAAACCCGGACCGTCGCCCACGAGCTTCACATACGCAGCCACCGGTGTCTCGAGGTCGGCGAGCAGTTCGGTCCACACCGGCACGAAGGTGTGCTCGGCGGCGAAGGCGTGGAACTCCTCGCGGGAGGGACGGAACCGCATCAGCCGAACGCCCGGAAGAAGCAGGAACGAGCTCCGGTGTGGCAGGCACCCGCGCCCTCCTGTTCGACCTTGAACAGCAGCGCGTCGGCGTCGCAGTCGTAGTAGGCCTCGCGGACGAATTGGCGGTCGCCACTCGTGTCACCCTTGCGCCACAGTTCCTGCCGACTGCGAGACCAGTAGACCATGCGGCCCTCGGCGAGCGTCATCTTCAGCGACTCCTCGTTCATCCACGCCAGCATCAGCACATCGCCGTTGCGGACGTCCTGCGCGATCGCGGCGACGAGGCCGTTGCTGTCGTACTTCACACCGGCGAGCTGCTCGTCGGTGGGGATGATCGTGGTCCCTTCGGGCATCGGGTCAGCCTACGGGCGTCGCCCACGGCGCCTGCAGACATCGAGGGCACCCGCAGACTTCGAGCTCGTGACGACACGGCGACGGTTGGTGTGGGTACCGTTGCGCCGTGCGGGTTCTGCGGATCGCCTCGTTCGTCGGCGCGTCGTTGTTCGCTGGCGCCTGCACCGAGGTGATCGCCACCGGGCCGCAGGATGCCGGCGACGAGGTTGCGTCGCCGGGGTCCGACTCCTCGGAGACCCGGCCGACCACCACCACCTCGACGACCGTCGCCCCCACGACGATCGCCCCGGCGCCCGAAGCGACGACCACCCAGCCGAGCACGACCAGCACGACCACGACGACCACCGAGCCCCCGCTGGCCGTGTACGACCCGGCGTGTGTGGTGCAGGTCCAGCCGGGTGAGTCGCTCGGCGGCATCGCCACGAGCCGAGCCGACGAGATCGTCACGATCGCGGCCATCCAGGCCGAGAACGCACTGGCCGACGACCTGGTCGTGCCCGACCAGCTCCTCGACGTGTGCATCGACAACGGCCTCGACGACATCACGGGCGAACAGCGCCTCGAGCGCAACGCCGCGGTCGTGGCGGCCGAGACGTTCCTCTCGGTCGCCAACCAACAGACGAAGCTCAACGAGTTGCTGACCCCCTACGGCTTCCCCGAGATGCCGGTCGACGGCGAATCCGGGCCCGTCACCCGGCGAGGGCTGTGCGCCGCCCGCCTGGCGCTCGGACTCCCGGTGAACCGCTCCGACATGGAGCCGGGCAGCGACGAGGAGCAGTTCCTGCTGGCCACCACCGCACTCCCGATCCCGCCGAACGTCGCCACCGAGGGCCGGTGGATCTTCATCGACCTCACGTGCCAGGTGATGCTGACCGGCGAGGGCTTCGACCGTCTCGTGCACGTGTTCCCGACGTCGACGGGCGAGGCCGGCTACGAGACCCGCCTCCAGGAACGGACCCGGGCGTTCAGGTTCAACCCGGCGCTGAACAACGGTGGCTGGCACGAGTCGAGCATCTACCCCGTGGCGGACGACAACCCGCTCAACGGCAACATGTACAAGCCGCTGTACTTCGATCGCGGTCAGGCGATCCACGGCGCCAACAACGTGCCCACCAGCCCGCAGAGCAAGGGGTGCGCCCGCCTGCGCCCGAGTCACCAGGATGCGCTGGTCGGCTGGCTCGGGCTCGACGGACCGACGAGCTCACGCGATCGCATCAACGCGACCGTGACGGTGCGCGGCGGCTACGAGCTGGGCTGAGCCCTCGGCCCGCCCGCCGCCGAATCCTGTCAGGCGACGACTTCGGAGACCTGGAACGCGGGCTCTTGGTTGGTGAAGTTCGGGACGTCGGCAGTCGCCTCGCCCGCGTCGGCAAGACCGGCCGCCATTGCCTCGGGCGAGTCGAAGTACAAGTGGCCGATCGCGATGTACGGGCCGTCCATGCCCGAGTCGACCTCCCATTTGCTGGGCTTCATCGTGCGGTCGACGATTTCGAAGTGCTCGGTCGTGTAGTAGTCGATGTCGAACGTGGCGTCATCGGTCTTCGGGTACATCACACTGACTTTGATCATCCGGCCACCGTAACGGCGACGTGCGGGCCCGATCGGGGCGGAGCGCCCTACAGATAGAGCCCGGTCGACGCCTCGATGCGTTCAGCGGCCACCGCGTGGAGCTCCCGCTCGCGCAACATGACGTAGTCCTCGCCCTGCACCTCGACCTCGTAGCGGTCCTCGGGGCTGAACAGCACCTTGTCACCGATTTCGCAGGAGCGGACGTTCTGCCCCTGGGCCACGACCGTCGCCCAGATCAGACGCTTGGAGACCTGCGCGGTCGCCGGGATCACGATCCCACCGGACGACTTGCGCTCACCGGCCTTGTCGGAGATGCGCACGAGCACACGGTCGTTGAGCATCTTGATCGGAAGCTTGTCGTCGACGACGGCCATCGGATGAAGGGTACCGTCGGCGACCGTGAGCGAATCCCTTCCCGTCACCCGCCGCACAGTGCACTTCGACGCGTCGGACGGCGTCGAGCTCGCCGGCGACATCGCGGTGCCCGACGACCCGACGCGGGCCGCCATCGTGTGCCACCCCCACCCGCAGTACGGCGGCAATCGCTTCAACAACGTGGTGACGGCGTTGTTCGACGCCCTCCCGGACGCCGGCATCGCTGCGCTCCGCTTCGACTTCCGAGCGGAGTTCTCCGGAGGGTCAGGCGAGCGACTCGACGCGATCGCCGCGCTCGACCTGCTCGCTCGCGAGGTTCCGGGGGTCCCACTCGTGGCGCTCGGCTACTCGTTCGGCGCGCTGATCGCGCTCGGCCTCGATGACGACCGCGTCACCGCGCTCGGGCTGGTGGCACCACCGCTCGCCATGGCGCCCGACGTCGACGCGCCCCGCGTGCGCACGCTCGTGCTGACGCCCGCGCACGACCAGTTCAGCCCGCCGGCGGCGACCGAACCGATCGTCGCCGGATGGGCGAGCTGCGAGCACCGGATGATCGAAATGGCCGACCACTCACTCGTCGGCCACACCCGGAACGTCGCCGAGCTGGTGACCGCCTGGCTCAGCTCTTGACGGCCGCTTCCATCTCCTCCTTCACCTCGTCGGTGAGGAGCGGGATCACGTCGACGGTCTCGAAGTTCTGCTCGACCTGGCTGACCTTGGACGCACCGGTGATCACCGTCGACACGTGCGGGTTCTTCGTGCACCACGCGAGTGCGAGCTGCGCCATCGTGCACCCCAGGCGGTCGGCGATCGGGCGGAGCTTCTCGACCCGAGCGATCGCCTCGGCGTCGGTGAGCCGGCCGGCGAGCCACTCGTAGCCCGACAGCGCCGCGCGGGAATCCTCTGGGATGCCGTCTTTGTACTTGCCGGTCAGCAGCCCCGACGCGAGCGGACTCCAGATCGTGTTGCCGTAGTTGAACTCGGTGTTGATCCGCGCGTACTCGCGCTCGACCTTCTTGCGCTCGAGCAGGTTGTACTGGCTCTGCTCGGTGACCGGCTTGTGCAGGTGGTGACGTTCGGCGATGTCGATCGCCGCACGGATCTCGTCCGCCGACCATTCGCTGGTACCCCAGTAGAGCGCCTTGCCCGCGGTGATGATGTCGCTCATCGCCCACACCGTCTCCTCGATCGGTGTGTTCGGATCGGAGCGGTGGCAGTAGAGGACGTCGACGAAGTCGAGCCCGAACCGCTCGAGCGAGGCATCGATCGCCTGCATCAGGTACTTGCGATTGAGCGTGTTGCGCATGTTCGGCGTCTCGCCGTGCAGACCCCAGAAGATCTTGGTGGTCACGACGTACGACCAGCGGGGCCAGTCGAGTTCGCGGAGCGCCGCGCCCATGATCTCCTCGCTCTTGCCACCGGCGTAGGCCTCGGCGTTGTCGAAGAAGTTGCACCCCGCATCACCGGCCGCCGCCATGCACTCGAGCGCCAGGTTGTTGTCGAGCTGGGTGTCGAAGGTGACCCAGCTGCCGAACGAGAGCACGCTGACCTTGAGCCCGGTGTTGCCGAGGCGGCGGTATTCCATCTTGGGATTCACGTTGGGGGTAGCCATGCGAGCGACCCTACCCAGACACCCAGCCTCCAACCGCCCCGCGGGACAACACGGGTCAGACCCGTGTTGTCCGGTCACACGGGGCTGGTGCCGGCGGCGCGGTCGGCGGCGATCTGGGCCTCCATCAGATCGAGCACCGGGCCGCGGAGTGTGCGCACGGTGCGCTGGTATGCGGATGGATCGAGCGTGGCCGCGAGTTCGGTCGCGAGGTCGACGGCCCGCTCGAGCACGTCGTCGGCCGGCACGACCTCGTCGATGTAGCCGACGTCGACCGCGTCACCCGGGGTGGTGATCCGGGCAGTCGCCAACGCCCGCTGGGTGTGCCGCTTGCTGAGGCGGTCGCCGGCGATCGTGAACGCCCAGTCGGGCAACACCATCTTGATCGCCACCTCGTTGAGGCCGACCTTGGCATCGATGTCGGCACCGACGCGCACGTCGCAGCCCAGCAGCATGAGCGCCCCCGCCGCGAGCGCATGGCCGGTGCAGGCCGCCACGACCGGCACCGACGAGCCGTACAGGCGGTGCACCAGTGCGCCGCCGTCGGCGACCAGACCGATGATCGCCGCCATGTCGTCGCCGAGCATGACACCGAGGTCGAACCCGGCCGAGAACCGACCCGGGCGGCCGTGGATCACGAGCGCTCCGACACCGTCGTCGCCCTCGGCCTCGTCGATCGCCGCTTGCATCGCGGCGATCACCTCGAACGACAACGCATTGGCCTTGCCGTCGTCGAGGTGGACGATCATGACGCCGTCGCGTCGCTCGGTCGTGACATGCGGAGAGCTCATCCGGGAGAACCTATGCGACGGCGACGCCGGGACGACGATCACATTGCGGGTCTTGCCCCCGATGCGATCAGGCGGGGCGAACGGTGATCCCGGCAGCGGCCATCTCGGCCTTCGCCTCGGCGACGGTGTGCTCGCGGAAGTGGAAGATCGAGGCAGCGAGCACGGCGTCGGCGCGCCCGATCGCGACGCCGTCGACCAGGTGACCGATCGTGCCCACGCCGCCGCTGGCGATCACGGGCACCGTCACGGCGTCGACGATCGCCTCGGTCAACTCGAGATCGAAGCCCTGCCGCGTGCCGTCGCGGTCCATCGACGTCAGCAGGATCTCGCCCGCCCCACGCCGCACCGCCTCCTGTGCCCACTCGACCGCATCGATCCCCGTCGGCGTGCGGCCTCCATGGAGGTACACCTCCCAGCCCTCGGCGACGTCCCAGCCGGACGTGTCGTCGACCCGGCGCTTCGCGTCGATCGCGCACACCACGCACTGCACACCGAACTCGGAGGCGATCTCGGTGATCAGCTCGGGCCGCTCGACCGCGGCGGTGTTGAGGCTGACCTTGTCGGCGCCGGCGCGCAACATCCGGCGAGCGTCCTCGAGCGTGCGGATCCCGCCGCCGACGGTGAACGGGATGTAGACCTCGTCGGCCACCCGCCGCACCATCTCGACGGTGGTCTCCCGGTTGTCGCTCGACGCGGTGATGTCGAGGAACACCAACTCGTCGGCACCCTCGAGGTCGTAGCGGGCAGCGAGCTCCACCGGGTCGCCGGCGTCGACGAGATCGACGAAGTTGGTGCCCTTCACGACGCGCCCGGCGTCGACATCGAGACACGGGATCACGCGAGCAACCCTCACGGCGTCGAGTCCGGTTCCGAGGTCGAACCGGCGGCCGCCAGCGCCTCGAGCGCTTCGACGACCGTGAAGCGCCCCTCGTAGACCGCCTTGCCGGTGATGATCCCGCCCAGGTTCGGGATCGCCGACAGCGCGACCACGTCGGCCAGGCTCGACACTCCCCCGCTGGCGATCACCGGCGCACCGGCGAGCTCAGCGGCCTCGGTGAGCCCCCGGATGTCGGGCCCGACGAGCATCCCGTCACGCCCGATGTCGGTGATCACGAACACCGCCGCTGTCGGGAACCGCTCGAACGCCTGATCGAGCAGGAGCCCGCTCCCCTCGGTCCACCCGTGTACTGCGACCTCGCCGGCTCGGTGATCGAGGCCGACCGCGACCGGGACGATCTCGGATGCCGCAGCCACGAGCGACGGCTCGCTCACGGCGGCCGAACCCATCACGACGCGGGCGACGCCCGCGTCGAAGAGCTCGCGCGCATCGTCGACCGATCGAACGCCACCACCGGTCTGCACCTGGGCGACCCCGGCGACCGCAGCAGCGATCGCGGCCACGACCGGCCGGTTGACGGGGTCGCCGGAGCGAGCGGCGTCGAGGTCGACCACATGGATCCAGTGGGCACCGGCGGCCGCGAACTCGCGGGCCACACGCACCGGATCGTCGCCGTAGACCGTCTCGTCGGTGTAGTCACCCTGGCGGAGGCGCACGACGCGTCCGCCGAGCAGGTCGATCGCCGGATAGAGGTCGACCGCACTCATGCTCCGCACACCTCGACGAAGTTGCGCAGCAGGCGCAGACCCGGTCGACTCGACTTCTCCGGATGGAACTGGACGGCGAACACGTTGTCGCGCCGGAAGGCAGCGTTGATGGTGGTGCCGTACTCGACCGTTGCCGCGACCATCGCCGGGTCGTCGGGCACCCCGTGCAGCGAGTGCACGAAGTAGACGTATGCGTCGTCTCCGAGCCCGGCGAGCATCGGATCGTCCGGGAGGGCGAGATCGAGTCGGTTCCACTGCATCTGCGGGATCTTGGGGCCCGCCGGTATCCAGGTCACCGTGCCCGGGATCAGATCGAGCCCGGCTGCGTCGGGGTTCTCCTCTGACTTGGTGAACAACATCTGCATCCCGACACAGATGCCGAGGAACGGACGCCCCGAGCCCGCAGCGGCGCGCGCCGGCTCGTCGAGGCCGGCGGAACGGAGTGCGTCCATGCACGCCCCGAACGCGCCGACACCGGGAAGCACGACGCCGTCGGCGTCGGCGATCACTGCCGGATCCGCCGTCAGGCGCGCGTCGGCGCCTTCGTGTTCGAGGGCCTTCTGGGCCGAGTGGAGGTTGCCGATGCCGTAGTCGAGCACCGCGATCAACGGCCGCGTCACGACACGGCCCTCAGCACGCCCCTCACAACGTGCCTTTGGTCGACGGCACCCCGCCGGCGTCCTCGATGCGAACGGCGTCACGCAACGTGCGGGCGAGCCCCTTGAACGTCGCTTCGATGATGTGGTGCACGTTGCGGCCGCGCACGAGTTCGACGTGCAGGGTGATGTTCGCTGCGGTGGCGAACGACGCCACCGCATGCTCGGCCAACTGCGGGTCGAACGCCGGCTCACCGAGGGGAAGGCTCTCGGGCATCGGCACGTGCCACTCCACCCACGGCCGACCCGACAGATCGAGCGCCACGTCGACCAGTGCCTCGTCGAGCGGGTAGCGGCCGCTCGCGAACCGGCGGACCCCGGCCTTGTCGCCGAGCGCCTCGGCGAACGCCTCGCCGACGGCGATCGCGACGTCCTCGACGGTGTGGTGCGTGTCGATGTGGAGGTCGCCGTCGGCGTGCACGCGCAGGTCGAAGCCACCGTGACGGCCGAGCTGGTCGAGCATGTGGTCGTAGAACGGGATGCCGGTCGAGATGTCGGTCGTTCCGGTGCCGTCGAGGTCGATGACGACCTCGATCGAGGTCTCCTTCGTGACGCGGCGACGCTCGGCAGTGCGGGTCATGTCATGGCTCCATCGGGCGTACGGGCGGCCTGGAGGGCGAGCACGCCGGACAGCGCCTCCAGGAATGCGTCGTTCTCCTCGGGGGTGCCGACGGTGACGCGCAGACAGTCGTCGAGGCGCGGCCAACTCGAGCAATCGCGGATCAGGACGCTGCGATCGACGAGCCCCTGCCACACCGCTCGGCCGTCGAGCACGCCGGGTCGGACCCGGAACAGCACGAAGTTGGCACCGCTCGGGAACACGTCGACCGGCAGATCAGCGAGCGCGGCGACGATTCGCTCGCGCTCGGCGACGATGTGCTCGACTCGGTCGTTCATGTCGTCGGAGAACCGCAGCGCCAAGCGGCCGGCGATCTGTTTCACCGCGTCGAGGTGGTACGGCAGCACCACCTTGTCGAGCTCGGCGACCAGCCACGTCGGCCCGATGAGGTACCCGAGCCGCGCCCCGGCCATCGACCACGTCTTGGAGAACGTGCGGGTGACCACCAGCGGGCGGTCCTCGGCGACGAGGTCGAGTGCCGACCAGTCGGCGAACTGCGCATACGCCTCGTCGACCACGACGAGGCCGGGCGCCAGGTCGAGCAGCTGGACGACCCGCTCGGACGGCTCGACCAGGCCGGTCGGATTGTTCGGCGAGGTCAGGAACACCACGTGCGGGGAGAACTCGGTGATCACGCGCTCGACCTCGGCGGGATCGAGGGTGAAGTCGGCCGCCCGCTCACCTTCGACGACGGTCGCGCCGGTGACTCGGGCGATCTGGGCGTGCATCTGGTACGTGGGTTCGAACGTGGCAACGGTGCGACCCGGGCCGGCATAGGCGAGCAGGACGGTCTGGATCACCTCGTTGGAGCCGTTGGCGACGAACACCTGGGCGGGATCGACGCCGTGCAACTCGGCGATCGCGGCGCGCAGCTCGGTGGCCGCACGGTCCGGGTACCGGTGCCAGTCGATCCGTGACACCTCGGCTGCCACGGCATCGCGGAACGCTGCCGGGGGCGGCTCCGGCGACTCGTTGGTGTTCAGACGGACCCGTACGTCGACCTGGGCGGAGTGGTACCCGTCCAGGGCGCGCAGGTCGTCTCGGACGGGAATCACCGTGGGCAGTGTAGAGGGAGCCGTCGGCAGCCTCCCGGTAGGGTTTTGCGCCATGCCGGGATCCGTCGAGTCGACCGCTGCGGAACTGGCGGCCATCGCCGACAACGTGGCGCAGTACCGCAGCCGGGTGGGCGGGCTCGCCGAACCGTGGATCGGCACGGAGCGTGACGACCTGGTCACAGCGATCCACGAAGCCGAACGGCAGTTGCGCAACGCCGAACGCAGCCTCGTGCGCGCCCTGCGCGTCGCCGAATAGCCCAGGTCCCCCAGCTCACCGGCCGAAAACGCGGCGACGGCCCCTCGAAAGGGGCCGTCGCACAGTGCGAGGTCGGGAGGCGGATCCCAACCGTCGCAGCAAACCAGGTGGCGGGAACCTGGTTGATGGAAACTATACACCCGCATGCTCCCGGGGCAATGGCTCCACCGGTACTCTCGACCCATGCGATGTCTCGAGATCAAGCGCCAGATGGGCTCCGACGACATCGCCAACGTCACCGAACTCCTCGACGCGGCCGCTCGCGCCGACGGACGGCGCCCGCTGTCCGATCACCTCTACCTCGACCTCGTCAACGGGGGCCTCGACGGGTTCGCTGGCTTCCTGGCCTCCGAACCCGGGCACCATCATCCGGTCGCCTATGCGCAGATCTCGCGAGGCAACGACGCCTACGCGTTCGAGCTCGTGATCCATCCGCACCACCGTTACGAGATGGCCACGATCGGCCCTGAGCTGATCGACGCGGCGATCGACGTCGTCGCCTCCGACGGTGGCGGCCGCGTCAACTGGTGGGTGTTCGAACCGACGTCGGCACACGAAACGCTCGCTGCCGACGCCGGCATGGTGCCGGACCGGCTTCTCCACCAGATGCGGCGGTCGCTGCCCACCGGTGTCGAGGTGCACATCACGACGCGAGCCTTCGTCCCCGGCGCCGACGACGAGGCCTGGCTGCGCGTCAACAACCGGGCGTTCGCCGAACACGGCGAGCAGGGCGGCTGGACGATCGACACGTTCTGCCAGCGTCAGCAGGAGAACTGGTTCGACCCGGCCGGGTTCAGGATCCTCGACCTCGAGGGACGGATGGCCGGATTCTGCTGGACCAAGGTGCACGAGCCGGCGGCGCCGACCGACGACCCGCTCGGGGAGATCTACGTCATCGCCGTCGATCCGGACTTCCACGGGCGCGGGCTCGGTCGGGAACTCACGCTCGCGGGGCTCGACCACCTCGCAGGCCGCGACATCCGTACCGCCATGCTCTACGTCGACGCCGACAACGCACCGGCGATGCATCTGTACGAGCAGCTCGGCTTCCACGTGCACTCCACCAATGCCGCCTTCCTGACCGACGTCGCTCCGGCGCCCGACCACGACGCCACACCGCGCGCCGATCAGCTCACAGAACGCAACGGAGTGGTCCGATGACGACGATCGCCGACCGGGCCGACGACGCCGGTGGCAACGACGGCCTCCCCCGCTGGAGCGTCGCGGATGTCCACGCCTCGGTCGACTCGCGATCGTTCACCGACGCGCTCGAGCGCACGGGGGCTGACGCCGATCGGCTCGTGGCTCTCTTCGACGAGCTCGGGATCCGCTCCGTCGAGCCCGGCCCGCCGGTCGCCGCCGACGGAGATGCCGCCGACCGGGCACTCGCCGAACTCAACCGGGTGAGCGAGGCGCTCGCCGTCCTGCGGGTCTACGCCTACACCACGGTCGCCACCGACTCGCGAGACGACGTAGCCCAATCGGCGCTCGGGGAGACCCGTCGCATCGATGCGACCATCCGGCCGCTCACCGCTCGTCTGGCCGACTGGGTTGCCGCACTCGGCGTCGACGCACTCGCAGCCCTCAGCGCGGAGGTGGCCGAACACCGCGGGCCGCTGCTGCGACTCGCCTCGAGAGCCGACCACCAGATGAGCGAGGCCGAGGAGCACCTCGCAGCTGAGCTGTCGGTGACCGGATCGGGCGCATGGGGCCGTCTCCACAACGACGTCACCTCGCAATTGACCGCGGTGGTCGAGCTGCCCGACGGCGACGTGGATCTGCCGATGCCGGCGGTTCGGGGACTGGCCACCGACGGGGACCCGGAGGTGCGGCGCGCGGCGTACGACGCCGAGATGCGAGCCTGGCCGACGATCGACGTACCGATCGCCGCCGCGATGAACGCCATCAAGGGCGAGGCGAACGTGCTGAATCGCCGTCGCCGCTGGCCGTCGCCGCTCGATGCGTCGCTGTTCGCCAACAGCGTGAGCCGACCGACGTTCGATGCGATGCAGTCGGCGGTGATTGCCGCGTTGCCCGACCTGCGGCGCTGGATGCGCACCAAGGCGGCACTCCACGGCCACGACGCCGGGCTCCCGTGGTGGGATCTCGTGGCACCGCTGCCGTTCGCTGGCGACGAGGTGTCGTGGGACGACGGCCTCGAGGTGGTCCGCTCCGCCTTCTCGGGCTACAGCGACCAGCTCGGCGGCCTCGTCGACCGTGCCCTCGAGGGCCGCTGGATCGACGCGGCGCCGCGTCCCGGCAAGAGCGGCGGAGCGTTCTGCGCGCCGTTCGTCGACGGCCGGTCGCTCGTGCTCCTCAACTGGTCCGGCTCCGCCGACTCGACGCAGACGACCGCCCACGAACTCGGCCACGCCTACCACAACACCACCCTGGCCGATCGCACGGCGTTGCAGCGCCAACTCCCGATGGCGCTCGCCGAGACCGCGAGCATCTTCTGCGAGACACTCGTCGTCGAAGCCGGTCTGGCCCGCATGTCGGGGGCCGAACGGCTCGCCCAGCTCGACGTCGACCTCGTCGGCACCAACCAGGTGATCACCGACATCCACTCGCGCTTCCTGTTCGAGAGCGAGGTCTTCGCACGTCGTCAGCGCCGCACGCTGAGTGCCGCCGAACTCTGCGGGATGATGACCGAGGCACAGGCCGCCGCCTACGGCGACGGTCTCGACCAGCGCACTGCGCACCCCTACATGTGGCTGCTCAAACCGCACTACTACGGCTCGCACTTCTACAACTGGCCGTACACGTACGGGCTGCTGTTCGGACTCGGCCTGTACGCCCGATACCAGGGTGACCCGGAACACTTCCGAGCCGGCTACGACGGCCTGCTCTCGCGTGCGGGCATGGACACCGCCGAGGAACTCGGCGCCGCATTCGGCCTCGACGTCACCGACGAGGCCTTCTGGACCGCAAGCCTCGACGTGGTCCGAGCCCGGATCGACGACTACGTCGCCCTCGCGAGCGAGGTCACCGGAATCGACGCAGTGTGAGCACGCGTTACGACCTGACCCGCGACCGGTTGGCGACCGTCCTGGGCGGCGAGCCGCGATATCGCCTCGACCAGCTCTGGGACGGCCTGTACACGCAGCTCGCCGACCCGGCCGACATCACCAACCTGCCGAAGGCATTGCGCGTGCGACTCGACGCCGAACTCCCCCTGGCGCTCGTTCCCGTCACCGAGTCGGTGAGCGATCGGGGCGACACGATCAAGTTCCTGTGGGAACTCGACGGCGGGAGTCGCGTCGAAACCGTCCTGATGCTGTACTCCGACCGGGCGACCGTGTGTGTCAGCAGCCAGGCCGGCTGTGCGATGGGATGCGGCTTCTGCGCCACCGGGCAGGCGGGCTTCACCCGTCACCTCACCGTCGGCGAGATCGTCGAACAGGTGGTACGCGCCGCGCAACGGGCGAAGCAGCTCGAGCGCCGCGTCAGCAACATCGTCTTCATGGGCATGGGTGAACCGATGGCGAACCTCGATGCGGTGTGGGCGGCGACCGAGCGTTTCCACGGCGACCTCGGGCTGTCGGCGCGGCACATCACGATCTCGACCGTCGGGATCATCCCGGGGATCCGGGCACTTCGCGACCGGCCACTTCCGGTCAACCTGGCGGTCTCGCTCCACGCCGCGAACGACACCCTGCGCGACGAGTTGGTGCCGATCAACAAGCGGTATCCGATCGAGGATCTCATGGCTGCATGTGACGACTATCTGCAGGTGAAGCATCGGCGCGTGAGTTTCGAGTGGGCGATGATCGACGGCGTCAACGACCGCGACAGTGACGCCCGCGAACTCGCCGCCCTCTGCCGCCGTCTCAGCCCGCACGGCCACGTCAACCTGATCCCGCTCAACCCCACGCCGGGGTATCCCACGACCGGGACGCCACTGGCGCGCGTCGAGGAGTTCCGCGACCTGCTCGAGTCGTTCGGCGCCAACGCCACCGTCCGGCGCAATCGGGGCACCGACATCGACGCCGCTTGTGGCCAGCTCGCCGCCGGCCAGCCCGTCGTCCTCTCCACCCGCCGCCGCTGAAGGTCGCGCCGCAGTATCACGCCGGGGGTCAGACCGCAGACGTGATCGTCACCGGTAGCGGGGGTTGGCGACGGCGAGTTTGTCCCGCACCGCCTCCGCGAGGAGGTCACGCAGTTCGTCGGCTCGATCGTCGAAGGCCCGGGCACGGATCGCCGCGGCCAGCTCTGCGTCGTCGGCGACACCGAGTTGCGCGAGACGTTCGCGGTGCGCCGCATCCTGGGCTGGGCCCAGCTCGATCTCGCGCTCGACCATCCCGAGCACGTTGGAGGCCACGCGGGCGTGGAACCGCAGCCGACCGTCGGTGGCCGGGATCACCTCGCGGTCCAGCCACTCGCGCACGGACTCCAGCAGCTCGATCGCCGTTGGCGCATCGTGGGGGGCGGTCATCTCACCACCGCCCGTCCAACGCCACCAGCAGGTCGTGCTCGTTCTCGCACACCCGACGGCCGATCGCGGCCAGTTCGTGGCTGCGTGCCGCCCCGGTGAGGTGGACGCTGGCCTGCACGATGCACATGATCGCCCACTTCCACGTCCCGAGGACCTCCCACCAGTGCACCACGACCGGGTCGACCGCACCGCCGCCCGCAGCCTCGTACGCAGCGAAGAGTTCGTCGTACTCGCCGAGCCCGGCGACCGGCGCCTGACCGCCGAACCGCCAGGCCTTCACGCAGAGCCAGCCCAGATCCTCCATCGGGTCGCCCAGGTGGGCCAACTCCCAGTCGATCACCGCGCGCAGACCGTCGGGGCCGACGATCAGGTTGCCGAGCCGGAAGTCGCCGTGGACCAGGCTGGTGCCCCGGGAGTCGGGCCGGGTGTCGATCAACCAGTTGCGCACCAACTCGAGCACCGGATGCGGCTGGCCCAACTGGTCGAGGACGCCGGTGTAGTACTCGACCTGATCGGTGCGGTGCAGGCCCTGGATCGTGCCGGCATCGAGCCCGTGGATCCGGGCGAGGGCCGTGCCGAGATCGCCGACGAGACGGGTACGCGCCGTCGCGAACTCCTCGTCGCGAAGGATCTTGCGAGCGATCGTCTCACCGTCGATCGCCTCGAGCACCATGAACGCCATCCCGTCATCGCGGCGGCGGGCATCGATCAGCTCGGGAACAGGCGCACCACCGTGTGCGGCAGCGCGGACGACACCGGCCTCG
>Ga0272441_10007655_pt1 | contig 17471 bp, 16 predicted proteins | sample SSMProp6N_FD_193582 | JGI IMG/M metagenome (GOLD analysis project Ga0272441, IMG submission 193582) | Marine sediment archaeal communities from Little Sippewissett salt marsh, Falmouth, MA, United States - SSM-Prop-6N | ecosystem: Environmental > Aquatic > Marine > Wetlands > Sediment ...
ACGCGCTGCGATGATCAACGAGTCTGACCCCTTGATTTCAAACGAGTCTGACCCCTTGATTTCTGGTCGAGCTGCTTCTCGAGCCGGTCGAGCTTTTCACGCGTCCGTTGGAGGACTTCGGTTTGGACGTCAAACTCCTCGCGCGTTACCAAATTCATCTTCGACAATGAGTCCTGCAACAGGGTCCGGATATTCGATTCCAGGTCATCCTGCAACTGCCGAATATCATCTGGCAGCAGTGAAGTGATATCGCTCGTGAGTTTATTTATTGCATCGCGACTGAACATCTCTGACTGGTCCTGAAAGGCTAAGAGTTAGTTTCACATCATACCCAATCCTGGTGCACTTGTTCGGTGCCGGCAGATTTTGTGGCCGCACTATTTTGGTGCAATGTAATTTATCGTCAATTGCTAATATAGTGAAAGAAATACACAAGTAGATGATAAAAATAAGAAAAAAAAGTTGGCACGATGGCTGCTTAAGACTTGTTACGGTTTTATGAACTGAACCTGTTTTTTAACTATCTGGAGTCGATAAATGATGAACATGAAAGCTATAAAGGCTATTCCGTTGGCGGCAGCGGTTGCTGCCGCATTAACCAGCGGTGTTGCTTCCGCTGAAGTGACCGGCAATGCTGCCATTACCAACAACTATATCTGGCGTGGTGTCACCCAGACCAGCGACCAGGCCGCTGGCCAGGGTGGTGTCGACTGGGGCCATGGTTCCGGTCTGTATGCCGGTACCTGGTTATCGAACGTCGATTTCTCGGGTACCGGTGACGGCTACGAGATGGACGTCTACGCCGGTTTTGCCAATGAAGTTGGCGGTTTTGGCTACGATCTCGGCATACTGACCTACCAGTATCCGGTCACACCGAACTTCAATTTCACTGAGGTTTATCTGTCGGGCACCTTCAGCGTCGTCACGCTCGGTGTGAATTACACGGTCGATGCGGCTTCCGGCAACAATGCAGAACAGACCGTCGGCGCCAGTGGTGCCTTCGACGAAGGTGACACCTATGTCTTCGGCAGTCTCGACTTTCCGACCCAGGCGGGCGACTTCAGCTTCTACGTCGGCAGTTACATGTTCGATAACAGCAGCAAGACCTATGCTAACGGAAATGAATACGACGATTTCGACTATGTGCATTATGGCGCCAGCTGGGGCAAGGGCGATTTCACGTTTGCAGTCGACAAGAATGACATCGACGGCAACAACGAAGTCTTTGGTGCCGGCGATGGCAGCGCTGACAACGTTCGCTTCACGGTGATGTGGAGCAAAGAGTTCGAATTAATGTAACGGGATTACGGAAAACGCAAACCCCAAAACCGAATTGTCCCGCCCGTGAAGCAGCGGGCGGGCACATTCCCAGGAGTGCAAGTCAAAATGAAACTGATTACTGCCATTATCAAGCCTTTCAAGCTCGACGATGTTCGTGAGGCCCTGTCCGAAATCGGTGTACAGGGCATCACCGTGACCGAGGTGAAGGGCTTCGGCCGACAGAAAGGCCATACTGAACTCTATCGTGGCGCGGAATATGTGGTGGATTTTCTGCCCAAGGTAAAACTGGAAGTCGCTGTTGCTGCTGACATGGCCGACAAGGTCATTGAATCGATTCGTAATTCTGCCAACACCGGCAAGATCGGTGACGGCAAGATATTCGTCTCTCCAGTTGAAGATGTTATTCGAATCCGTACCGGCGAAACTGGCGCAGAAGCGCTGTAACCGCCCTAACCGAAACTGGAGGATCTAATTGTGGATCAAGTGCTCGAACTCAGCTACGCGCTGGATACTTTTTACTTTTTAATAATGGGGGCTTTCGTGATGTGGATGGCCGCCGGCTTTGCGATGCTGGAAGCCGGTCTGGTTCGTACCAAGAACACCACGGAAATCCTGCTGAAGAACGTCGCGCTGTTCGCGGTCGCCTGCACGATGTACATGATCGTCGGCTATAACATCATGTACCCGGGTGATGGTGTCAGCGAATTTTGGCCCGGGATCTCGTTCTTCCTCGGTGGCGACAACGCAGCGGCCGATGTGATCGCTGGTGGCGACGATGCGCCGTATTACTCCAACATGTCCGACTTTTTCTTCCAGGTCGTGTTCGTTGCGACCGCGATGTCAATCGTCTCCGGTGCCGTGGCCGAACGCATGAAACTGTGGAGCTTCCTGTTCTTCGCTGTTGTCATGACCGGCTTCATCTATCCGATGCAAGGCTACTGGAAGTGGGGCGGTGGCTTCCTCGACGCGGCTGGTTTCAGCGACTTCGCCGGTTCAGGTGTCGTGCATCTGTGTGGCGCCACCGCGGCGCTGGCTGGTGTGATCCTGCTGGGCGCACGCAAAGGAAAGTACACTGCGGGCGGTGAAGTTGTTCCAATTCCGGGTGCCAACCTGCCGCTGGCCACGCTGGGTACCTTCATCCTCTGGCTTGGATGGTTCGGCTTCAACGGTGGTTCCCAGCTCGTGGTGTCGAACGTGAGCGATGCGAATGCGGTTGCAATGGTCTTCGTCAATACCAACGCCTCTGCAGCAGGGGGCGTCATCGCCGCGATGATTACCGCCAAGCTGCTGTTCGGCAAGGTGGATATCACGATGGCGTTGAACGGTGCGCTGGCGGGGCTGGTCTCGATCACGGCCGAGCCGCTGACGCCAACACCGGGCATCGCGACGCTGATCGGCATGGTCGGTGGCGTGCTGGTCGTGTTCGCGATCGTCGGCATGGACAAAATCAAGGTCGACGACCCGGTTGGTGCGATATCCGTGCATGGTGTCGTCGGTATGTGGGGCCTGCTCGCGGTGCCGTTGACCAATACTGACGCCAATTTCGGCGCACAGCTCTATGGCCTGGTTGTGATCTTCGCCTGGACCTTCATCGTCAGCATGATCGTCTGGCTGATCCTGAAGCTGGTCATGGGCATCCGTGTCACCGAGGAAGAGGAATACGAAGGCATGGACCTGGCCGAGTGTGGTATGGAAGCTTATCCAGAATTTATCAGCGCGAAATAAGACTCCTGTTGATAAAGCGGTTGGCCGGGCAAAATCATTTGCCCGGCCTTTTTATTGCCAAATCCGCGCGCGATCGCTCAATCTTTGTAGCGAGCATGCCGTAAAATCCAAATCCTTCGTACAACATCCGGGCTAGATATGATAAAAACGCAGATCGGGAGCGATACTGCCGAGGTCGTCATCGCGTGCTCATGTCCTGATTCATGCTGCCGTGATGGTTTGGACGATAACGCCAGACACAACAATAGTCTTAACGGGGGATAAATGAAACTCATCAAAGCGATAATCAAGCCTTTCAAGCTCGATGATGTGCGCGAAGCGCTGTCAGAAATCGGCATCCAGGGTATTACGGTTTCCGAGGTCAAAGGCTTTGGACGCCAGAAAGGTCACACCGAGCTTTACCGAGGTGCTGAATACCGGGTCGATTTCCTGCCAAAAGTGAAGCTGGAAACGGTCGTTAGTGATGACGCCGTTGATAATGTCATCAATGCGATTCGTGAGTCGGCCAACACCGGCAAGATCGGCGATGGCAAGATCTTCGTCATGCCGATCGACCAGGCCTTGAGAATCAGGACCGGTGAGACCGGCGACGACGCGCTCTGATTCGCCTGGCGCCTTGCTCGGCACGGCCCTGTGAACCAGCTATTTCATGCTCGATTGCTGTGTAAGGCTGATGCGAGTGCGCCTCCCTATCTCTGACCGGAATATTCGGCCCTGAACGTCAATGCGTTGATCGGAGGATCAACGGCTTGCTTGGAGTCCTGCGATGAATCAAGTCAAGAGCCTGTCACACAGGCTTGCTTCTATAGCTGTCCTGCTGTTGCTGCCGCTGGTGGCCAATGCTGAAACACTCGATAGCGGTGATACCGCCTGGATCATGACATCTACCGCGCTGGTGTTGTTCATGACGCTGCCTGGATTGGCGCTATTCTATGGCGGCCTGGTGCGCAGCAAGAACGTGTTATCGGTGCTGATGCAATGTTTCGTGATCGCCTGCGTGGTCACGATTCTCTGGGTTGTTTATGGATACAGCCTGGCGTTTTCCGAGGGCAATCAATGGATCGGCGGGCTGAATAATCTGTTTCTATCGGAAGTAACGCGAGCATCGATGAGTGGTACCTTGCCCGAAACCGTATTCGTGATGTTTCAGTTGACGTTTGCGATCATAACGCCGGCATTGGTGGTCGGCGGCTTTGCCGAGCGGATGAAATTTTCCTCGATGTTGATGTTCAGTATCCTCTGGGTCACCCTGGTCTATTTGCCGGTCTGTCACTGGGTGTGGGGTGGCGGTTGGCTCGGAGAGAAAGGCTTGCTGGACTTTGCCGGCGGCACCGTCGTGCACATCACCGCCGGTGTCGGCGCGATTATCGCCGCTTTGGTGATGGGCAACCGCAACGGGTTCCCGGAGGCGCCGATGATGCCACATAACATGACCATGAGCGTGACCGGTGCGGGTATGCTCTGGGTCGGCTGGTTTGGCTTCAACGGGGGCAGCGCCGTTGCGGCCAATGGCGATGCCGGTATGGCAATACTGGTGACCCATATCAGTGCGGCTTGTGGCGCCTTCACCTGGGCGGTCATGGAATGGATCCGTTACGGCAAGGCCAGCGCGTTGGGTACCGTCACCGGCATGGTGGCGGGCCTGGGCACGATTACGCCGGCATCGGGCTTTGTCGGCCCAATGGGAGCCCTGGTGATTGGCATCTCGGCCGGCGTGCTCTGTTTTACCGCGACCGGCTTCATCAAGCGCAAGCTCAAAATAGACGATTCGCTGGATGTGTTTCCGGTTCACGGCGTCGGTGGCGTGCTGGGTACTTTTATGGCGGGTGTATTCGCCGCCTCGACCCTGGGTGGCGTCGGTTATGCGGAAGGCATGAACATGGGGTCGCAAGTGGGCGTGCAGCTTGTCGGCATCATTGCGACCGTGCTGTGGACCGCGGTCGTGACATTCGTGATTCTGAAGGTGGTCAACGCGGTACTCGGGCTGCGCGTCAGCGATGAACAGGAGACCGAGGGTCTTGATATCACCCAGCATGACGAGCGTGGTTATATTATCTGATGATATCGAACACCGGTATGAAAGTGCTGGATTCAGGAGATTGCCACGCCGCTGTCGCGGCTCGCAATGCCGAGTATGTGGCACAGCAGTGGACAATAGCCTATAAAAATCTACCCGTCTCTTGAGAAAAGCGGGCTAGAAGCCGGGCAAAGCCCGGCTTCGTCTTTTGGTGCCGGTAAATCAGGCGCCGTATGCTATAAGAGTATCAACAGGGATTCAGATATGAGATACCTAGCATTCGCACTACTTGTCCTGCTTTCGTTCGCTTCGAGCGCCGCTGTTTACAAATGGACCGACAAAGACGGCAAGGTTCACTACTCCGATCGGCCAACAAGCAATCAATCCAGCGTTGAAGTGGATGTCGAGGATACGGGCACTGCGCCGACAAGCACTCGACAAGATCAGTTAACGCGCGAGCAGAAGCGCGAGCGTCTGTTGCAGTCGATGGCGGAAGACCGCATGGAGAAGCAGGAGCAACGTGAAAGACAGCGCGCGATCAAGCAGCAAAACCGACAAAAATGCAATCGTTACCGCGATCAGATGCGCCACTATAAGCGAGCCAATGCGTTGTACAAGCTGGATGAGGACGGCAACCGAGTATACATCTCTGACAGTGACCGTGCCAAAGCAACGCAGAATCTGCAGCGCAAGATCAAGAAATATTGTAACTGACCGCAATCTGCGGCGTTCGCAACGAAGCAATCTGTAAGAGACTTGCGCGGGCTGGAGATTGCCGCGTCGCTGTTGCTGCTCGCAATGACGGAGTCTGTTGATTAACCGCAGAGACGCGGAGGCGCAGAGTTTTTCGTTTTCGCTGCGTCGACGAATATTACTGCGATTGAAATCAGCCGCAAACGGCAGAATTTTGGTCCAAAGTTGCACACCAGGACATAAAGCATTCTCTGCGCCTCTGCGTAAAAAAGCTTTTCCAGCCTGAGCTTATCCGTCCCAAAAGCAACCGTAGGGTGCGCCGCGCGCACCGCAGCTGGCGATCCGACTGAAGACCGGCGGTGCGCACAGCGCACCCTACGATCTTGCGTAAACGGGCGTATAAAAGGTGTTGGTCCCCGACGCGGTCAATGCAAAGTCGGTTCGAGCTTGGTGATGACCGAGTTCAGTGCGTAATCAAACACCGAGTGTCCCATGATGACCTGGGCAGTGCCCTTGGCGAGCTCCTCGGTGAATTCCTTGAAGCTCTTTTCAGCGATCACTTCGCCGTCATGGGTAACAAAGATAAGCTTTTCATCTTCAACGATGATCACGGACAATTTGCAGCGGCGCGTTGTCCTGCCCTCGTCGATAGTAATTTGGAACCACATGCCTGGCATCACATTTGAAGGGAGTTTTGTCTCTGGTACGTGTGGCGGCTCTGGCTTGATCGGCTCTTTTTCTCGGGGCTTTTCTGCAACCACCCTCTCGGCGGTTTCGATTTCTTCTGCCAGGTAGTTGGCATCTTCGATCATCTCATCGTAGGTCGTTATCAGCCCCTCGATAACTGACTGGATGTCTTTCTTGGATTTATAGGTTCTGGATAATTGCTGCATGACCCGCTTGATCAAATTGTCCCTTTCGGTCCTCAGGTAGGCGAAATCCTCCGCACACTGGAATGGCTGGACACTCACCATAATATCACGCAGCAATTCGACAATAGCAACCCAGCCATCGTTCTCTTTGCCGTGATCGATGTAATGGTTGAACATGATTGTGGGCCAGCGCTTCAGTACCAGTGTATGGATTGCCTCTGGAATCTGTCGGCCTGCCGTGATGTTGCGGAGCGATTTGAGCACCGCGTTTCTCGCGTGTTCGCGCAGAGTCTGTCGCTGTGCTTCCTCTTCACGGGCGCGTGCAGCGTCTTCGCGTTCCTTGACAAACTCGTTGACTTTATCGAGCGCATTTTGAAATGTTTCGGTGTCCAGTTGGTATTCACCGATCAACTGACCGACGATCTTGTCCAGCCGTTGGTAAACCTCATCTTTGTGGTCGGTGACGCCCATGCCGACTTCTGTGATTCGGTCCAGCAAGATGCGCGCCGGGTGATCATCATAGATGAAAAATTCCTGGTCCAGCATGGAGGCTTTGATCACAGGAATTTGCAGTCGAAGCAACAGCGCCTTGATGGTGTCAGAAATGTTCTCGTCTTCGATGATCGCATCGAAGATAAGCTCGATGAAATCGATGGTCTTCTCGGCAATCTGGTTGATGCGTTTGGTGACGAGGCCGCCCGAGGTTCTCGCGATCGCGCCAAGCACCGCTTGTTTGACTGCCTCGGAGTCAAACCTGAGCTCCTCACTTTCAGCAAACTGCGGATGTGCCTGAATACTGGAAAGTGCAGAGATGATTTCATCGTGGCCAAAATACTGAGCGGTGCTTGCTGGGTAAGCCTCAACCGCTTGACCGCTGTGCGCTGATTCTGCGCCAGCGGGGGCCAGCGGCGCACCGAAGAAATGCCCTAGTGTGCTGCTGACCTGGCTCGCTGGCAAGCCAGCCGTATAGTGCTGGTAAACGCCTTGTGCATTCGGAGGTGGCAATGTTCCAGTATAGCCCCCGCCGGTCTGGCCCGGCTGCCCTTGTGACTGCGCTGACCCTGAGCCGGGTTGCACATTGCCGTAGTTATTCCCTGGCGTTGCTGTCTGGCCGGCCGGATAATTGCCAAGCGATACCCCGCCCTGAGCTGGACCAACCGCGGCACCCCCCGGTGTGCCGGGTTGTGTTCCCCCTTGCATGCCGCCAGGCACAGCACCTGCTGGCCCGCCACCCTGCGTGTTACCTGGCAAGCCGCCCGGCGCGCCACCGGGAGCTGCTCCTGGCATGCCGCCAGGGGCTCCTGCCGGCATCGGACCCGGCGCGCCACCAGGCATACCGCCGGGCATTCCAGCCGGTGCGCCACCAGGCATACCGCCGGGCATTCCAGCCGGTGCGCCACCAGGCATACCGCCGGGCATTCCAGCCGGCGCGCCACCAGGCATACCGCCAGGCATTCCACCCGGCGCGCCACCAGGCATACCGCCAGGCATTCCACCCGGCGCGCCACCAGGCATTGCCCCCGCCATGCCGGGTGCTGCACCGTAGCCGCCGCCAAAACCGTAGTCACCACTATCTCCGAAATATCCGCCATACTCCATGCCGTCGTCCGCGTAGGGCTGTTCAGGCGGCATCTCTACCGGTGCCGGCTGAGGTTTGACCGCTGGCCTTGCCGGTCCTCGGCCGCCATGCATTTTGATCTGTGGCAGCACCCCTGCCTGAATCAGTTTTTTGTTCAGCTCATCGTAAAAGCTGTCGAGCTTTTGCGCGACATTGTCTTTGAACAGCTTGAACATGACTTTGCGCTCTGCCACGTCAAATTTTTCTATTAGAATGTCATCGTAGGCCTGGCATATCTTCGCGGGTGATAACGCATTTTTTGCAAATATTTTCGGTGTTTTGAGCGCGAGATGATCGAGTCTTATTTCTAAATTTGTAATCTTTTCACGAAACCTGGCGGTCGTCTCTGCACTCAGGTTCTTGACAAGCACGATGTCCTCCATATCGTCCTGTTCTACCAGGCTGAGATCGTCGTCTGGCTCCTTTTTCTTCTGCTCGGCCTCTTCGGCCTGTGTTTCTGTGTAGGGGCGCAATAGGGAGAGTATGTTCGATGTAAAATCAACGGTGAGCTCGGTGTTATATTCTTTGAGTTTACGGTGCAGCATGTAGTAGACATCTTTTTCGTGGCTATACGCTGCTTCGTCCGCCAAATCGAACAATTGTGTCTCTGCCTTGTCGAGCGCTTCGGAGAGCCGGTCGCGCAACTGCGTGGTACAGAGGTTTTTCAGTTCGGCAATCAGTTCACCAAAAGGTTGTGACGAGTTGGTTGAATTTGGCATGCTCATAGGCGTTTCGGTTTTCCGTTGTTCCCCGTTGAGGCGAATCGGTCTCTAGGCCTTTATTCTTGTAATATTGAATAAAGTATAGTTGCTTGTTGTGTTATTGTTATGGTTCGGCAACATAATTCATGCTACTCCTTGTTTTTAGCACAATTTTTCGGGAATTCCCCGATATGCACTGCAACCGCCGCGTCGGTGACTATGCTCGAAGGTGCTGATTCGCGCCAGCTCCCGCCAAAGCGCACTAGCGCTGTTTCACGACCAGGGGCTGTCGACGGGTGGCGGGAAGTTGGTGTCATTCCTTGACTGCACAGCAAATCGCGCTGATACTCGCATTTCGTGAAGCGGTCGCTGATATGTCGGACAAACTCCAGAATCTAACACCCGAGCAAGCGTGGAAACTGATCAATGAAGATCCACGGGCGATTTTGGTCGATATACGCTCCAGCATGGAGTTTCTGTTTGTCGGGCATCCCCAAGGGGCTGTTCATGTGCCCTGGATTGACGAGCCTGATTGGGTGGTCAATCCACACTTCGTGACTGAAGTCAGGAAGCTGATCTTAGGTGGCGTTGTCGAAGATGATGCTGCTGGCAGCGTTCCGATCATCTTGATCTGTCGAAGTGGCAAGCGTTCCAAAGAGGCCGGACACAAGTTAATTGAGGCAGGGATTTCCAACGTGTGTCATATTGACGAAGGCTTTGAAGGGGAGCTTGATGAGCATCATCACCGCAGTTCTACCGGTGGCTGGCGGTATCACAATCTCCCGTGGGAACAATGCTGACCAGCCCGGATGGTGCGCGAAGGCGGACGCCTTAGTGCACGATCTTGGCTAGTCTTTCTGTTCGAAATCCAGTGATGCCGAGTTTATGCAGTAGCGCAAGCCGGTCGGCTGCGGGCCATCTTCGAAGACATGGCCAAGATGCGCATCGCAGGATGGGCAGCGGACTTCGACGCGTGTCATGCCGTGGCTGGTGTCGCGCAGTTCAACGGGGTCGTGGCCCTCAACGGGCCGCCAGAAACTTGGCCAGCCGGTGCCCGACTCGTATTTTTCATCGGATCGAAATAGCGGTTCGCCACAACAGACGCAGTGATAAACACCTTGCTGTTTATTGTTGTGATACTTGCCGGTGAAAGGCATCTCGGTACCACCCTGGCGGGTGACGCGGTATTGTTCCTCGGAGAGTTGCTGCTTCCATTCCTGATCCGACTTGATCACCGTGCGATCAGACATAGTAAGTGCTCCACAGTAGCAATAACAAAGAGACTGCGATCCTGCACTGGAGTTCAGTCTGAGAGCGCGGCGAACCAAGCACGGAAGCGAAGTCGTCTATAATTTTTGCGGGAGCATTCGACACCTTTGGCAATCTGGAACATAATGTGGGCCTGTGCGAATTGACCCTTTCCGTTGTGGTATGTGTTACGGTTGAATAATGTCCGAAAGATTGTCCGAAGATGAATTGAACGCGATCCGCAAGCGCATTTACGAACTCAAACTAGAGCACCGTGATCTCGATGATGCGATCGACCATCTGGTCGCTCTGGGTACGTTTGAGGAGCTGAAAATAAAGCGTATGAAAAAACGCAAGCTGCAGCTCAAGGATACGATCGCCCGTCTTGAGGACAGGCTGATACCGGATATACTCGCCTGAGGATCTCCGGTATCAGGAATCGGCCTGCGGCTGCTCCGCATTTTTCACCTTAGGGGAACGCTGGGATGTGCGGTTCAGTACCGCCCATGTCTGCCTCGGGGTGATGTTGCTGAACCAGGGCCTCGATTTCCTCAACCCTTTCTTTCGGAATATCGACCATCATCAGCACTTCACCCTTCTCTATTGCGCCCTCAAATCTCTCAATCTGGCTGTTTGGTACATCCATGCCGATCATGCCTGATATCCATGCGCCGATGCCAGCCCCCGCCAGGCTGGTGCCTAAAATGGCCCCGCCCCCGAGGATCAGGCCCGCAGGAGGGAAGGTAACCGCGGCGATCCCGGCCAATACGCCGGTGATACCGCCAACAGCGACACCACGTTCCATCGCCGGGATAAAATCGCTCTTCTGCAGTAGATTGGCTTCCGGCAGGTCTCCCAGCGGCGTGCCCTCCTTTGCAACCACGTGAATATGGTGCTCATCAATTCTCTTCAACAACAGCTCGTCGACCACTGTTTTCGTGGTCTCGAGATTCGGCAGCATAAAGTACAGTCTTCTCATTGCTAACTCCCTCTTTGGTTCAGAAATTTGGTTATGGGGCGTTGATCTGGCCAAAAAACAAAACCATGCTGCTCCCGGCTTGTGTCAACTTTTCTCGGATTTATCGGTCGATATTGCGTATGAAAGCAGTATATGCCTCTGTTTCTTTCAAGGTCAACTGGTTAATATGACCCTGCAGTCACGAAATAGATTCGGAAAATGAAAGAATTTCGAGGCTCGATCGCGATAAGCAAACCTTCCAATTTTTGTATATTATGAATTTCTGCTCTTCTTGCGGGGCCCAAGTCACCCTGCTGATCCCCGAGGGGGACAACCGTTTTCGCTTTGTCTGTGTTGATTGCGGGACGGTGCATTATCAGAACCCAAATATCGTGACCGGGTGTATTCCAGAGTGGGACGACAGAATCCTGTTGTGCAAGCGGGCGATCGAGCCTCGGTACGGCACCTGGACGTTGCCGGCGGGTTTTCTGGAGAACGGCGAGAGCAGCATGTTCGGCGCTGCGCGCGAGGCCAAGGAGGAAGCCAATGCCGAGATGCGCGATATGAAACTGTTCAGTATCTTCAGTATTCCACACATCAATCAGATGTACACCTTTTTCCGGGGTACTTTGCGGAACGGCATCGCCAGTCCGGGAGAGGAGAGCCTCGAAGTCAAGCTGGTATCCGAGGATCAAGTGCCATGGGGCGAGCTTTCGTTCCCGGTCGTGATGGAGACCCTGAAATTATACTTTCAGGACAGAAAAGCGGGTCATTACCACACCCACTACGGGGAAATTATTCGAGAGGATCCGAAAACAATACGGATTGAACATTACTAGCCCGCATTTCTCGCCCCCTGGTGTCACAGCCGGGCTGGTGTTCGCAAGCGGCGCTCTGGAGCGAAAAGCGTAGCCATGGCGCCGGTGTGGCTGAAGAAACCGTAGGGTGCGCCGCGCGCACCGAGCATCTTCAGTTGGGTCGCCGCTTCCGGTGCGCACGGCGCACCCTACGGCCTTCGTGAAACATGCGGGCTAGCCTGAACCGCGATAGGCGTTGTTGAAAGATACGCTGTATCTTCGATCATCCGAACTTTCTCGAAAGAGCCAATGCCTTATCACTTTGCGACGCCGCCTGGTAAGAAATACGGGCTGGCTCAGGTATCAACATTTGCGATAGCCACTTTCGGGAGTTCGTCGGGTGTGGTGAAACCGAATATGTCCGAGTAGAAATAAAGTTCCGCATCCAGTGCGGTCTTGATCGAAGCAGCCTTTCTGAACCCGTGTTGTTCGTTTTCGAAAGTGACGTAACACACGGGTATGCCCTTGCTCTGCAACGCGGCGACCATTTTCTCTGCCTGTGACGGCGGTACGACCTTGTCTTCGAGCCCCTGGAAGAAGATCACCGGACAGGCGAGTTGATCTACGAAGTGGATCGGTGATCGCTGGTAGTACACGGCTTGCTGTTCGGGATAGCGGCCGATCAGCTGATCGGTATAGTGTGCTTCGAACTTGTGGGTATCTGTGAGCAAAGTTTCCAGGTCGCTGATGCCATAATAGCTGGCGCCGCAGGAGAAAACCTGATGAAAGGCCAACGCGGCGAGCACAGTATAACCGCCCGCGCTGCTGCCCTTGATGATGAGCCTGTTTGGGTCTACGAGGCCGTTGGCGACAAAATAGGCTGCCGCGTCGCACACGTCCTCGACATCGCGAATGCCCCAGTTCTTCTTCAGGCGGTCTCGATAGTCGCGTCCGTAGCCCGTGCTCCCGCTGTAATTGACGTCAGCGATCGCAAATCCGCGAGAGGTCCAGTACTGCTTGCGTAAGTCCAGCGATGCATCCACAGCGGCGGTCGGGCCACCATGACATAACACGATCAGCGGCGGCAATTCGCCAGCTGGCGCTTCGTAGTCCTGACTGGCGGGCGGATAGTAGATCACGTGTGCCTCGTCGTGATGACGCGTGTCGAAACTGAGGCTTTGTCCTTTCGACAGATAGGCATTGGCGATAGGGGTGTTGCAGGCCCGGGCAATGGTTTCCGACCTGCGCTCACGCGTGTCGATCTGAATGACCTGACTGAATTCGGTTTCAGAGGCGGCGATCAGGCTGGCGGTGCCGTTACTCGCGCATATCGAAGAGAATGTATTTAGCGGAATGTCGATTTCGGCCAACCGCAGGCTGACGAGATCGAGCAGCGCCAGCCGCCCGACACCGTCCGCAGTACGCGTGCAAATGATCTGGTTCGCGTCGCAAAATGCATAGGTCGTTTGCCCGAATACCCACTGCGGTAAGCCGAATTCGCTTTCAAGATCGGTAATTGCAATCGGACCGGCCGGTTCGAACCGGGCAAGGTTCCACCAGCCGGAGGCGTCGGTCACAAAGTAGAGCACATTGTCGGGAGACCACAACGGTTGAAAAACCGACTGGCGCTGATTCCCCGCCAGATGCGCGGGATCGTGCAGCGCGCCGCGTGTATCGAGAGCGGCCGTCCAGAGTTCGGTCCCATCCCAGGGCATGTTCGGATGATTCCAGCACAGCCAGGCCAGCTGGCCGCCGTCGGGACTAACGCGAGGGTTGGAGTAGAAATCGTAGCCGCTGCGCAGGATTTCGATCGCACCTGACGCAATATCGACCGAAACCAGTGTGTTCAGCGGCTGTTGATCATTGCTGCGATGATCTTCACAGATGCAAAGAATGCGGCCATGTTGGTGATCAAGACTCAAGTCGGCGAAGCGCATGCCATCGGCCCGCGTAAGCCGTTCGACACCGTTGGTCGTGACGCGGTAAATGTCCTGGTCGGCATCATTGACAAAGAAGAGCGCATGATCGCCGACGCAGTAGACGCCGCCACCATACTCGTGCACGCGTGAGCGAGCGTTGAACGGTGGCGGCAGAACGTCGGTACGGTTGCCGTCGTGATAACTCACGATCACGCTGCGACCGGCTTCCGCGGGCCGGCGTTCCAGCCAGTAGATCGTTCCTTTGTGAATCTGAACCTGGTCCAGCGTGACTGTTTCTGCCGTTATCAGCTCGCTGGTTATCGGTGATTTCCAGCTGCCGTAGGGTGCGATATTTTTGGCCATATTCGACGGTCCAGTCCGCGCGTTTTGATAGAATTATCGTCAAGTGGAGCATAAACTCGGAGTATATGTTAATCCGATTGACAATTTGCTGCTCCGGCTTGACTGCTCATGCAGGCGCGTATCAATTCAGGTTGGGTCAATGCTGATCAACATCGCTACCGTTCTGGTAGTGGCGGGATTGCTCTTGCTGGTTGTTGGCATCATGATCGCCCGGCAGTACACGTTGCGGGCAAAGTTGCTCACCGCTTTTCTGTTCATCGTCTTGTTGTCGCTGGGGCTGCTGGCCGCGCTGGACAGCTACCTGATGAGCGAGAACCTGGAGGAAACGACCTACAAAATTCTGGATGTGGCCGCGAGGCAATACGCTGACCGCATCGACCAGTTCAATGACTTCAATCTGGAATCGATTCAGTCTGAAGCCAGACTGCCCGCCCTGGTTCACTACATCAAAAACCGCGGCGCCGAGCCCTATCACAGTCAGACGATCAAGGAGATCCTGGTTGCATTGCAATCGCGACAGGGCAAGGACATCGTGTCCTACGCCGTGCTGAACAAAGATGGCGTCAACATGGTTGATACCGTCAACGAGCTGATCGGGAGAAATGAGGGCGCGGAACCTTATTTCGAGGAAGTGTTATTGAAAAAATCACCCTACCAGTCCCCGGTGATCTTTTCCGAATCCAACGAGCCGATGTTGTTTTTCAGCAGCCCGATCGAGGATGTCGCCGGAAATTTCCTGGGCGTGCTCCGCGTTCAATACAACGCCAGGGTTTTGAACCATTTACTCTCAGACTCGCGTGGGCGCGTTGGTCGCGGCGCGTTCGCGATGCTGTTGGATGAAAATTACCTGCGTTTGATCCACGGCAGGCGCAGTGATCTGCAGTACACGTTGGCCGGAGACATCACAGCGGTCGAGGCCATGGTGCTGAAGGACGAAGGCAGGATTCCATCGGGCTCAAAAATGCTGTTCGCCGAGAAGCCGGAATTGATCGACAAGCTCGAGAAGACCCGTTTCAATACGACCAACCTGCAGGTCAATCTTTTTGGTATGGGCGAGGAGTCCTACTCGTTGTCGATCGCCAGGCTGAACTCGACGCCATGGAAAGTCATTATTGCGCAACCCAAAGAGGTGCTGATCGGGCCCGTTCATGAGCAGACCCGGGCAACCCTGCTGTTTACCAGCGCGATCGCTTTGCTGGTCGTGCTGATGGTTGCCGGCACCACGCGCATTTTGCTCGAGCCGATTCGGCGGTTGACGGCCGTAGTCAAGCAGATCGGCGAGGGTAATCTCAAGATCAAGGCCAACGTCGATACCAGCGATGAAATCGGTGGGCTGGCTAACGCCTTCAATGAGATGACCAACAACGTCCGCACCCTGGTGAATGATCTCGAGAAAGAGGTCGATGACCATAAGCTGACGGCGGACAATTTGCGCAAGCTGTCACAGGCCATTGAGCAAAGCCCCGTTTCGGTGATGATCACGGATCTTGATGGCAACATCGAATACGTCAATCCGGAATTCAGCCGTGTCACCGGTTATTCGGCAGAGGAAGTAGTTGGCAAGAATCCCCGCATACTCAAGTCCGGTCACACGCCGCCCTCGCAGTTCACCAACATGTGGAACAGTATCACTACCGGGCAGTCGTGGAGCGGCGAGCTGTACAACAAGAAGAAGAACGGCGATTTGTTCTGGGAGAATGTCACGGTATCGCCGATAAAAGCCAGCGATGGCAAGAACACCCACTACCTGGCGATCAAGGAAGATATATCGATACGAAAAGAATACGAAGAGCGGCTGATGTATCAGGCCAGCTACGACAAACTCACCGATCTGCCGAATCGTTCGCTGGCATTCGACCGGCTGAAACAGGCGCTCGCGAATGCGATCAGGGACAAGGAGCGCCTGGCGGTGATGTACGTCGATTTCGACCATTTCAAAAATATCAATGACACGCTGGGCCACAATGCCGGAGACAGCTTTCTGGTATCGATGGCCGAAAGACTGAAAGGCATCGTGCGCGACGTCGATACGGTAGCCAGGCTCGGTGGCGATGAGTTCATGCTGATATTGGCCAGCACGCACCATAAGTCGGGTGAGATTCCGCTGTCGGAGTACAGGGACCATATACAGCACAAAGCCGCGGAAATTTTGCACAAGGTGGCCCAGCCCTGTCTGATCGAGGACATGGAGTTCTCTGTCACCGCCAGTATCGGCATCGCGATCTTTCCGGAGGATGGTGATGATCCGCACATTCTGTTGAAGAATGCCGACACAGCGATGTATCGCGGCAAACGCAAAGGTCGAAACACGTTCGAAGAATTCACGCCGGAGATGAGCGATAAAATCGTCAAGCGGGTTGAGATTGAGGGCAAGCTCCGACGCGCGGTCGACGAAGAGAAGTTCGATATCGAGTACCAGTCGCTGGTGAATACGCGGAACATGCGCCTCGAAGGCGCCGAAGCCCTGATCCGATGGGAAGATCCGGAGCTCGGCAATATCGCGCCGGAAATCTTTATCCCGTTCGCCGAAGAATCGGGTGTGATCGTCGATATTGGCCGGTGGGTGCTGGACAAAGTGTGCCAGGACGTCAAGCGATTGCGAGCGGATCAGGACAGCAAGGATTTTTATATCGCCGTGAACCTGTCGGGTCGCCAGTTCCGAGGCAAGGGTTTCGCCCGCCAGGTAGCGGACACGCTGTCCAAATACAACCTGCACGGCAGCAGTCTGGAATTCGAGATCACCGAGCGGCTGTTGATGAAAGATGTGCCTGACGTGATCACGACGCTGAACCAGCTCAAGGAAATGGGTATCAGGCTCGCGATCGATGATTTTGGTACAGGCTACTCATCACTCGGTTACCTGAAACGTTTTCCATTCGATGTGCTGAAGATCGATAAAACCTTCGTCGAAGATATCGGTGCCGATCCTGACGATGCTGCTCTGTGCGAGGCGATCATCAGCATGGCGCACAGCCTGGGTCTGAGCGTGATCGGTGAGGGCGTCGAGAACAAGGAACAGTTCGAGTTCCTGAGGTCGCGCGGTGCCGAGATCGTCCAGGGCTACTACGTCAGCAAGCCGATGGTCTATCACGAATTCAAACAGTTTGTAACGGTTTCGGACTGGATTGCATCAACCGCGGGCTAACCCACATTTCTCACCAGGCGGCGTAGACTACTGATAAGGCATTGGCTCTTTTGAGAAAACTCACCTGACCGAAAATACAGCGTGTTTTTCAACAGTGCCTGTCACGGTTCAGGCTGGTCTTCGCCTGCCCAAGA
>Ga0272441_10007656_pt1 | contig 17471 bp, 10 predicted proteins | sample SSMProp6N_FD_193582 | JGI IMG/M metagenome (GOLD analysis project Ga0272441, IMG submission 193582) | Marine sediment archaeal communities from Little Sippewissett salt marsh, Falmouth, MA, United States - SSM-Prop-6N | ecosystem: Environmental > Aquatic > Marine > Wetlands > Sediment ...
GGATGAATAAAAGCCGCCCCCGTCCGCTCAACCACCTCCGCCAATCCTTCCTCACGTCCCTCCAACATAGCCCTGCAAGTTATTATCTCCGCCCCATAACCCGCCACCGCCTCTCTCTTTACCTCTGGGGCATTTTCCGGCATAACTACATAGGCCTTCACTCCGCGCCATCGCCCCGCCGCCGCAACAGCCGCACCGTGATTGCCCGAAGAATGTGTCGCCACCCCTTTCCTCGCCGCTTCATCAGAAAGGCTAAATACCGCATTGCTTGCCCCACGTATCTTAAAAGACCCCGTCTTCTGAAAATTCTCACACTTAAAAAATATCTCCCCACCGCACATCCGGTTCAAAGTCTCACACGTCAATACCGGCGTTAGATGAACAAAAGGCCTTATCCTCTCCCCAGCCTCGCGAATCTCTTTTAACGTCGGTTCATCCATCACAACCTCGCTAAGCAAAATAAACCCAGATGGAAACCATAATACTCATCACCAGTATTGACAATATCACCTGTACCCATACCCACGTCTTCTCCACCCCCGCCGACATCGTTTTAGTCGAAAACGTCAAATCGGAGATTTGTTCCGTCCGGGGTTTTCCAGTCATAACCGACACCACAATCATCAGCCCCACACAGAAGAAAAACATAATCGTGCAGTAGTTCAAAAACGCATAACCGGTAAGAATATTCAGCGGCCCGAAATTACTATACCCCATCCTCCCAAGAATATCCGTAACAAAACGTATCAAACCCAGACCGCTGCCGACAATCAGTGTGGTCAGAGCTGCTTTGCCCGTCGCTCGCTTCCAGAAAACTCCAGTAAGAAAAACCGCCGCAATAGGGGCCCCCAAATATGCCTGAATGCTCTGAAGATACTGATAAAGCTGGTTCGAAAGAAACCGTATCATCGGAATCCATATAAGCGAAACAACCACAATGCCAACCGTCGATATCCTCCCCACAAGAACCAGCCTCTTTTCGGTAGCTTCCGGCCGGAACTTACGGTAAACATCCATCGTAATCAGCGTCGAACAGGAATTAAAAACTGAGCTTAAGCTCGACATCAAGGCTGCCAGAAGTGCAGCTATCATTACCCCCGCCACACCCTTCGGCAAAAGCCGAGTCACAATCAAAGGATAAGCCATATCAGGGTCCCGACTTACCTCTTCCCTCCACAACACACAAGCCACCAGTCCCGGCAGAACAAATATAAATAGCGGCAGCAACTTCAAAAACGCCGTAAAAACCGTACTCGCCCGCGAATGCGCCAGGTTCTTGGCCCCAAGTGCCCGCTGAACAATAACCTGGTCGCTGCACCAGTACCATATACCTAATATCACCACACCGAAAGTTGTCCCCGCCCAAGGGTACACCGGGTGATTAATTGGCTTTATCATATGGAAAAAATCCGCAGGAAGTGCCTCCCGCAGCCCCGCGAACCCCCCGACCTTGTCCATCCCGATAACGGTGAGCAGAACCGACCCTGCAATAAGAATAAATGCCTGAATCAAATCCGTATATATCACCGCCGAAAGCCCACCCGCAACAGTATAGATACCCGTCGCAACAACAAGAACCACCGCAGATACCATTGGTGGCCAACCTATTACCGCCTTGATAAGAATTGCACCGGCAAAAAGTGCAACAGATATCTTCGTAAAAATATACGCAAAAATCGACAGCATCGTCAGCGTCCACCGGCAACCAGGGTTAAATCGCTTTTCAAGATATTCCGGCATTGTGAAAACGTTGCTCTTCAGATAGTAAGGCAGAAAAACCCACCCCAAAACAAGAACGCATAAAATCGCGCTCATCTCATAAGCACCAACCGCCAGCCCGCTGTCCGCACCCGAACCAGCCAGACCGATTAAGTGTTCGCTGCCGATATTAGATGCAAATATCGACGCTCCCACTGCAAACCATATCACGTTCCGACCAGCTAAAAAATAATCCTTGCTCGTCTTTTCTTTGCGGGAAAAATAAAAGCCTATCGCAAACACCGCCCCAAAGTATATCGATATGGTTATCCAGTCTGTTGCCGAAAGGGCCATTTCGCTGCTCCGGTTAAACTAAAGCCGAAATTCGATTGACCTATACCGTAACCGAACCGCCCTTTTTCGTCAAAACAATTTACTCCCTTCAGCCCTTTATCCAAAAGCCCCCAGTGTTATGGACAAAACCCCAAACCAAAACACAACTAAAAAGTCTTTCAAGCTCCCAGCACCTTTGCCGCCTCATCGCCGTCGCTGGCCTCAACCACAACCAACATACGGTACCCTCCCTCGATTACCATTGCAGCACCCGCCACTCCGCTGATTCCCGCCTTCGAAAGGCTCTCTAATGCCTCCGCCGCTGCGCCGACTTTGTTTTCACCCCCGATGATAAAACCGGTTGCTTCCTTCGCTTTGATTGATGTTTGGCTTGCGTAGGCCTCGAAGTCTCGCGGATCCTTTGAGCTTACATATACTTCACCCATATTTCTACTCGTTGAAAATGCCGCAAAACATTCCAGGTTGACATTCGCCAAAGCCACACGGCTCAGAAGTCTTTGCAGGCTTCCCGCCTTATCCTCGATTTCTATGCGATGGACCTTAATTCGTTTAACACCCATTTCCCAACCCCTTTCAGTTTGAAGTGATAATACTGAACAAGTATGACTATACCTCCGCCCCTTCCTTTGTCAACTAAAAAATCACTCAAAATTGTAATGCCGCCTGGCATTCTGCTTAAAATAAAAATTAAACAAAATGACAGGCCTATGGCTGGCCGGAGCGCCCCCTCGAAAACAAAGAACCTTGATAGTTCGAAGTGTTTCTGATAGTATACTTGATGTCGCCAAAGGAAACTGTATTTCTTAAACGTGAAAAATGCCAGTTGACTAAGGAGTTCGGCCATGAAAACAAACCAAATCACTCGACGTCAATTTATAAAAAGTACCGCTCTGTTCGCTGGTGCCGCTCTTACATCCTGTCAGTCCCGGCTAACTCCCGGACAAGCCTCCAAGCGAACAGCAGCAGACCAGGTTACACTCGGAAAGACCGGCTTAAAGCTCAGCCGGTTAGGCATCGGTACCGGCAGCAATTCAGGAAGAATTCAAAGGGACCTCGGAACCGAAAAATTCAATCGCCTCATACAATACGGCTATGACCGCGGAATCACCTATATCGACACAGCCGATAGTTATAAAACGCACAAATTCGTCGCCGATGCAATAAAACCACTCCCAAGAGAGAAACTCTTCATTCAAACCAAGATGATGGGAATTCCGGAAAACCCCCTCGAGACCATTGACCGTTTCCGCAGGGAATTGAACGTCGATTACATCGACAGCCTGCTCGTTCACTGTGTCGTTAATGGTCAGTGGGACCAAAAACGCAGTCCCCTCCTGGACGCCTTCGAAGAAGCCAAACAGAAAAAGATGATACTCTCTCACGGCGTCTCCTGCCATAGCATCACCGCTACCTCACGCGCTGCGCAACTCGATTGGGTCGATGTGAACCTCGTTCGCATCAATCCCCAGGGCGTCAACATTGATACCCTCGTAGAGCGATGGAATGCCCCGAGCGACCTCTCCCACCTCCCTGCCGTAATCGAACAGCTGAAGATTATGCGAAAAAACCGTCACGGCGTAATTGGCATGAAAATCATAGGCGACGGCGCCTTCGTAAAACCCGAAGACCGCGAAAAATCCATACGATTTGCAATCCAGTGCGGCCTGCTCGATGCGATTGTTATTGGCTTCAAAGACACCGCCCAAATCGACGAGGCCATCCGCAGAATTAATACCGCCCTCGCGGATTCACCCACCGCCTGATTCAAGAATACTTGCCTGCACAGCTATAACCCCAAAACAAGACAAAAAAACTGTCCCCGGCTCCAGCAACTCAACCTTTAACTAAATCCCTGCATTGCCCTAACTTATAAACCCTTATACCCCCCCCCGAAAACGCTGCAGTATGCTCCACTGTTAAAAAACACAAAAAAAACACTTGACTAAAAACGAGCGAGGAAGTATATGTCAATTCAGAGTAAAATTGCAATAAGCTGTGGAGGAGCATTCTATGGGCTCCACTATATATGTTAAGTTCGTTCTTTTCCCCCCTATAGCAGGAAAAATCTATGTTTCGTATATTTACAGCAATAATCGTTCAGAGGAGAATCTGAATAACAGCAAATTATCATTTAATCTTTTTTAAGGAGGTTCTATGAAACAAACCGTCGTGCCATTTCCTTTGGCATCGGAGCCGAAGGAAAGAAAAATTGATAATATTTTTAAGGAGGATTTTACCATGTCCAAAAAACTATTTCTTTTAATCCTTTTTGCACTGCTGGCGTCACTGGCAGCAACTAACACAGCCTCTGCCGCAAAACCACCGCCCAACCCGGCCACAAATCCAAACCCGGACGACCAGGCTACGGGAGTTAGCATAACTGCCGACCTCAGTTGGTCTGCCGGCAAGTTTGCCACCTCTCATGATGTGTATTTCGGCACGAGCAGCCCGGGCGATTTCCAGGGAAACCAGTCAGCAACCACCTTTGAGCCCGGAACTTTGAATAATGATGAAACTTATTTCTGGCGCATCGATGAAATAAATGCCAGCGGTACCACAACCGGCACGGTCTGGACTTTTACTACCGAATCCACAGGAAGCCCTCCCGGCCAGGCTTCAAATCCTGACCCAGCCGATTCCGCCACCGATGTCAGCATTACTGCTGATTTGAGTTGGACTGCCGGCTCCGGAGCAACATCACACGATGTCTACTTCGGCACTTCCAGTCCCGGCGCCTTCCAGGGTAACCAGACCGAAACAACATTTGACCCGGCAACTTTGAATAACGATGAGACTTATTTCTGGCGCATTGATGAAATCAATGCCTATGGAACCACAACCGGAACAGGCTGGAGTTTCACTACCGAATCGGCTCCGACCCCTCCGGGCCAGGCTACTAATCCAAACCCCGCCGACACCGCGACCGATGTCAGCACAACCGCTGATTTGAGCTGGACTGCCGGCTCCGGAGCAACCTCGCACGACGTTTACTTCGGAACTTCCAGCCCCGGCACATTCCAGGTAAATCAGACCGCAACAACCTATGACACGGGAACTATGGACGCAAGCACTCAACACTTCTGGAGAATAGATGAGGTCAATGCCGCAGGCACAACAACCGGCACGGTCTGGAGCTTTACAACCGGAGCAGGCGGCGGAGATATCAAAGATATGGCTAACAGCGACATAGCTGTGGCCGGCTCCGTCAGCGGCAGCTACACCGACACTCAGAGCAGTAATGACACCTATGAGTCAATCCAGGAGATTAACTCCGGCGGCGCGCCCCCAAAACAATATAGTTACCTTGAGCACAAATGGACAATAAACGTCACCGGAGGCTCTTCAGTTACTTTCTACGTCGAGGCATATCACACTTCCAACAGTGAAGGCGACGACTTTGTCTTTGCTTACTCGACGAATGATTCCGATTACTATAATATGGTAACTGTCACCAAAACCAGCGATGATGATGATGCCCAGAGCTATGAAATGCCCGCTTCAACCAGCGGCACGGTTTACATTCGTGTAAAAGACACCGACCAGTCACAGGGCAACAAAACTTTGGATACTGTCTACGTTGATTATATGTATATCCTCTCCGTGCCCGAAACTAATCCGCCGGCCCAGGCAAGCAATCCTTCACCGCCGGATACACAAACAGATGTAAGTGTGAATGCCAATTTGAGCTGGACCGCCGGCTCCGGTGCCACCTCCCACGATGTTTACTTCGGCACCACCAGCCCGGGCTCCTTCCAGGGCAATCAGACCGAAACTACCTTTGACCCCGGAACAATGGATGCCAATACTCCCTACTATTGGAGAATAGACGAGCTCAATGCTATCGGCACAACAACCGGTTCGGTCTGGACATTTACTACCGGCAGCGGAGGAGAGGTTTCTATGCTTATTACTTCCATCGAGAATTCCACCGAACTGGCTGAGTGGACCTCAAGCGGAACTCTGAGCCTTTCCACTGAACACGTTACAAAGGGCACTTATTCTCTCAAGGCCGTCTTCGGCAGCGTTACTCCAACTTTAACATTCAGCCCAGGTTCAACCTTTGATGTCAACGATTACCGGAAAATAAAGTTCGACCTTTATGTCGAGGGCGATACTATGACGCCGACGGCACGCTTCTTTGATTCATCATGGGACAGTTACCGCTCATGGTACTATCTCTATAACACCGAATTCCAGACAGTCGAGTACGCCATCCCCGGGATAGAAACACTTGTCGACTCCTCGAGTTTGATCGAGATAAACATCGCCGCTGAATCTTCACTGCCAACAGGAACTACAATTTATCTCGACAACCTCCGCGCAACTGATGGCCCCGACGACGATAGCTGGCTCCAAAATCCATGGCCGGGAGAGCCCTCATTAGAAGACCCCAACAGCATTCTCCAGAACGGCGACTTCGAACTCGGGCTTAGTAAGTGGGGTTCCTAGGGTGAATGGGATGGCGGCCAGTATATCTTCTCCGGAACTACCGGCGAAGGAAATGTGAAATCCGGCACCTATGCAATGAACATTATCTACATAGAAGTAGGCCGTGGTGGTATCTGGACCGAGGAAGATTTGACCCTCGAAGCCACCGATTATGGCCTTACTTTCTGGGTCAAGGGCTCCGACACAGGCGCCGAGTGCTTCTATTCATTTGAAGGATCGGACTCAGCTAATTTCTCACAGGGAAGAACCTGCACCCGTTTTGCTGTTGGCACAAGCTGGACAGAAAAGAACTTTACCGTCTCACTGACGGCACAGTCTGCAGCAAAACTGTATCTGTTCAGCACCGGCACCGGAACGCTGACCCTCGATGCAGTTAATCTCGTCAGAACTGATGGACAGGGCGGATCAGACCCGAATGCGCCACCGATGATTCCAAGAATTGTTACTGTCAGCGGACAGAACACCTTTGTTGACAGTAATTCTTTCTTCCCAATCGGAATTTACGGCGGAGCCCCTTCCGAATTAGGCAGCACAGGATTTAATCTTATCGGAAGCGTTCAGGGAGGTGATACCCTCGACGCGCTTAATGAATGCGAGCAATATGGATTGATGGCCTGGGTCAGTCTCACAGGCATAGCCAGAGGACATGTCCCAGAACTGGCAGATGTCGCGGCAAGACCGTTAAAGAACCACCCCGCGGTGATATGCTGGTACACCTGTGACGAACCGGACCACAATGTCTGGAATGTCCCGCCGCCGGAGATTCGCTTTATGACAAAAGAACTTGAGATAGAAGATGCAAACCATCCGACGGCCGTCCTGAATATGGCTTGGACGCCCAGTAATATGTATCAGTATTCCAACGATACTACGGATATTGCGATGTTGGACCCCTATGACTGGGACGTCGCTGTCGTAGCAAATGACATTGATACCTTGCGAGATGCAGCCGGAGATAACAAACCTATATGGACAGTACTACGTGCTTTCAGTGAAACCCAAGAACCGACCGCGAGCTACCTTTACGGCTGTGCTTATGCCGCTCTAACACAAACATCCAACGGAATACTATGGTTCGACTATAGTTACTGTCAAACACATTCCAACACCTGGAACACCGTTAAGGCAATTTCGCTTGAATTGGAAGACCTGAGCGACGCACTTACTTCCAATACTTCGTCCCTGGAAGTAACCGTCTCAGACCCTGATGTTGACACCATACTTAAAGAGTATGACGGTGACCTCTATCTTATCGCCGTCAATATCGGAGCCGCCTCAAACGGAGTTACCCTGACAGTTTCCGGGGTAACTGCAACACAGGCCGACGTCTGGTTCGAAAGTCGTACCGAACCAATTGTCAGCGGCACCATAACCGATGACTTCACGGAAAATGGACGACACGTTTATGTCTTCCCCGCTCCTTAAACCTGTACTTGGTTATAACAACTGAGATTTTAAAGCGCGGCGGCTTTTAACGCCGCCGCGTTTTTTTATTCATACAAACTGGCTTCAAGATATATAAACTCAGCGCGATACAACTCAGCTAAATAACTCAAACTGAGCTATTACCCCTTCTTACCGGCTACCCATCCACCGGAAACAATAATAACTTTACATCGCATCAGAACCTGCGCCGCCGCATCCGTCTTCTTTAACGACTGCGCATCTTTCAACGATATAAGAATATTAGCCTTTCTTATCCCACGAACAGAAGAAGCCTTGAACCTGAAATTATACTTTCTCCTTTCTCTTCCTTTTGGAGGCCCGAATTTAACACCTGCCTGCAATCCAAATGGGTCAACATAACTGGCCGGATTATTACCTGCATAAGTATATCCGTTGCCGAGGTTCATCGGGTCTCCCCAGTTGCCGATTGCGTCGCCGCTGATAAAGCGTCCGCGCTCGGGATGCAGGTAGCGGGTGCGGTAATAGTACAGGCCGCTCTCTTCATCGTATCTGCGCCCCGTGAATAGATACGCATTCTCAATAACAGATTCGCCTATCTCGTCGCCGTCGGCGCCAAAGAAGTAAGGCTGACCATAAGCATCATAGACATAACTTTCGGACAACACACCCGCTGCGCCTGTTATAGCTATCGTACTGCCTATATTCTCGGCGTGATAATAAGATGGTAACACTGCCGCGTCAATCATAACCAATACTTCATCGAGTTCGTCGCCGTACAAAAAGCTCTGAGCAAATAATCCATCGTCGTATTCCCCGATAACTCGCCACCCATCATAAACATAGACCGTCTGTACCCCGTCAACGTTTTTCTCTATCCTTCTGCCGAAGGCGTCATAAGAATATTGCCCTGCAACATGGCCGTCACTCTTGCGCCGCACCTGGCTAAGAAGATTCCTGGCACGTAAATTAGCAGCAGCAATCGGAAGGTGGTCGCCATCCCAGTAGTATTCTAAGACATCATCATCGACAAGGTTGCCGTTCTTGTCATGGCCGCTGTTATAAAATCCACTGCTGCTGTCAAGCCAGTTCTCGGCTAAGAAACCAAAATCAACAAAATTCACATCCTGGCTCTGGTCGATATCAGCACCCGAACACCAATCCGGCCCGCTGCACTCATCGAGCCAGCTTAAAGCTAACACGGCCAAATCGTTAAAGTCAACCTCTCCATCAGGCTGAAAGTCTCCTGTCAAAGGATTGTTATTGACCATAAAGTCATCTGGCTGCCCGTCGTCATCGGGTATCGGGCCGGCACCGTTGGTCGAAAAATCATCATACTCATTCATCTGGTTTACCGAATTTGCATAACCGCCGTTTTCAATCGGATTAAGCGTATCTTCGATAGAGAACTGCTCCCAGTTGCCCGCATCATCGAACATCCAGTTCCGCTCCCGCGTTGGAATAGGGATTTGGTCGCCAAGCATCAGCCCCCTTTTGAATTGGGTCAGCCTATAAACTGAATCATAGCTATACTGCATAGATTCTGTTACAGGTTTGTTGGGCGAGTACAACTGCAAATTTGTTGCCCTTATACAGTTACCCACCCCGTCATAAGCATAGCTGAAACCCGCAAATGTTGTCAGCCCATCGGCGCCAACATGCCGAATCTCAGTTACCCAGTCGTTCTCGTTATAGGAGTATTGGGTCTGAGTACCGTTGGCCAGTTCCTTGCTCAACAGTCGGTCGGTCGGGTTTTCATAGCTGTACAAGGCAACCATACTCCCTTCTCGCCTTACTTCAACAAGACGGTCGCGAACGTCATAAACCTCAATCACTTCAGTCCCATCAGGATAATTTATTGTCCGCGTATTGTTTGGCTCGGCACTATAGCCGTAACTAACCGCATAGATATATGTCGGGACTTCATCGGCCTGCACGCTGCCGATTATACGACCGGCACCGTCATAACTGTATCCGATATGGCTGTGTTCATTATCAGCCGAAATCACCTGGCTCGCACGGTCATAGCCGAAGATGTCTTCGCCCCCGGTGGCATAGCTTCGCCGTACAAGCCGGTTCAAATCATCATAACTATAGCCCGTAACGTTAACCATCTGGTCCGTTTCACTTATTAAATTGCCCACACCGTCATAACCGAAAACCATTTCCGTCAAGTCGGCAAATTCCTCTCGGATAAGACGATTGAGACCGTCATATTCATAAATTGTCACATACCCCTTATCGTCAAACGCCTCTGTTTTATTCCCCGACCCGTCATAGCCCATCGACGCCGTTATATCAAGTCCGCTCGGGTCCTTGCTCGTCTTTATCAGCCTGTTAAGAGGATCATATTCGTAATCCGTGATTACTCCCTCGTTGTCAATTATCCTGATTATGTTACCGTTCTTGTCGTATTCATATCTCGCATACTTATCAACGCCGGATTCAATCAGAGGGTCGTAAACATCTGTCACACGGTCGGCATTGTCATAAGTATAGTTCCAGCTGTGCCCCAGCCCGTCCGTCGCCGACAGCATATTGTTATTTTCATCGTAACCGTAGCTGACGACCGGCCCGATTGAGTCGCTTATCGAAACAAGTCGGTTCGCGCTATCGTAGCTGTAATCAATAATATTTCCAATAGGCGTCACTTCCCCGATTACATTCCCCGCACCGTCGTAACTATAGTTCGTAATAAGGTTGGCATCGTAAGGACTGTCAGTCCGCTGAATCAAACGATTCGCCACGTCATAGCTGTATTCGGTAACAAGGTTAGGCTCCGGTGCGTTTTCAATTGTCAGCCGGATGATATTACCCACACTGTCGTATTCGTAATCGCTGATGGCGTCATTCGGATCCCCGCCGTTGTCGCTGGTATCCCCGACCTTGCCGACCACTCTAATCAGCCGGTCAAGCTTGTCATAGTAATAATAGACAACATTGCCCTCGGCATCCGTTACCTTATGAACAAGCAGAGTACCCGGGGTGCCGTCGCCGCCGCTGGAATACTCGATTTGCGTAACCGCCGCCGTATCACACGGGTCGCCTGTTATTCGTACCAGCCGGTTCAATGAGTCATACTCATAAGCACTGATTCGGTGTCCCACTCCCCCCGACTCAATCGTCCGCTTTACCCCCGCCAGGTTACTCCTGGCTTCATATTCATACTCCGTCCAATATCCGTTAGCGTCCACAATCTTGATAAGCCTGTTAAGCGAGTCATATTCGTAATTGGTCTGGTTGCCTTTAGCATCAATAGTCCTTATCCGCCTGTCACAGCCGTCATAAGAATAATTGCTCGATAACGCCAGGTCACAAGGGTCGAACGTCCTCTCAACCAAACGCCCGCGCACGTCATAATCGTAATCTGTGAATATCCCCCGGCGATTGCTCAACCTCGCCAACCGCCCGCACCCGTCATATTCGTATTCCGTCCCAAGGTTCAAATCATTCGGATCCACCTCCGTTCTTATAACACGCCCAAGATTATCATAGCTGTACGTCGTAACAAGACGTTTGGCAGGGCTCGGCTTGACTAAAACGCTCCTCTTCGTCATCCGCCCGATGGAATCATATTCGTACTCGGTAACCAGTTCAGCTCCGCACGGGTCAACAACTTCACGCACAATATTACCATTCCCGTCGTATTCCCACTCTACCGTATGCCCGTTACGGTCGGTCTCGATTACCGACTCCAGAACACCGTAAGGCGGCCACGGAAAATAACTGTAAGCGTAGCTCATCACCTTATCCGTAGGTAATTCGACAATCGGGTCTATGATTTTTGTCAGGTTGCCAGAAAGGTCATATTCAAACTCCCACGTATCTCCATCAGGCTCGATTATCTTCGTTACCATCGACGGATTATTCATGTCCTCATAGGACATATCTGAATAATTAGAAAGCGGGTCATCGATGTCCGTCAGGTTCCCATTAGAATCATAGCCGTACATCCACATGTTCCCTACCTCATCAGTCTCATTAATCAGTCGCAGGTCGCCGTTATAGTTAAAGCTCCTCCCCGAATTACCCGGATGACTTACCCCCGTAACATAACCATTATTGTCCAGATTCAGCGTCGTAACATTACCTTCCCCGTCGGTAATAGTGCTAACGCTTGCATAATAGCGTATCTCGTTATTTGCCAGATGAACCGGGTCAAGGGCCCAGTTCTCCGTATTCGTAACTGTAGCGTACGTGTCCCCGTTAGGGTCCCTTATACGCCACGGCTTACCGCCGCTGTAATCACAATACCACGTATTCCCGTCCTTAAGTAATGCGCCGGTCATACAGTTATTGCTGTCATAACTGTAGTTAATGGCATGACCCAATGGGTCGGTCAAATACAAAAGCTGCTCACCAGGTGCGTCGTACCCAATTATTGTCGTCTGCATATTGGGGTCGGTAATATTCTGAAGGCGCGGACCTGCCGGATAGCTGACATACCCGAACTGTACCTCCCGCCCGTAGGGGTCGGTTATCGTCTCAAGCAATGATTCTAAGTTGTACGCCAGTTCAAAACTTCTTCCGCTGGCGTCCTGAATCCCAACAAGAAGGTATATCTTCTCCCCGCCCGCCCACATAGGCGCAGGCAAAGCAAGCTGAAAAGCCATCGTCGTCCCGTCAATCTCCTCGACATAAAAGAAATCCGGCCCGCCGTATATGAGACTGTGGGTCTGACCGTCGCTGACTGTATACCCCCCAAACCCGTCCTCTTGGAAACGGGTCATCCTCCCCTTCCCGTCAGCCATATAAATATTCGGTGACTTATCAATTAAGTAGATATTGTAATTGTGCGTCCACCCGTAACCGAGCACCGTCTGCCGCTCATCAACACTCCCGTCGGCCTTGCCGCTGTCGTAATGAAGCGAAAGTTCCGGCCGAAGGGTTCGCGCGCCTTTTTGAGTTGAATACAAACTTATACTGTCATCAGCACCGCTTGTCATTGAGGAATTCACAAAAACCCCGAGAGGACCAAGCTCTGACAACCCGAAGCGGATTGCATTGTCACTGCCGCCATTCGGACTCGTATGGCCGCCCAGTGCAGAAGAGATGTTCTCCCAGTACACCGGCTTATCAAATGGGTTTCCTAACAAATGCCGCCCGGGCTTCTCAACGCCCACAGGCTTAAGCGGCCCCAAAGACCCTTCTGACGATTCTGCACCGCTTGACGACATCGAGCCTTCCCCGCAAAGAATCCTCGCAAAATACCCACGTCCAACCTCACATACCCCAACATCTGCATGTACCGTTCCATAAGCCGCCGATATATACATATTGCCGGTACCGCTCCCGACTAAGCTGCTCCGCCATTCAGACGTCACTCTCTCAAACGAAAAACTCCCACTCAAACTCTGCCCTGCTATATCAAGACCAATCCCGACTCCCTCTACCCTCACAAACGGCCCCGCCGGTAAAGCAATACTCACAGGCTCCCCACCGACAACTATCTCGCCGCCGCCCGACTCTGTAACCTGCTCGAAGGAAAAATTCCCGCTCAGCCCCTGCCCAAATACATCAAGTTCAGGACCTTCCAGCCTGACAAAAGGCCCCGCTGGCAAACCCCTATTCAAAAAACTCTCATTAACAGAACCAGTGACTCCTGTTGCCCCGATATTAAGACCGCTCACTCTCGGACTGCTCTCTTTCTCGAACGCAAAATCACCGCTTAGCCTCTGCCCAGGTACGTCAAGCTCGATCCCAACTCCTTCCACCCTCAGAAACGGCCCCGAAGGCAGCTCCGTTGTCACCGTCTTGCCCCCCACGTTAACTCCGGGGCATTGCGAATTGGTGTTCTCTTTCTGCTCCTCGTTAGGACCGGCCGTAACTTCAACACACAAAAGACCTAAAAATAACACGCAAAAAACGATAAATACTGATAAAGTCCTGAAATTCACTCGTTCCATTGTTCTAAACTCCTCTTATCTGGTCGTTATTCTGTTAAAATATGAATATAATGACGCCTGATACTCGCAGAACCTTACATAAAACGGTTATTTCCTGACCTTTGGAACCTGATAGGAATTTCTCGCTGATGGGGTACGAAAAGTCACTTAATTCTGGGTTTATCTGGCTTCGCAATGACTTCCTCCTGACCATACAGAAGAGACTTTTACCTGCGTATTATACTACCGGAAAAGTGCTCAAATGTCAAGAAAATACCACAAAACTCTGCTAAAAGCCTCTTTACTCTCATTAACACCGTTTTTCAGCCATACAGTCAACTTTTTTCCCTTGATTGTCAAGCCAGTTAGCATATAATAATACAGCAGTTGCTGTATTTTAGTGTTTTTTGAGGAGTTTAGCGAAAATGAAAAATCTCATCCTTACCCTGCTCTTGCTCACCATAACAATTTCTGCTTCTGGCTGTGCAACAATATTGGGAGGCATTATAGGCCACCAATCCGGTGAAGCTTGCGCTGGAATAGCAATAGGGGCGGCCCTTGATTTCGGCGACGACATCGCAAGGGCTATCGGCCAGGCATTCGGCGACAAAACGATTAACGTCTATTCCGAATTGGGATACGTTAGAATCGACGCCAAGACCGCAAAGAATAAATGCCTCAAGCAAAAACTCGAAAGAAGGTTTGCAGAAACCTCATGGAAAATCCTAAACAAAGAAGCAACCTCTAAGACGGATAAAATAAAATCCTGTAAGTATTACTGCCAGACTGCTGAAGGCAAAGAATTTACTTTGGAATTCTTCACCGAAAAAAAACAGGATTTAAGAATCTACATTAAGACCACCGAGGAAAACAATGAACTCCAGGGCCTAATAACAAGCCGAATAGGCCTATGGGCAACAGAAATTATAAACTAAAAAATCTTAAAGCCCCTAACCTTGCTAAGGCTTCAACTTGTCCCTCGCTCTTGCTCCGCAGCTTTTCTCACTGCCTCGCGCAGTTACTCCGGTGCCGTCACAACCTCAAAAGCCGAGCCTTTCACTCGCCGCAGTTCCTCATGCATCTCCGCAATCCTCTCATCCGGAGCAACCGAAATGGCCCACTCTATCCCGTTATCCGCCACGAACATCCCGTATCTCTTCAGCCCCTTCAGTATCGCCTGAACCTCCGGTGAAAAACCTGAGACGTCGTAGTCCTGGCGTAGCCTAAGCCGCTCCCCCATCCGCGGGAAGTCTTTGTTATCATGCCTGCTGGCAAAGTGCGTTGCTGGTGCCACATACTCCCTCCGGGTTCTACGCACCGTGACACGCATCGCATGCTCGACGATTCCCCGCTTCAACTCGTCGTAGCGCACCACAGCCGGAAAAATTGGAAGTCCCGCTGCGTCTGCCGATGTCCACCCATCCGGCCGAAGACGGTTCGTCTTAAGGTCGAATATAGACGCCTGCGCCGCCTGCCATCCCTTGTCCGTTTTCTTCATAACAAAGAACTCGTACAGCATCCGCTTGACCGGGTCAACCACGATCCCGTGCCTGTCCCCGCCGACCCCGGCCTTGTCACGCTGAACATCATCTAATGTCAGCCTGTCCCCATCATAGTAACGCTGGTAATAAACCGGCCAGCCCTCGATGGGAAGGTTATCGGGTACCGGATACGGCCCCTTGTCGGATTCACCGGGATATGACACTATCTTCACTTCCACCTTCTTTTGCTCCGGCGGCACAAGGATAAAACTCATATCGGTGTTATACCGCAGCGGCTTATCTGCCCCTAACGAGGCGATGATATTCTTCGAGTTCGGATGTAACGGCCAATCCGATATCAACTCGTTCCACGGATTATCTGCTGGAAAAACCTCCAATGCCGACAATATAGTGTCGGCCTTTGCGCTGTTAAACATCACAGGCTCTCTGATTTCGGGCATCTTAGCTGAGCGCATCCGCGCCAACCGAGCTGGGTCTGTCCTCACTTTTCTGTCAGCACCAGTTCCCTTCTTAATTGCTTCTCCCCGGCTGATACTTAAAAAAACTCCCTTACCCTCGAAAGCCCCCCTCATCATAAAAACAGCCCCCGCTGCTAAACAGCAAGCAATAAATAACGTTCTTCGAATCCTCACAGCAAAATACCTCCATATATATACGTTATATAAATTCGCACCATGATTTAGACAGGCTCAGCTCAACGTTCTATCTCAAGTATAGAATATATCTCCAGCAGTGGCACTGTCACAACAGCTCGTCCGTCCGCCCAGGTGACCTTCAGTGGTTTCTTATCTGGCTGCAGCGTGATTGAGCTCGGAGCATCAGCCAGACGAACAGATACCTTGAGTGGGCCGACTGGCTTGATTTCTTCGATTCCACCGTCGGGTGCGTCAGCGTGTGGACCGGACGTATTGACTAAGTGAATCGACAGCTTGCCATTTAACATTCGTGGACTTATATCGACATCCGCCGAACCGCTGACCTCGACAATCGGCTCGGGTAACAACTTCTTCATAATCTCAGGGAAGGATTCGTCCACCGAATCTATCTGGACGATGGACTTGCCGTTTGATTTTTCAAGCTCGGATTTGAAAAGCTCTCCGGGACCCTCCCCTATCAGCAGCAGCCGCCCGCCGGACTTGACATACGTACCAAGCTCATCGCGAAAGCTCGATTCAAGATATGTCCAGCCAGGAACTATGATTACCGGCCATTGAGACATCTTGCCCCTGAGATGATGCTCGCTGACGACCTGAACGCCATACTGGTTCTTCAGTATCTGCCTAAGCGCTTCACGCAGCACCGTAACGCCTCTGCTTCCGGCCCAGTGGAAAAGTCGCGGCGATTCGTGATAGTGACCGGCTGTTGAGTACAGCAGCACTATCTGCCCAACTGCAACCGACCGATGGCAGTAGGCCTGACGGGCTCGACAGAACCGCGCTACCTCTGCCATTACGTCCATCTCCGCTGGATTACGCAGCGCCCCATCACGGTCCTGTTTGAAATACGCTTGATAACCGCCCCCCATCGCCAGCACCACCGCCGCCTCCTGCATCAACTGGATTGCAGGTTTCTGCTTGCGCGTCTTACGGCTGAAAGACCACGACATCAAATCCCACGCCACCCCCTGGTCTTCGAGGCATCGTCCGGCAAAACGGGCCGAATTAACACTGTCATCCGGCGAGAAATCGCCTGATAAACCAGCCACACCAGCCGACACCGCTTCGGGCATATGGTCGCTGAACGCCCAGTTACTGATGACTTGGAATTGCCGGTGCGATGCCTTCAGTTCATCGACGTAATGACGCAAATAACGGCGAAAAGCCTCACGGTTAAAATCCATCCACTCGTGCCAGTACGGCTCGCCTGCCTTCCGAGGAGCTGCCTTAGCGCCTGTCAGATTGCAGAACTCGCGTACAGCCTTCTCCCCGTAATCAGCAACCGTACCCCAGCAATCCCCATCGACCCACACACCATCAACTTCATACTTTCCAGCCAGCTCCCGAAGCTGAGGAATCATCAGCACATCGACGTAGGGTCCGAACACAGAAGTGGCTCGATTATTTGGCGTGCCGTCGGCGTTTACCGCTGCCCATTCCGGGTGCGTTTTAACCGCGTGAAAGTCCCATACCCCTGAGTAGTGCATATAGAGTGCGACCCCTCGCCGACGCGTTACTTCTCG
>Ga0272441_10007658_pt1 | contig 17470 bp, 15 predicted proteins | sample SSMProp6N_FD_193582 | JGI IMG/M metagenome (GOLD analysis project Ga0272441, IMG submission 193582) | Marine sediment archaeal communities from Little Sippewissett salt marsh, Falmouth, MA, United States - SSM-Prop-6N | ecosystem: Environmental > Aquatic > Marine > Wetlands > Sediment ...
GATACGATCGGAGAGTCGAGCAGCAGAACCTGGTATCCTTTTGACTCTGCCTCTTCAATAAAGCTGTGCTGCTCATCCTTGTCATTGGCGTAGAGAATCACCAAGTTGCCATCTTTGTCAGTTTGTGCCGCCTTGGTTTTCTCCTTGAGCTCTTCAAAAGTGAAGTACTCGTCATTAACGGTCGGGTACAGGGCAAACTTCTCTGCCTTTTCAAAGAATTTCGGCTCAGAAAGCATTCCGTATTCGATCACAATCTTGATGTCGTTCCACTTCTTCTCGTATTCTTCCCGGTCCTTATTGAACAAAGAGCTCAATTTGTCAGCAACCTTCTTGGTGATGTAGGTCGATATTTTCTTGACCGCGCCATCTGCCTGCAGGTAACTCCTCGAAACGTTCAACGGAATATCCGGCGAATCTATCACACCTCTCAGCATTTGCAGAAAATCAGGTACGATTCCCTCTACGTTGTCGGTTACGAAAACCTGGTTCTGATAGAGCTGAATGCGATCCTTCTGAACATCTATGTTGGTGGTCAGCTTCGGGAAGTAAAGAATCCCCGTAAGGTTGAAAGGATAGTCCACATTCAAATGAATATGGAACAGGGGCTCCTCAAACTGCATGGGATATAACTCCCTGTAGAAGGCCTTGTAATCTTCATCCTTCAGGTCAGTAGGCTGTTTGGTCCAGGCCGGATCCGTATTGTTGATGATCCTGTCAACAGTGATCATTTTCTGAGGCTCAGTTGTCTCCTTGCCGTCTTTGTCTTTGATCGTCTTCGGTTTGTGATCCGGATCTGCAATCTCTTCCGTACCAAACTTGATCGGAATCGGCATGAACTTGTTGTATTTCAGCAACAGCTCGTTGATTCTTTGCTCTTCGAGGAATTCCGTCGAATCGTCGTCAATATGCAAAATGATTTCGGTACCCCGGTCTTTTTTGTCCGCTTTTTTCAGCGTGTACTCCGGTGAACCATCGCAGATCCAGTGAGCCGCTTCTTCATCTTCCCTGTAGGATTTCGTCAAGATCTCGACCTGGCTTGCCACCATGAACGACGAATAGAACCAAAGACCGAAGTGGCCGATGATTCCGGCGTCGTTCTTTTCGTCTTTGAACTTCTCAAGAAACTCCTCCGCTCCCGAAAAGGCGATGTCATTGATGTATTTCTTGACCTCCTCCTTCGACATACCAATTCCCTGGTCTATGATGTGAAGCTTTTTACCTTCTTTGTCAATTTTCACCTCCAAGCGGGCCGAATCAACATCGCCCTTGTACTCTCCAATGGAAGCGAGATGCTTCAACTTGAGCGTAGCATCCGTAGCGTTCGAGATCAGCTCTCTCAGGAATATCTCGTGATCGGAGTATAAAAACCTCTTGATCAGCGGAAAGATATTCTCAACATGAACATTGATTTTTCCTTTAGCCATATTTTAATTGTTTTTTTTATTGTTTTAATTCATTCTTACTCTTGCCAATCAAAAGAAATACCAAACCACTATCTATGACAAGATGACAGAACCCGCCGAATTCTTATCTTTGTTTCAGCAATGGTTCATTGAGAAACTCTCAAAGTCACCTTCGCATTAAAAAGGACTCGCAAATTAACATTGTAAAAAAATGATGTACAATTCCACAATAACGGGCATGGGATTCTTCGTGCCGGACAATGTTGTCACCAATGACGACCTGACCAAAATGATGGATACCAGTGATGAATGGATCCAGGAAAGAACAGGAATAAAGGAGAGAAGGTGGATCCCTGAAGGGAGTGATGAAACGTCTGCCACTATGGGAGCTAAAGCTGCCAAAATAGCCATTGAGCGATCAGGACTTTCAAAAGATGACATTGACTTCATTGTCTTCGCGACATTGAGTCCCGACTATTATTTCCCGGGATGCGGGGTCCAGATCCAGGAGATGCTTGAAATGAACACCATCGGCGCCCTGGACGTGAGAAATCAATGCTCGGGCTTTGTCTATGCCCTTTCTGTTGCGGATCAGTTCATCAAAACCGGCATGTACAAGAATATTCTTGTGATCGGTTCGGAATACCACTCGAATGGTCTTGACAAGACCACCCGGGGAAGAGGAGTTTCAGTCATCTTCGGAGACGGAGCCGGTGCCTGCGTGCTCTCCAGAACCGAGGATTCCAACAAAGGGATCCTGTCGTCCCATCTGCACAGCGAAGGAAAATATGCCGACAAGTTGATCGTCGCCTCACCCAGCATCAAGCACTGGGTGCCCGAAATCATCGCTGCCAAAGACGAGGACGTTTCCTACTTTCCCTACATGGACGGAACCTTCGTCTTCAAAAACGCCGTGGTCCGTTTCAGCGAGGTCATCATGGAGGCCCTTGCAGCAAACCAGGTTCGACCTGAGGACATCGATCTCTTTATACCACACCAGGCCAACCTGAGGATCTCTCAATTCATTCAGCAAAAATTCAAACTACGCGATGACCAGGTCTATAACAACATCATGAAATACGGGAATACGACTGCAGCTTCGATTATCATTGCCCTGACAGAAGCCTGGGAAAGCGGAAAAGTGAAAGAAGGAGACATTGTGGTACTGGCCGCCTTCGGCAGTGGATTCACCTGGGGCAGCGTCTTGATGCGCTGGTAAAAAATTAATGTTTGGAAGCGTAACTGTCATCCCAGTCCTTGACATGGGGCTCGCCGAGTTTGCCCTCGGTTTTCGCCACAATCATGGAAACGGTTGCATCACCTGTGACATTGACAACGGTGCGACACATGTCCAGGGGTCTGTCGACGGCAAAAATCAGCGCCAGACCTGCTTCTGGAATTCCCGCTTGTGCGAGGACGATCACCAGCATTACCATACCTGCTCCCGGAACGGCAGCCGACCCGATGCTTGCAAGGGTCGCCGTGGCAACGATACCCAGCTGAACTCCTAAACTCAGATCCATTCCAAAGGCCTGCGCAATGAACACAGCGGCTACCGCCTGGTACAAACTCGTGCCATCCATATTGATCGTAGCCCCAATGGGTAGGACAAAGCTGGACACCTCCTCTTCAACACCGAGATGCTCGTTTACCCGCTCCATGGTAACAGGAAGGGTCGCGGCACTCGAACTCGTCGAGAAAGCCAAAAGCTGGGCGGGAGAAATACCCTGTAGAAATTTCACAGGTTTCATGCCGGTAAAGGCATAAACCAAACCAATGTAAAAAGAGATCATCAGCGTCAGCCCCAGTAAAACTGTCAGGGCATACCACAACAGAGCCACAAAGAGGTCTGCGCTGGGCGACTCGGCAATTAGGGCAGCGAGCAGCGCAAACACGCCGTAGGGAGCTGCCAACATAATAAGATCAATCATCTTGAGAATTACCTCGTTGAAACTTGAGAAGAAATCCTTGACGGGCTTGGCACGCTCCTCGGGTAAAAGAATAAGCCCAACCCCGAAGAAGATCGCAAAGAAAATCACCTGTAACATGTTCTTGTTCTCCCCTGATGCCCCGATTATATTGTCCGGCACAAGGTCCACAAGGGCCTTGAGCGGGCCCTGCTGTTTTTGATTCTGCGCCTCATCCTTGTATTTCTGTGTGCTTTGGGAATAGTTTGAGACCAGCTCCGTTCTCGTTTCCTCAGTTATTGATTTGCCCGGAACAATTATGTTTACAAGAAAAAGCCCAATAGTCACGGCGATGATCGTTGTCAGCAAATAAGTGATGACAGTCTTCCCTCCCATTTTGGAGAGTTTGGAGATGTCCTTGAGGTCAGAAACCCCTGTGATCAGGGATCCCAGGATCAAGGGCACGGCAATCAACTTCAAGGCGTTGATGAAAATAGTGCCGAATGGCTTGATCCAGTCCTGAACCACTTCCTTGCCCCATGAAAAATTGACCATGAGCAATCCGAAGAGCACTCCAAGAACCATTCCGATCAATATTTTCCAATGTAGCGCCATTTTTTTCATTTCACTTTGAATTTTGAAGATTTCCCCTGGGTGATTTGAGCGGGGAAGATACTAAAATATTTTTCTCCCCAGGATGATGCGACAGGTTCAGAAACTCCAGCTCCGATTGCTTTTTCAGAAATATTTCATGAATTATTTTTCAGAATGGTTACATTTGCCAAAATTTTGATTGATGGAGAAATTGAAAGAAAGATGGGGCATTGAGTCCAATTTTCAAATTGTCATAATTTTTATCGTATTTGCCATCAACGGATCGCTTTCGATGTATCTGACAAATCCGGTCACGGACCTGATAGGCATTTCCAAAGAGACTACCAACCCATGGGTGTACTGGCCGATTCGTATTCTTGTCGTATTCGTTGTCTATCAGATCACCCTGGTGTTTGTCGGGGCCCTGTTCGGTCAAAAGAAATTCTTTTGGAACATGGAAAAGAAGATGTTGGCGCGCATGGGATTCAAGCGTTTTCTCGAGTAATTTTTCGCCTCTCGAAAAAATAGGAATAGAGCCAGGTCAGCGTGAAAGACGGGAAAAAATCCAGTCCCGGTATCGCTTCCTCCAGAAAAGAGACCACCCCGGCGATCTTGCCCGTTGTTCCCGGGTACATCCGCACCATTAGATACGCAGAGAGCGGAGCCCAAACGACATCAGCAATAGGAAAAAAAAAGGAAAGCATGCCCAGGGCATCGAAGAGAAGCCCGATCCAAAACCTGTTTTTCATGCTCAGATTCTCCATGAGCTATCCTTTATCCCAACTGTTCTTAGCACGAATGCTCTTATAGAGCTTGATCCCGAGCATGAGCACTACGGACACGCCAACAATGCCCAAAACTCCAAAGACCCAGCCCAGTGTATTCTTCAAAACAACGAGGAAGACACAGGCAAAAAGAATAATCGTCGCGACTTCGTTCCAGATTCTAAGGCCATAGGCAGAATATTTCAAATCACCCTTTTCTATTTGCTTGTACATCACGTGGCACGACCAGTGGTAAGCATAAAGCAAAAGGACAAATCCAAGTTTGATCAGCATCCAGGGAGCTTCGAGCCAAAAAGGCTGAAGCCACAGCAACCAGGCGGCGAAAAGAGATGCCAGGACAGCCGAGGGCCAGGTGATGATGTACCAAAGTCTTTTCGACATCAGCGCATACTGTTTCCGCAATATCGACCGGGCAGGCTCGTCTTTCTCATCTGCTTCCTTGTAATAGATAAACAGTCGAATGATATAGAACAGGCCGGCGAACCAGGTTGTGACAAAAATGATGTGAAGAGATTTGATATACAGGTATTCCATGCGTGCTATTTTAAGGCTGCAGCAGGTTCCAGGTCGGCGACCTCCCACTCCCTGATCCAGTTGCTCATGACCTCTACCCAGGGATCATAGTCATTCAGACAGCCAATGTGCCTGAAATCCTCGCCTCCGGCCTCGAGGAATTCCTCCTTGCCTTCCATAGCTATTTCTTCCAGGGTCTCAAGGCAATCCGACACGAACGCCGGTGTGATAACCGCCAACTTCCTTACACCTTCTTCCGCGAGTCGCTCCAATTCAAAATCTGTATAGGGCCTCAACCACGGATCCTTGAGCAACCGCGACTGGAAGGAGTCGCTGAACGTACCGGGTTTGAGCTTCATGTGCTCGGCAATGGCCTTGGTCGTCTCGAAACACTGATGCCTGTAACAGGTCTTGTGTGCTTCAGATTTTACCTGGCAACAGCTGCCGTCAATCTTGCAATGATTTCCGGTGAAATCCGATTTGTAAATATGGCGCTCCGGAATTCCGTGATAGGAGAATAGAATGTGATCATAGTCGAAACCTTTGAGCTGCTCCTCGATGTTGCGGCACATCACCTCGATATAGTCTTCTTTGTCGTAAAAGGGCTCTACCAGATCCATTTTTATCCCGGGAAAGGACTTTTCAATCACCTCTTTGGCTTTCTCGACAACCGTCTCGTAGGAGGACATGGCATAATGCGGGTACAATGGCACAAGCAGCACTTCATCCACACCCTGATCGGTTAATTCCTTGAATCCTTTTTCAATGCTCATCGATCCATAACGCATGCCAAGAGCGACGGGGAGGTCCATCAAATCGCGCAATTTCTCGGTAAATCGCTCTGAGATCACCACCAGGGGAGATCCTTCTTTCCACCAGATTTTTTTGTACGCTGCCGCGGATTTTCGGGGCCTGGTATTCAGGATGATCCCCTTTATCAGCAAGAATCGCTTCCAGTAGGCGATGTCAATCACCCTTTCATCCATTAGAAACTCATCCAAATATTTACGTACATCACTCACCTTTGTGCTGTCAGGTGAACCCAGGTTGACAAGTAATACTCCTTTTTTTGACAAAATGAACTGTTTTTAGTTAGATTTTCAAACTGTGCAAAGATACTATTTTTAGCTCTGAACTGAATTGAGCGATTCGCTTTTTCAAGCGCGATTCAATAAACTTCTATCGATATTTTTTTTATTTCTTCCGATATCTATTGGTGCGGAAAGTATATATTTTTGTCACGACTAAAAAATCAAATCGCTTGCCAACGCCTATGAACACTGTTATTTAGAAAGATTCTAATTTACGAGACAAGAGTTTTGGAGGTGATATATGTCATAGTTTTTAATTTTCCTGAAGCGTAATTTTGAACCATCTCTTCTTTGGAATATCGATTAAAAACTAAGGTGTAACGAATACCACAGGAATGACAAAAAACCCGGATTGCAAAAAGTTCTATTTGATCGGTCTTAATTACAAAAAGGCCGATGTAGAGACCAGAAGCAAGTTCAGTCTGAGCAAGGACCAACAGGAGGCCCTTTTGTCTGAAGCCAAGGACAATGGTGTCAACAGTGTTGTTGTCTTATCTACTTGCAATCGCGTTGAGATCATGGGCTTTTCCAAGCACCCCTTCCAGCTGATTTCATTATTGTGTAAATACTCCAAGGGGAACGTCGAAGAATTTGCTGAAGTATCCTATGTCTACAAGAACAGTGAGGCAGCGGAGCATGTGATTCGAATTGCAACGGGTCTGGACAGCCAGATACTCGGTGACTATGAGATCGTTGGACAACTCAAGGAAGCTTTTGGTCGGGCCAAAGAAGCAGGCACGCTCAATGCTTATCTCGAGCGACTGTTCAATACCGCCTTACACGCAAGCAAAGAAACCAAGAACAAGACAAGCATCAGCTCAGGAACAACAACTGTATCCTATGCTGCCATTCAATACATAAAAGACAAGTACAAGGAATACGACGGAAGAAGAATCCTGGTATACGGATTGGGTGACATCGGAGAAAGCACGGCGAAGAGCTGCTCGGAATACCTCAAAGGGCACGAAGTGACCGTGATCAATCGAACCGATGCCAAGGCCTTTGAATTGACCAAGAGCGTTCAGGTCAAAGCCCGCAGGCACGAAGAGCTACAGGAGGAAATTCAGAACAACGACATAGTTATAGTCGCAACAGGCGCCTCGAGTCCAACAGTGAAAGCTGAGGATGTCAAAAATGGAAAAAAGCAACTTATCATAGATCTTTCAATTCCGAGGAATGTCGATCCCGCTTTGTCCAATCAAAAAGACAAGGAAATCATCGACGTTGATGTTTTGTCTGAAAAGACGGAGCAGACCCTGGAAGAAAGAAGAAAACAGATTCCCCTGGTCGAGGAGATCATTCAAAAGCACAAAGTAGAGTTCTATGAATGGCTCTCTTTCCGCAAGAGCACTCCAGCGATCAACTCGCTTAAAAAATCCCTGGAGACGATCCAGAAGGACGCCATTACGGCCCATGCACGAAAAGCGGAACATGAAAACATGGAGCTCCTTGAAGACGTAACTTCACAAATGATCAGTAAAATAGTCTCAAAATTCGCACTTCACCTTAAAGCCGACAATTCCAAGGCGAATCAAAGCATCCGAGTGATGAAAGAGGTATTCAACCTGGAAGAGACTACTGAAGAATAGCATGAAAACCGTTATACGCATTGGAACCAGATCCAGTCAGCTGGCACTTTGGCAGGCGCATACTGTGTCTGACCAGCTCGTTCATCTCGGTCATGAAACAGAGATTGTAAAGATCGATTCCATAGGTGATGAAGTGCTGAACAAACCCCTGTATGAACTGGGTACGACCGGTGTTTTTACGAGAAACCTGGATATTGCCCTTCTCAACGGGCGGATCGACATAGCCGTGCATTCCCTGAAAGATGTCCCCACTCAACTGCCAAAGGGAATTGAACAGGCTGCTGTTCTCAAACGCGGGAACCATCAGGACATACTGGTATTAAAAAACAACGAGGAATTTTTCTCCAATCCAACCGCGACAATTGCCACCGGGAGTCAGAGAAGGAAAGCTCAATGGCTGTACAGATTTCCGAACCATACCATAACCGGACTTCGCGGTAACGTGAATACCCGGCTCAGCAAATTGAGATCGAATGACTGGGATGGAGCCATATTTGCCCTCGCAGGTCTGAAACGAATTGGAATCTTGCCCAAAGAGAATATCAAGCTCGACTGGATGCTGCCTGCACCTGCTCAAGGCGCTGTAATGATCGCGGCACTATCCGAAAACGAGGAGCTCCTGGAGATATGTGGAGAGATCAACGATCGGGAAACAGAAATTTGCACCCGCCTGGAAAGGGAATTCCTGAGGAGACTGGAAGGAGGCTGTTCCGCTCCGATAGGCGCATTGGCTCAGATCAGGGATGACCAGCTCACCTTTAAAGGGGCACTTTTCAGTCTTGACGGGAAGAGGAAGATCGAGTTCAGCAAGACCGTAGCAACATCCCATATTTCGGATTTGGCGGAATTCGCTGCCGACTACATACTCGAACGAGGAGGAAAAAAATTACTTCGCCAGATTGGGCAAGTTGAAAAGAAATATCGTGTATTTTCAACCAAACACATCTCGATCTCTCAGAGCAGCGAGCTGAACAAGGACGTGGGTATTGAAATGAGTGACTTCATAACCGTGAGACATCAGCGGATCAAGGCTGCCGACCTCAAGAAGGAAATGCCTCATGTCATCCTGACCAGTCAAAACGCAGTTGAATCACTGGTCGACAGTGCCGAGGGAAAAGATCTCAAGATCGGGAACATCTATTGTGTTGGCAGAAGGACCAAACGACTTATTGAAAAGCGCCTGGGGACGGTAACCCACTCGGCAGGCTCCGCTCGCAAACTTGCGGAATACCTGGTGGATGTTTTTGATGAACCCCAGGACTTCACTTTTTTCTGTGGAGATTTAAGAAGGGATGAGCTTCCAAGTCTGCTTGAGAAACACAAACACACCGTCCACGAGGTGGTGAGTTATTTGACCTTGATGACCCCTGATAAACTGAAGAGTTCCTACGATGGACTTTTGTTTTTCAGTCCATCAGGAATAGAGAGCTACCTTCAAAAGAACAAACCGGGAGCCGAAGTTGCATTTTGCATCGGCGGAACAACAGCGGGAGCTGCGCGCAAGGCTTTTCAGAAGGTCGTCGAAGCCAAAAGCCCTTCGGTTGAGGCAGTGCTCCAGTCAGTCAATGACCACTTTATAACAAAACAAGGATCATGAACAGAACCAGAAGATTAAGGACCACTGGTGGCATTCGAAGCTTGGTCCGGGAGAACCAATTGAAAATTGACGATCTTATTTACCCGATCTTCATTGAGGAGGGCAAGGGCATCAAAAAGGAAATCGAGTCCATGCCGGGCATATTTCGTTTTTCACTGGACATCCTACCGGAAGAATTGGATGCCGTAAAAGAACTCGGGATACGAGCCATAATTCTGTTTGGCATCCCTGATTCGAAGGACGAGATCGGATCTGAGACCTGGAACGATCAGGGTATCATTCAAAAGTCGATCCGGTTCATCAAAAAGCACTATCCTGAACTCTATGTGATCACAGATGTCTGTTTCTGCGAATACACCAGTCACGGTCATTGCGGAATCATTCACAACAATGACGTAGACAACGATGCGACACTAAAAAACCTTTCAAAGCAGGCCATATCTCATGCCCGCGCAGGTGCCGATATGGTTGCGCCATCGGGAATGATGGACGGAATGATTCGAACCCTTAGGGAATCCCTTGACAAAGAAGGCTTTTATCAGTTGCCAATCATGTCATATGCTGTAAAATACTCCTCTTCCTACTACGGTCCCTTCAGGGATGCGGCGGACTCAGCACCCAGTTTTGGTGACCGACGAACCTACCAGATGGACCCTGCCAATCGAAGGGAAGCGTTCCGTGAAGCCGACTTTGACAAGGAAGAAGGAGCAGACATTCTCATGGTAAAACCCGCTTTGTCCTACCTCGACATCATCAGGGATCTACGAAACAATTACAATATCCCGATTGCATGTTACAATGTGAGTGGCGAATATGCAATGATCAAGGCCGCAGGTGAAAAGGGCTGGATCGACGAGCAGAAAGTCATGATGGAGAGTCTGCTCTCCATGAAACGTGCCGGCGCAGACCTGATCATCACCTATTTTGCAAAAGAAGTGGCCCGATTGCTCCGGGAACAACAATAAAAAGAATCGAAATGAACCTGAAAAATTCGTCAATCCTATTTGAAAGGGGCCAGAAAAACCTCGTTGGCGCAGTAAATTCTCCGGTTAGGGCTTTCAAATCCGTCGGAGGCTCGCCCGTATTTATAGATCACGCAAAAGGAAGTCAAATTGTGGATGTGGATGGCAACCGCTACCTGGACCTTGTGCTCTCTTACGGGCCCATGATTCTTGGACATCAATACCCAAAGGTACAGGAGGCTGTTTCAAAAGCAATGAAAAAAGGATATACTTTTGGGGCCTCCACAGAAGGAGAGATCGAACTGGCTGAACTGGTCTGTGAAGCTTTTCCCGGAATGGACAAGGTTCGCTTTGTAAATTCGGGAACGGAAGCCGTTCTGAGTGCCATCCGATTGGCCCGCGCCTTTACCGGCAAGAACCAGATCATCAAATTCTCAGGTTGTTACCACGGGCATTCCGACTCGCTGCTCGTCGCTGCGGGCTCCGGCCTTGCCACCCTGAGTTTGCCCGGGAGCAAAGGCGTTCCCGAAGAGGCCGTGAAAAATACTTTGATTGCCCAGTTCAATGACATCGAAAGCGTAAAAAAGCAGATCGATTCGCACAATGACATCGCTGCCGTCATACTGGAACCCGTTGCGGGAAACATGGGTGTGGTGGTACCGGATCCCGACTTCCTTGAGGAACTAAGGCGAGTAACCCGAGAAAAAGGAATTCTCATCATTGCGGATGAAGTGATGACGGGTTTTCGATCCAAGTTCGGAGGGGCCCAGGAACTCTTGGGTTTGGAGGCCGACATCACCTGCCTCGGCAAGGTGATCGGTGGCGGATTTCCAGTCGGAGCCTACGGCGCGAGAGAGGAAATCATGCAAATGGTGGCGCCCCTGGGTGAAATGTACCAGGCAGGAACGCTCTCCGGAAATCCAATCGCCATGGCATGCGGCCTTTCAACCCTTCTTGAATTGAAGGCTTCTGATCCGTATAAAGACTTGAATGAAACCGCTTTGAAGATCAAAGACATTTTGCTCAAAGCGGCTGACAAATACAAAGTTGATCTGCAGGTGAACCATTTTGGCTCCATGATCAACGCATTTTTCACAAATCAAAAGGTAACCGATTTCACTACAGCTCAATCCAGTGACACGGAGAAGTTCAAGATCTTCTTCTGGAGCATGATGGAGAATGGGGTTTTCCTGCCTCCTTCCCAGTTCGAGGCCTGGTTCTTGTGCACAGCAATCGATGAAAATGATTTGAACGCATTTGAAAAGGCAGTTGACGCCTCTTTCAAAACCATTTCAAGCAAATTCAATTTATGACAACAATAAAAAATGATCTTTTCCTCAGGGCCCTGCGGGGTGAAACCGTTTCACGACCCCCGGTCTGGATGATGAGACAGGCAGGGAGATACCTGCCCGAGTTTATGGCCATACGAGAGAAGTACGACTTCTTCACACGCTGCCAAACACCGGAATTGGCCGCTGAGATAACGGTGCAACCCATCAGGCGCTATGGCATGGATGCCGCCATACTTTTCTCCGATATCCTGGTAGTGCCCCAGGCGATGAACATCCCATTTGAAATGAAACCGGGAGTGGGACCTTTCCTTCAAAACCCGATCAGAACCGCAGTGCAGGTCGAAAAAACTCCTGTTCCTGATGTTCATGAAACCCTGGGTTATGTTATGGATGCCATAAAACTGACCAAAGAAATGTTGGAAGACGAAATTCCACTGATTGGTTTTGCCGGATCTCCCTGGACGGTTTTCTGCTATTGTGTGCAGGGCCAGGGCTCAAAATCGTTTGACCGGGCCAAAGAATTTTGCTTCACGCAGCCCGAAGCGGCGCATATGCTGCTCCAGAAAATAACGGATACAACCATTTCCTACCTGAAGGCCAAAGTTGAGGCAGGCGTGAATGCCGTGCAAATCTTTGACTCCTGGGGAGGCATGCTCTCCCCTGTCGATTTCAGGGAGTTTTCATGGCGTTACATGGAGCAGATCATCAATGCGCTTCACGATCAGGCACCTGTGATCGCATTTGCGAAGGGGTGCTGGTTCGCTCTTGAGGAAATGGCGAATTCCAATGTATCTGCATTGGGTGTTGACTGGACGATCAGTCCGAAACTGGCACGCGAATTCACTGGTGGCAAGGTGACCTTGCAGGGGAATATGGATCCCTCACGATTGCTGTCACCTCCCAAAACGATCAAAAAAATGGTCAGGGATATGATCGATGAGTTCGGAAAAGACAAATACGTCGTAAATTTGGGCCATGGCATATTGCCGAACATCCCCGTGGATCACGCGCGGGCATTCATTGAGGCCGTAAAGGAATACGAGGCCTGACCGAACACAAGGTCCGAACCCATTAACAACAACCCTGTAATGCAGACGACGCTGATTCAGAAATACAATATCCCGGGACCCCGGTACACCAGTTACCCAACCGTCCCTTTTTGGGACAAAGAGGGAATCGCGCTTCCCGACTGGAAGGGAACTGTAAAAAGAGCCTTCCGCGAAAGCAATGACACAGAAGGGATCAGCCTTTACATACACCTGCCCTTTTGCGAAAACCTCTGTACTTTTTGCGCCTGCCACAAGCGGATAACGAAAAGACACAGCGTAGAGGAGCCGTACCTGGATACTGTTCTCAAGGAATGGGATCTTTACTGTGATCTGCTGGAAGAGCGACCGAAGATCAAAGAGATTCACCTGGGAGGAGGCACCCCAACTTTTTTCTCGGCTGAGAACCTGAAAAGACTCATCGATGGCATCTTTAAAAGAGCGGATCGTTTTGAAGACTTCGAATTCAGCTATGAGGGACACCCGAACCACACAAGTGAAAAACAGCTTCAGACCCTATACGATCTGGGGTCCAGACGCAACAGCTTTGGGATTCAGGACTACGATCCCGTGGTCCAAAAAGCCATCAACCGAATCCAAAGCTTTGAGCAGGTCAAAAAAATTCACGAGCTTTCAAGAAAAATAGGATATACTTCGATCAGTCACGACCTGGTTTTCGGACTGCCTTTTCAAACCGAATCCAGCATACGCGGCACCATTGAGAATACGGTCAAGCTGATGCCCGACAGGATTGCTTATTACAGCTATGCCCATGTTCCCTGGATCAAGGGCGTTGGCCAACGCGGCTTTGACGAAAACGACCTTCCGAAGGACCATGAGAAAAGACATTTGTACGAACTCGGCAAGCAGATGTTCTTTGACGCGGGATACGTTGAGATTGGCATGGACCATTTTGCCCTGCCAACCGATTCCCTTTACAAGGCCATGGAGTCTAAGAAGCTCCATCGGAATTTCATGGGTTACACAGCGGGCAAAACGCATCTGATGATCGGACTGGGCATGTCGTCCATAAGCGATTCCTGGTATGCATTCGCTCAAAATGAGAAGTCGGTTGAAGACTATCAGGAACGCGTCAATAGAGGTTTACTCCCGATATTTCGCGGGCATCTGCTCACCGAGACCGACCTGATCATACGACAGCACATCCTCAACCTCATGTGCCATCTCGAAACGGACTGGAAACTTGGACTCACCGAAAAGCAGCGTGAAGAAATTCTGGACAGACTCAAGGAAATGTTTGACGATGGCTTGCTCGAACAGAAGGGAAGCAAATTGAAAGTCAAGGAAAAGGGCCGGATGTTTGTCAGGAACATCTGTATGGCCTTCGATCTGAGACTCCTCGAAAACAAGCCTCAAACCCGCATCTTTTCGATGACTATCTGATCACTTTGTCTTGGACCCGTATTTCTTCATGAACTTGTCGAGCTTCGGATTGATCACAGCCCTGCAATAGCCCTGATTCTTATTGTTCAGGTAATAATTTTTGTGATAATCCTCAGCCATGTAGAACACATCCATAGGAGTCACCTCCGTGACTATGGGATCATCGTAAACCTTTTCTGCCGTCAATTGGGAAATGATTTCCTCAGCTGCGGCTTTCTGTTCTTCATTGTGATAAAAGATCGCTGACCTGTATTGGGTCCCTACATCAGCCCCCTGCCTGTTAAGGGTCGTCGGGTCGTGGGTGTAGAAAAATATGTCGAGCAGCTCCCGATAATTGATCACTGACGGGTCGTATTTGATCTGAATCGCCTCAGCATGCCCTGTAGTTCCGGTGCATACTTCCCGATAGGACGGGTTCTTAACGCTCCCACCCGTATAACCCGGATAAACGGATTCAACTCCTTTAAGCTGCTGAAAAATAGCCTCGGTGCACCAGAAGCAACCGTTTCCGAAAGTGGCAACTGCCAAATCATTGTTCATATTTTTACCTTTTTGCGCATTCACCTGAAGGACAAGGGTCAAAATGGCCAAGCCCAGGAAAACTCTTATTGATCTCATTACTTTTTTCACCTTAGGACGTCAGAAATACCCTTACATTACATCCCAGAATCGTTTTTTGACGTCTAAACATTAATCCCTGGGAATCAGCTTGTAAGGAAAGGTAACCAGACTCTCTGCCCCATTGGATCCAACGCTGGAGACACCGAAAAGATAATTGTCGATAACCAGGTTCTCCAGAACATGGCTGTTTTTCTTACCGATGTAAGTGCTGTGCTCCCATTGCGGGGAGGTCGTCTTGCGCCAATACACTTTGTACCCTGCCAATGTGGGGTCATCCGAAGCGTCCCACTGAAGCCGGGTTGAGGGTTGAACCGCGCCACCGATGCTCAAATTCTTTGGAGCCTCCGGAGCGGAAGCCAAAGCAGCCAATGTTAGCGCATTGACCGCAGTCAGGCGGGCCGCGTAGTCAAAATCCACCCATTCGATCACGTCTCCGTATTGGATGCCGTCTTCTTCCCTGAGATCCTGGTGCTGCCGGTTGTAATTCTCATGCGTCTCCATGATGCGAACACCGGTGAAACCCTCGTCGTTAAAAGGCCTGTGATGCCCTCCCCGGCCGAATCTATCCAATCTGTAGATCATGATCGCATCCAGGTTTGTCATGTACTCGTCGGTGATCCGATCTATGTAACGGGCCAATTGGCGGGAAGGACCGTCAACCTCTCCCCCGTAAAAACGCATGGCCCTTTTCTCCTTCTCTGTCAGGGTCATCGACATAGCCTCCGAAAACACCCTGAAGGTGCCATTGTCAACAACTCCGTCGATGCCGTGGATGTTTCCTATCATGTCGTTGTTGATGATCCCGATGATGTCCCAACCCTCATTTTTTGCCTTTTTAGCCAGATGCTTGCCTCCATAAAGACCCTGTTCCTCCCCCGAAAGGCCGACATAAACAATGGAGACCGGGAAATCGTATTTGCTCAGCACCCGGGCAGCTTCGATGGTACCGGCCATGCCTGAGGCGTTGTCGTTGGCTCCGGGTGAATCGGAGGTGTAGTTGTTCACATCAGAAACCCTCGAATCGATGTCGCCTGACATGATCACATAGCGATCGGGAAAGACGCTGCCTCTTTGAATGGCCACGACATTGACAATTTTGGTGTCCCGAGTTATCCGCCTGTCGTTCTTGGGTTCCACTGCCGAATGATAGAACACCTCAAGACAATTGTCACACTGGTCTGATATCCTGTCAAACTCAGATTTTATCCAGCGCCTTGCAGCGCCTATTCCGCGCTCCTCAGACACGGTGTCTGAAAGCGTGTGTCGTGTTCCGAAGTCGACCAGTTTTCTTATGTCTTTCTCAATCCTTTCTGCCGATGGCGCAGTTGAGATTTCCTGCAGCATTTCCGAAACCGGGGTTTGGGCACTTGCCAGGGAGACCCCCATCAAAAGGGTTACTATCCACGTTTTGTTCATCGTATCGATCATCTAAGTGTTTCTTGCATATTATTTGAGCTCCGGTTGAAGCTGCTCCTTCTCGAGTTCTTTCAGCTCCTTCAAAACGACCTCGAGCATGTCGTCGGTAAAGTCCAAATGAGTCACCAGGCGCAGCTTTCCCTGCCCCATAGTGATCATCAGGATGTTCTTGTCTGACATCGCCTTTAAAAATGTGGCTTCATCCACATCGTCCTCCAGGTTGAATATGACAATGTTGGTGTCTATGGGCTCCACCTTCCGCACATAGGAGCACGACTCAAGGGTCTGCCCAAGCAAGCGCGCTCTGCGATGATCCTCTGCCAGGCGATCCACATGGTTGTCCAGGGCGTAAATCCCAGCTGCTGCCAGATAACCTACCTGCCTCATGGCTCCACCGAACAACTTTCGTATTCGAATCGCCCTCCTTATGGTTTTCTCGTCAGAGAGAAGCACAGATCCGACAGGAGTGCCCAGTCCCTTTGACAAGCAAACGGATATGGTGTCAAAGACTTTTCCATAGATCTTTGGGTCTTCCCCTTTCTCTACCAGTGCATTGAACAAACGAGCCCCATCGAGATGATAGCCAAGACCGTGTTTTCGACAAACTTTCTCAATTCGCTTCAATTCGTCAAATGACCAGCAGGCGCCTCCTCCCTTGTTGGTTGTATTTTCAACAGCCACCAAACGGGTCGGTGCCTGGTGATAGTCATGTGGCGGATTGATGCTCGCTTCGACTTGGTCAGCAGTGAACATTCCCCGATGACCATCTACGAGCTTGCAGGAAACACCTGAATTGAATGAGGCCCCACCTCCCTCGTAATTGTATACATGGGCCCATTTTTCACATATCATCTGTTCCCCGGGCTGGGTGTGCAACTTAATGGCCGTTTGATTCGCCATGGTGCCGGAAGGAAAGAACAATGCGGATTCCATACCGAAAAGATTCGCAATTTTCTCCTGTAGTCTTTGGGCGGTAGGATCAGCGCCAAAGACGTCATCTCCCACCTCGGCCTGCATCATGGCCTCCAACATTCCGGGCGTAGGTCTTGTAATCGTGTCACTGATCAGGTTGATCTCTTGTCTCATAACTAATCTCTAAATCTGCTGACAAGTCGACCCAGGAACTCGAAACTGCTTTCCAGGTCAAACTTGAAGCGGTCATTTTCTTTTTTTTGCGCCAGCTGATTGATGGCCATGTCCGTAAGCTGCAGAATGCGCGCATAGCCTCCTGTTGTCGGGCAGTCTCGCAT
>Ga0272441_10007659_pt1 | contig 17470 bp, 12 predicted proteins | sample SSMProp6N_FD_193582 | JGI IMG/M metagenome (GOLD analysis project Ga0272441, IMG submission 193582) | Marine sediment archaeal communities from Little Sippewissett salt marsh, Falmouth, MA, United States - SSM-Prop-6N | ecosystem: Environmental > Aquatic > Marine > Wetlands > Sediment ...
TTGGCGGGGGGAATTCGGGGGAGGCAGCAACGGCGGTGGGGTCATGGCGGCCGGGGCATCCAGCATGTCGGTCATTGCGGGCTCCTTGCGGATACGGCCACAACGGCCTTCGCTTGGCGACCGGCTCGCTGTCTGGCTAGGTCAGAATGGTCGGGTAGTAATCGATTACCCGGCGCGAGTTCGAAATGGCGGTAGGTTCCGAAAGCAACCATCCCGAATGAACGCATGCTTGCACGCCCGTGGCAGGCCCGGTTGGCGTCAAGTGAGTACGCCAGCCTCGAAGACATGGCCCACGCCGTCGGCTGCGACCGCACCTACGTCGGCCGAATGCTGCGACTGACCAGTCTTGCGCCCGACATCATCGAGGTGATCCTGCGCGGCGACGAGCTTGACGGACTCAGCCTGGAGAAGCTGCGGACCAACCTGCCGGTGTGGTGGGATGAGCAGAGGGGAACCTACGGGATGTAGCCTATGGTTCCTGTTGAAGCATATTCTCGACCGGCCTGTATACCGTGGTCCCACCAAGTGCATGTGGCCAATCGGCGCAGGGAGGATTGTCGCGCAGCCTGGCGCGGCGGATGGCTTCATCGATCTGGTTACGCGTGATCTTGCGTGCGTCGATCCCCTTGTCGTAACCGGGAAGGTGCTGCTTCAGGCGGTTACTGCAATCCTGTGACGATGTGATGCCAGTGCCCTCCTCGAAGTGCAGCAGCAGCCAGTATTCGAACTTGGGATTGCTGAGGGCGAATCCGTAATTCTCGCGCTCTTGGGCCCATGCATGGAGCTGGGTTAGCTGTTCGTCGGTCCACTGATCCTTGTCCACTACGAGCCATGCTTCATCCGAGGGCTTCAGTCCTTCCTGACGAAGATGCTTCTTCATCCGCTTCAGAACTTGAGGCGGCGAGCTATCGTTCTTCCCCTTGAGGCAGTTGACGTGGATCACCGATTTCTCGTCATTGAAGATGGCGAAGTACTTCGGCTCGGTTTTTGCCCCCTCAACCGCAATCACGAACAGCTTGCGGTAGCGACGTTCGCCAAGGCGCCTCTGGAATCTGCCTCTCGTCGGTGGCATCAATGATCCCCCTCACTTTCCTCGGTGAGGCAGGGATTGCTCAAAGCACCCCCCAATAGAATTCGGGGAATTCCACCCAGTCGTCCCTGAAGGTAGCTCTTGCGGATATCCTTGTCGTATCGAACATCCTTGTACTCGCTGAATGACACTAGGGTCGAAGCCCCAGTGCTGTCTCTCTCAGACACCCACATCTCGTCACGACGCAGGAGTTGCTGATCCATGAGAAGAACATCGTGTGTCGTTAGCAGCAACTGGGATCTCGTGTCCTTTGAGCAACTGGCCAAATACGCCTCCAACAGTCTGCGAGTGAGCAGAGTGTGCAAGCTGCGGTCGATCTCGTCGATCACATAGACCTTTTTCGAGACTGGTGCCGACAACTCAAGAAACGCCGGGAGCAGATCGATCACGCGCTGCGAGCCATCCGATTCCTGACGCATCTCGAACTTGCTCTCCGTGCCGTCTGCCGCGGGATGATAGGTTACTAGCTTCTTCGCAACCAAATCACCATCTCTGCGGGTCAGGACAAAACATTCGTTGATCGGTCCGCCGAGCAGCCGGACAGTAACGCCCTCTTTGACATCTTCCTGGAGCTTGGTCTTCAGCGGGGCTGGCAGAGAGATGCTCTCGAACGGAATCTCTTCGCCACCCAAATGCGCAATCCCGGTGTCGAGTTGTGACAGCATCTCGTTCATGGTGGAATAGAAGGGATGCCCCTCATCGAGAAACTGCTCGAGTGGTTCGAAGCGAGAATCGGGCGCTACCAGTTCAAGGGTGTCCTTGAACCAGCTGTAGACCGGCTGAAAGTTTTCGACCTTCTGCGAGACCGAGTTGGTCAGAAAGAGCTGGTTATCGCGAGTCCCTTTGAAGGCGAACTGGAGAAACTTGTCCCTGGAGAGTGAATCATCGAAGTTGGGCTTTCCGTTACGCCGGTCATAAAGCACTTTCTCACTGCTGCTGGTGATCCTCACCAGCTTCTCTTCCTGGACGGCTTCGCGGGTCACGGCGAAGCTGAACTCGTACATGACCTCATCGATCAATAGCTCAAATCTGAATCGCGACGGCTGATCGACCTCCTTCGCGTCCAACCGAAACGGCTCGACAGAAATGAGGCTTTCGGCCTGAGTGCCCTTGACCACCAGAGACTTCGCGAAGCTCAGAGCCTTGAAGAAGTTGGTCTTGCCAGACGCGTTCCCACCGTAAACCGCCGCAATCGGCAGAACTCTAACCTTGTACTTGCTGAGCATGGGAACCCGGTACGCGTGCTGGCGTTCCCTACTGGCGACCATCGAGAAGGTGACCGGCTTGCGGAACGACATCCAGTTTTCGAGGGAGAAGCTGACTAGCATGTCATGCCTCCTAATGAGATTTTTCCTCATTGTACGGCATTCATATCGGAGGCATACGCCATAAAGCTCATTTTTGCGAGATTTTTTCTCTTTCCGCGAGTCTCTCAAGGATGGTCTCTCCGCTGCCGCAAGCTGGCCTATGAGGTGGCAGGTGAGCTTGTCACCGGTGACAACGCCTGGGCCGGCTTCGGCGGCCACCCAGCCTCACGCCGTCGAAGCAGTGCCATTGCAGTGCCAAACAGGGGCACAGGGTGTGGTCTTTGAGGGTTTGGCAGGCCCGGCGGAGCTGGGCGGGGATGTCCGGGTGCTGAGTCCGTTCAGTCTCCAGTCGGACTGCTAATCGGCCGTGCTTGCCAGGACGGTGTCGATCGTTTCGGGGAGGATCTCCAACAGCCGATCGATGTCGCCATCCATGTTGAAGCGGCCGAGCGAGAAGCGGATCTCGCCCTGGCCGATGTCGGGATCGATCTGCATGGCTTGCAGGACGTGCGAAAGCTCCATGGAGCCGCTGGTGCAGGCCGAACCGCTCGATACGCAGATGCCGGCCTCGCTCAGGGCGATGACGAGGTCCGAGCCGGGTACGCCCGGGAAGCAGACGCAGGCGGTGTTGGGCAGGCGCGGGGCGTCACGGCCGATAACGTGGCTGTTGGGAAAGCGTCTGGCGAGCTCGGTTTCGAGGCGATCTCGCAGGGCCGCGACCCGAGCGTTTACATCATCCGCCTCGTCACGGAGGATTCGGCAGGCCATCCCCAACCCGACGATGCCGGGTGCGTTGAGCGTGCCGCCGCGCCGGTCTCGCTCCTGCGAGCCGCCGATCTGGCATTTGCGGAAGGGTGTTCCGCGGCGGATCCAGAGTGCGCCCGCGCCCTTGGGGCCGTAGATCTTGTGGCCGCTGAGCGAGAGCAGCGATACGCCGAGCTCTTCGACGTTCACGGGGATCTTGCCCAGTGCGTTGACGGCATCGGTGTGGACGAGTACGCCGCGTTCGTTCGCGATCGCGCTGATTTGGCGTAGGGGGAAGACGACGCCGGTCTCGTTGTTGGCGAGCATGATCGAAATCAGCGCGGTTTCAGCACGGATCGCCGCCGCGAGCGCGTCGAGATCGAGCTTCCCGTGCCGGTCGACGCCGATTCGCGTCAGCCGGATGCCCTCGTGCTCCAGTTGTTCGGCCGTCTCGAAGATGGCGTGATGCTCGACGGCGGAGATGATCAGATGTCGCTTGTCGGGGTGCGCCTGGAGCACGCCGCGCAGGGCGGCGTTGTCGGCTTCGGTGCCCCCGCTGGTGCATACGATCTCGGACGGTTGCGCGCCGATGAGCGCAGCGACGTCGCGGCGGGCCTGCTCGACACGCATGGCGACTTGCGCCCCGAAGTAGTGGGCGCTCGACGGATTGGCGTACAACTCCTCGTATAGAGGACGCATCGCGGCGACGACGCGTTCGTCCGGGCGTGTCGTCGCGTTGTTGTCGAGGTAGGTGACGTCCGCGGTCATTCGTTGGGCGTCTCCGGGTCGAGGTCCCAATCCTCGGCCAGCTTCTCCTTGAGGTGGATGTCGCGCTCGACGTGGCCATCGCGGTAGGCGTAGTTCGCGCCGCCGTAGTGGCGCTCGTCGATGTACGCCTCGCCCTCCAGACCGGCGATGTGCTCGACCGGGATGTCGGCGCGGAAGTAGTCGTGCCGCGGGTCGTAGCTCTGGGGCTCTATCACACGCGGATTGGCGTCCATGACCAGGGGCATCTTGTAGAGCACGGAATCGAGCGAGCCCTGGGCCCAGGCGAGTTCGTACACGCGGTAGTGCCCGCTGCTGTTGGCAAACGGCTGTCCGTCCTTGCAGGTGAAGAACTTGAAGGCGCCGTCGTGGTTGCGCATGACGGGGAAATCCACCTCGAAGCTGTAGTCCTGCACGCCGTACAACGACGCATGCAGCATCTCCGCCCAGCCGTGGAGAACGGGTTGTCCGTGGCTGGATTGCGGCTCACGGGCGGTGTATTCCTTCGGAGGAAGCTGGAAGTCGGATTCATGGGCGTAGGCTGTGACGGCCTTCATGGTCTCGTTCAGCGTGGCCATGCAGACGGTCGACTTGGCCTGGGCACGGGCCCGCGACAAAGACGGTGTCAGGATGGAGATCAACAGCGAGATGATGGCCACGACGACGAGCACCTCGATCAGCGTGAACGCCATTCGGGGAGGACTCCCGAGCTGGTGGTGAGGGGGGCGTGTGGCGTGTGTCCAGGACCGGTTCATCGCTGGTTCAATCGTTGGATTGCGCATACGGAAAGCCTCTTGTGGCGGCGCAGGGACGCCTGCCCCCGCGGCGTTGCATTCTTTATAGTATACGAGACCGGACAAGTCGTCCGCTACAGTTGGTTGTGGCGGCCCTGTTTGAGACGGGTGCCGCTCGGGATGGTGTGGATGGTTGCGGCACACGGCAGCGCAGAACGGCCTGATCAGCGGGGTTTATCGGCGGAGGAGCTGCGCGCTCGACTGGACTTCGATGACGGGCGGCTTCTGAATGAATGCGAGGTCCACCGGCATCGCGTTCGCGGGCCCGGTGGGCAGCACCGCAACAAAGTCTCGTCGGCTGTTCGCTTGTGTCACGCTCCGAGCGGTTTTGTCGTCACGGCTACAGAGCGTCGATCACAACACGAGAACAGGGCGAACGCGCTGCATCGGCTGCGCGAGGCGATTGCCGTCGGGATTCGGTGCTCGCCGCCGGCTGATGTTGTCTGGCCCCCAAGTGTCCACATTCAGCGCAGCCGGCTCAAGGTGAACGAGAAGAACCCCGCGTTCTGGCATGTGGTGGCCCTCGTGCTCGACGAGATTTCCGCCAGCGAGGGGAACATGCCGGCGGTTGCAGAGAAGCTCGGCGTATCCACGTCCAGCGTCACACGTTTTCTCGCGGAGCACCCGAAGGTCTGGATGGAGGCCAACCGCATTCGCAAGGCCGCTGGGCTGCGGGCACTTCACCGCTGATGCGCGACACGCTCGATCTCGACCGTCGTTGACGTTCGGGGGGCACGTCGCTAGGGTTTCGCCAAGATGCCGATCGATGGAATTCAAGGCGGGGGCCGTTCAGCGGCGTTGCAGCACGCCGGACGCTGGGGGCTCGTCGGCGTGGTCACAATCCTGGTGGCGCTGACAGGGGTGCTACCCGCGCAGGGCTCAGAGCCGGAACCGGCGACGAGCGAGCCGGCTGCGGCTGTCGAATCGGATGCCGCCCCGGAGACGGCCCCCGCGGTCGTGTCACCGGGGGATTTCTACCGGTGCTGGGTCCTGATTCCGCCGTTGCTGACGATCGTGCTGGCGATCATCTGGCGGCAGGTGATACCGGCGCTGGTGATGGGCATTCTCGTGGCGGGTTACATGCTCGCGTACGTCGCGGCCACGCAACCTCTCGGCGGGGTGGCGGTGGGCGGCCTGACCATCGCGGTCGAGGATCTGCTGATTGTCGCGATATGCGACGTCGATCACGTCAAGATCATCGTCTTCACGCTGCTGATCGGCGGCATGGTGGGGATCATCGCGGCGAACGGCGGTACGCCGGCAATTGTGCACGGCGTGGCTCGCTGGGCGTCCAGCCGGCGACGCGGTCAGATCGCGACCTGGCTCGCGGGGCTGCTCGTGTTTTTTGACGATTACGCCAACGCGATGCTCGTGGGTCCTTCGATGCGACCCGTTTGTGATCGGCTGGGGATTAGCCGGGCGAAGCTCGCGTACCTGGTCGACTCGACCGCGGCCCCGGTCGCGTCCATCGCGCTGATCGGGACGTGGATTGGGGCTGAGATCGGGTTCATCCACGAGGGGCTGCGGGATCTCGCTGAGGTGCCGTCGTTTCTGCAGGGGGCTACGCTGGATCGGGGGCTGGCCTACGACGCCTTCCTGCACAGCATCCCGTATCGCTTCTACCCGATTCTCGCGCTGGTGATGGTGTTCCTCGTGGGATTGCTCGATCGAGATTTCGGGCCGATGCGAAAGGCGGAGAGCGATGCGTTGCAAGCCGGGAGCGGCGGCGATGCCACCTCGTCGGGTGACGCCGTCACGCGCGGGCGAGCGTGGTATGCGGGTGTCCCGATCCTGGTGCTGGTCGTCGTGACACTTAGCCTGCTTGTGGTGACCGGTTGGCTCGGCGTGCAGGCCACGGGTGGTGCCGCGGAAGGTTTCAGCCTAGTTCAGCAGATCGTCACGAGCGGGAACTCCTACGACTCGATTCTCTATGGGGCCTTGGCCGCGGTAGCCGTGGCGACCGTGATTTCGCTCGGCACGCGGGCCCTCACACTCGCCAAGACGATGGACAGCGCGGTGGCCGCGATGTCACGCATGCTGCCGACGTTCATCGTACTCGTGTTGGCCTGGACGCTGTCGGCGGCCATGCGGTCGCTGCAACTGGGGGAAGTGGCCGAGGGGATGCTCCAACGCGTGCACTTCAGCGTCCGCTGGCTGCCTGTGCTGATCTTCGCGGCTTCCTGCATCGTGTCTTTCGCAACGGGGACGTCGTGGGGGACCATGGGCATCCTGTGCCCGGCCGCCGTCACGGTCTCGGCCGGTCTCCTCAATGGCGTTGCCACCGACGAGGCTCTGCCGATCTTCTACGCTTCCATTGGCGCTGTGCTGGCCGGAGCGGTTTTCGGGGACCACTGCTCGCCGATCAGCGACACGACGGTGTTGTCATCCCTTGCGAGCGAGTGCACGCTTGAGAGGCACGTTTGGACGCAGATGCCCTACGCGTTGACGGTGGCGGCGGTGTCCGTCATCTGCGGCGATCTGCTGGGGCGTGGGCTGGGTGTGCCCGCATGGGCCGGGCTGATCATCGGCTGTGCCCTGCTGGTGGGGATTCTGCTTGTCGTCGGTCGCCGGCCGCGTGGCCATCCAGTCCGCGATGCAGGCCAGCGCACCGCTTAGAGAATCTCGATGTTCAGCACGTCGGCGAGCGGTTTGAGCGACGCGTAGAGACCTTTGAACACATCGAAGTTGAGTGATTGCTGGCCGTCGGACAAGGCGGACGTCGGATCGGGGTGCACTTCGACGAGCAAGCCATCGGCGCCGGCCGCCACCGCGGCGCGCGACATCGCCGGAACGTACTCGGCCCGTCCCGTCCCGTGGCTGGGGTCGATGATGATCGGCAAATGTGACAGCCGCTTGACGACGGGGATGATCGAGAGGTCGAGCGTGTTCCGGGTGTGATCCGCGAACGTGCGCACGCCTCGCTCGCAGAGGATGACCTGCCGGTTCCCGCCACTGACGATGTACTCAGCGGCCAGCAGCCACTCGTTGACGGTCGCCGCCATCCCGCGTTTGAGAAGCACGGGCTTGCGCGCGCGGGACAAGCGGCGCAGCAGGGCGTAGTTCTGCATATTCCGCGTGCCGACCTGTAACAGGTCGGCGACCTCCTCGACTTGGTCCGCGTGCTCGACATCGAGGACTTCGGTGACGATACCGATTCCGGTCTCTCTCTTCACCCTGCTGAGAAGCTCCAGGCCTTCGACGCCCAGCCCCTGAAAGGCGTACGGACTGGTGCGCGGCTTGAACGCACCGCCGCGCATCAGTTTGACCCCGAGGCTGCGGAGGAATCGGGCGGTGGCCATGACGGAATCCTCGTTCTCGACGGCGCACGGGCCGGCGATGATGGTGAAGCCACCGCCGATCTGCGTATCACCGACGGGGAAGATGCTGTTCTCGGGCTGTGTCTCGCGCGAGACGAGCTTGTAGCCGACGGTGACGCGGACGACGTCTTCGACACCGGGCAGCATCAGGAGCGTTTCCTGCCCCTCGGGTCCACGGTTGCCGGTGATGCCGATTGCCGTACGCGTGCCACCGGGAATGACGTGCGGCGCGTAGCCGAACTGCCGGATTTTCTCGGCAACAGCTTCGATTTGCTGGGGAGTGGCGTTGGCGTTCATCACGACGAGCATGGCGTGCTCCTCAGTCTTCTGCCGTCTGTTCGCTGGCGTCTTGGGGACGCGGGGGGCGCGGCGGACCGCGGCTCCCATCCATAGCCGTATTCTTATCACGGGTGGCCGACATGGTCGACCGCGCCGCACCCCGGCCCGCGATTCACGTGGGCGAATGCGAAACCCGTACTACTTTACGGCTAAAAACGTGGTCCTCCGTAGTCGGGGGGCCGCAGATGCTTGACCTTCTGGGGCAAGTGTTGGGCCGGTAGCACGCTGCCCTGACTGAACAGGAGATGTACCTGCCCGGGATTCTGGATGTCGCCCGGCGCCCCGATGGCCAGATCGGACAGGCCATCGTCGTTGATGTCGCCCGCGCTGAGCGACTCACCAAGCCGGTTCACCACGTTCTGGTCGGGTACCAGCTCCCAGCCTGGGAGCGTGGAAGTGCCGAGGTCGCTCAGCGAGAGTTGGCCTTCCAGCCGCTCGGCCGCGTTGCCATACAGGCCGTAGGCAGCTCCGTGGCTCGACTCCGCACCCGGCGCGCCGAGCAGTAGATCGCCCACTCGATCGCCGTCGAAGTCACGCGCGATCGCGACCGCGAAACCGAGCTCATCGCCAAGCACCACGCCATCCAGGACGGCTCCCGGATACCCCCCGGCGACGCCGACCTGTCCGAGGTCAAGGACGTCGGGCGCCTGGGGCAGGGCGGGGTTGCCGATATCGTAGATGACGTAGACACGGCCGCGCTGCGCGTCGTATCCCGGAGCCCCGATGACGAGGTCCGGGCGCCCGTCGGCATCCACGTCGCCGGCAGCGAGTGAATAGCCGGTCAGGTCGCCGATGTTCTCACCCACGAGCACGAGGCCGTTCGGATTCTCGGCTTGCCCGAGGGCACCGAGCGGGTATTCGGCTCCGCCCGGAAGCAGTTGGCTCTGCCCGAAGACGACATAGACGACACCAGCGATGATGTTGTCTCGTTCATCATGGCGCACACCGAGCGGGGCACCAATCGCGATCTCGTCGATCTCGTCGCCGTTCACGTCCGGGAGTCCGCAGATGGCATAGCCGGTCAGATCGCCGTATTCGGCTCCCACGAATCGCGCCCCGGCCAGGTAATAGGCCGGCCCTTCGGAAGGCTGGACATCGCCGCGGAACACGTATACCGATCCGAGGTCGCGGCCACCGCCGTCTTCGGCGCTGATCGCGCCGATCGCGTAGTCCTTTGACCCGTACGTATCGCCGTCCACGTCGCCGAGGGCTGCGACCCCGTAGCCCAACTGCGAGCCATAGTCGCCCCACAACTTGGCGCCCAGCGGCGGATTGAGGCCGTTCAGGTCGATCGCGGCAGTCTCGCGCAGGCCCGGGTTCAGAAGCGCCTGACCGTCGATGAAGTACGCGCGTCCGTCGGGTGGCGTGCCTTCCCCGTAGAAGCCCGGCGCGCCGATCAGAATCTCCCCGCCACACCCATCGAAGCCTACCGGTTCCAGAATCGCAATGGCCTGACCGGTGAGTGCGAGCTGTTGTTCGCCGACGATGCGGATGAGCATGTCATCGACCGTGAGATCACGTGGCCACGGAGTGCTCTCCGTCTCGCAGAAGTACACCTCACCGGACTGCACGAGATACTCCTCGCCTTCGAGGTGCCAGGCGAGTGGGTCGGCGATGAGCACGTTCCCGCCGCCCCGGCCCTCACAGGCCACGGACCGCCGGATATCGACCGCGCTGCCGAACCGGAAGTTGTCGATGCCGCCGGTGATCGTCGTGATGGCCCCGGCGTCCAGGTCTTGCGGGCTGTAGCGACCTACCAGCCGGTCGCTGATGTGCACGGGACCGACGTAGGTGAGCGCCGAACTCAGGCCGTCATCGATGATGCCGCCGATGTGATAGGCTCCGACCGCGAGATCGCTGGTATCGAGTTCATATTCCCGATCCTCGACGTCGTCCTCCGAAACCTCTGTTCGCAGCACCTGCTCCGAGTCGTCACCGTCGTAGGTCGTGTTGGTGTCCAGGAAGATCGTGATCGTGGCATCGTCGTCGACGTCCAACCCGGCCCAGGCGATGATCAGGATGTGCCCGCGCGTCACGACTTGGCCGGCTCGCGGGCTGTCGAAGGCCAATTGCGGCGCCGCGTTCACGCGGATGACGCCCGCTGCTGGTGCCGATCGCAAGACGGTGTCGGCGTCGTGCAGGTCGGCGTAGATCACGTACGTCGCCGGGGCGATATCCGGGATGGTCCACGCGATGGGGATCTGTTCCTCGATGGCCACATCGCCGGCAACGACGATCTCGTTGCCACTGTCAGCGACCTCATCCGGATCGGCGAATACGCTGACGGTCCCGTCGGCCGATGTATCACCTGCGACCACCACGTCGAACGACACCACCAGACCGGGATTCAGGCGCAGGTCGCTTTCCAAGCCATCGACGCGGATGGTGGGGGGTTCGGGTTCGGGCTCGGGTTCGGGTTCGGGCTCGGGCTCGGGTTCGGGCTCGGGTTCGGGCTCGGGCTCGGGCTGGGGTTCCGGTTTGGGCTGCGGCTCGGGTTCGGGCTCGGGTTCGGGCTCGGGCTCGGGTTCGGGTTCCGGCTCGGGCTCCGGTTCCGGTTTGCCACCGTCGCCGCCGCCTGGCGTGTCGTCAGGTGTCGGGCGACCGGAATCATCATCTGGCGGGGCGGGATCGGGATCGGTTTCGAGGGAGATGACGACGCGGATGACGTCACCGCTGACGAAATCCTGCCCGTAGAAGTAGGTGAGGATGGGGAGGGCGACGGGTGGATCGGCCTGGACGGTTGTCTCGACCAAGATGGAGTCGGCCCGGTCTGGTCCGATAACCGTCTCTTCGGCCTCTGCCGGCAACCGCTGAACAGAGAAATGCACTCGTTTCCCGCCCACGCGCATCGTCACCCGGCTTTCCGCTTCGTAGCCGGTCTGGTTGACGAGTTGCACGTGGACATCGCCAGCGTCGCGTGACGGGTAGTCGTATCCGGACGATAGGGCGCTGCCCAAACCGAGCGATCCCCAATCGACAGATCCGTTGGGAAGACCGATATCACTGGCCAGTTGGCACCCCGTCAGGGCGAGCGCCAAGCTCAGTATGCCGGTGCGGAAACGAAGCATCGTCTGCTCCTCCCATAATGACCGCTGTCAGGCGGCCATGGCGGCGATGCGAAGATTCGGCCCATGCGCCGCGGCCAGAGTCGGCAATCCAATGTCACAGTAGAGTTTAGGAGCACGGCAGGCATTCGGTCAACGCGCACAAGCCGTCATCGGCGGCGACGTTTTTCGACGGGGCCGAGGGAACTTGCCCAGCTTCAATCTCTCACCATCCGATGGTACTATTAGGACGCTAGGTGGGGCTGTGGGCGTGCTTTGGCCAGGAGAACAGGATGCCGCCATCCAGATGGGTGTTACTCGCGACGGGCTGGGCGCTGGTCGTGTGTGCTGCGCCCGCCACAGCGCAACACGCGCGCACGATCAATGACATGGTTAGTCGCCCGTCGAGCCGGGGGCCGTCGGCCTACATAGGCGGGCGCTTCACACGCGGGCGCCAAATGGACCCTCTGCGAGCTCCGCGCCAGGATGTAGCCCTGCTCGGACAGAATCGCTTCCAATTCAAAGGTACACGCCGTGTCTCGCCCTACGCAAAGAGCATGTCGGTGCTGCAGACGGGGATGCCCGGGCAGATCGGAGGCCCGATACGCATGCCGGCTTATGGCGGTGATGCTGGCGGGCAGCTAGCCGTCATCAGCGGGTTGCGCTCCGCGATGAGCATAGGGATGCCCCTGCCGGGCGTTGCGCCCGGCTACATTCCGACCGTGGATGCTTTCCGATACACGCCACACCCGAACACGACCCAATTCCATGATCTGTTCGGTCTCGTCCCGACGGAGGCGCCGCCAGAGCAGAAGGTCCGCGGCACGATGGCGGAGCGCCTTGAAGAGCGGTTGGACGAGCGTATTCGGCGGGCGGAGAAAGAAGGCGTGGCGCTGTTTCAGCAAGCCACGATCCAGTTGCGGGATCCGCGGACGGGACGCTACGAGGGCTGTCCGGATTGTGAGCGGAAGCTTGCCCGGGCCGTTCAGCAGCTCACGCTGGTACGCGACCTCGACAAGGCGTCCTTTGTGTCGCCGTTGCTGATGGCCCACGCGTACCTGGAGCAGGAGCGGCCGGGAATGGCCATCGACAGCATGCTCAGGGCCTATGAGCGAAATCCTGATCTGCTGTCGGCCGAAGGAGAGGCCATCGACGGCTACTTTGGAGATGTACAAGACGACGCTGATCGTTCGGCATTCCTCCAGGCGCAGATGCGCCGGTATGCGCGGATCGGTACGTTGAACCCGACATCGCCCGAGGCTCTGGCGATGGAGGCTTACTGCGCTTGGCGACTGAGGGACTTCATCCATGCCAGGCAAGTGGCGGAGCGCGCGAGTGAGATGGCCCGAAGCCGGGAAGATGCACGGGCAGGCCTGCTGGACTTCCTCGCGGCTCTGCAGGTTTCGCACGAGTGATGGTGTTGTCGATTATGGCCGGACCGAATGCTGACACAGCGTGTCAGCTCATTGGCGGTGCAGGTGTGTGTGACCGCCGGGTCTGACTAAGGCAGCCGTGGCCGAGAAAGGCCGGGAATGGCGGAAGAAGATAGTCTTACGACCCGACGGGCGCTGGTTGAATGGTCGCGGATGCACGGCCGCGTGGTCAGTGTCCTGGCACATACGATTCTGTTCGCAGCCTCGTGGCTGCTGGCGTTTGGCCTAGCCTACAACTTCAAAGGGTCGGCCACGCTGTCACTCCCGCAGGACCCCAGCGTGCGCTATGAGTACGACTGGTTTACCGAGTTTTTCCTGCCTCTCCTGATCCCGGTTCTGGCGATCAAGCTGACCGTGTTCGTCGTGTCGGGACTGCACCGGGCCTCGTGGCGTTACGTCAGCTTGCGCGACGTGTTCGCCGTCCTGCGGGCGAGCTGGTGGGGATTCCTGGGCATCTTCATCCTCTACTACGGCTTGCAGAACGCTCCGCTGATCGGCGTGAATATCCGCGCCTTCGACGACAAGTTCCCGGATTCCGTTTTCCTACTGGACTTCGCTGGCACCGTGGCGCTCGTTTGTGGTGCGCGGCTGGCGGTTCGCCTGTACCACGAGGAAGTGCGGCCCGCTGCCGGGCTTGTCGTGCCGAAGCTGTTGATCGTCGGCGCGGGCGATGCCGGTGAGAACGCCATGCGCGAGATCCTGCGCATGCCGGTCCTGCAGTATCGGGTGGTCGGCTTCCTCGATGATGACGCGACCAAGCAGGGCACACAGATCCACGGGATCGATGTGCTGGGGCCGATTGGCAACATCAAGGACGTTTGCGCGCAGTACGCCGTCGATGAGATTCTTATCGCCATCCCGTCTGCCACGCGTTCTCGGCTGCGGCACGTGGTCGAGCTGTGCCAGGGGACGAACCTGCGTTTCAAGACGCTTCCGGCGCTGGCCGATCTGATCGCGGGCCGTGCCACGCTCAAGGAAATCCGCGACTTCGATATCAACGATCTCCTGGGGCGGGCGCCCGTCACACTGGACGAGGAGGAGATCGGGAAGTTCATCCGGGGGCGTGTGGTGACGGTCACCGGTGCCGGCGGTTCGATCGGTGCCGAGATGTGCCGGCAGGTGGCGCGGTTTGATCCCAAGCGGTTGATTCTCGTGGAGCGTGCCGAGCCGGGTCTTTTCCCGATCGACCAGGAGCTGCGCGCGGATTATCCCGAGATCGATGTCGTCCCATACATCGCCGACATCGGTGATCGCGAGCGGACGGAGTGGATCCTGGGGCACGAGCGGCCGGACGCCATCTTCCACGCCGCCGCCCACAAGCACGTCCCGATGATGGAGCACAACGCCGGGGAAGCGATCAAGAACAACATCCAGGGCACGCGGACGGTGGCGGACGGGGCGACGAAGTGCGGGTGTGAGAAGTTTGTGATGATCTCGACGGACAAGGCGGTCAATCCGACGAGCATCATGGGCGCGAGCAAGCGCGTGGCCGAGATGTATATCCAGGGGCTCGACGCACGCTCGGACACGCAGTTTGTGACGGTGCGTTTCGGGAACGTGTTGGGTAGCAGCGGGAGCGTGATCCCGATCTTCCGTGAGCAGATCAGGAAGGGCGGGCCGGTCACGGTGACGCATCCGGAGATGGTGCGTTATTTCATGACGATCCCCGAGGCCTCGCAGCTCGTTCTGCAGGCGGCATCGATGGGGCATGGCGGGGAGATCTTCGTCCTGGACATGGGCGAACCGGTCAAGATCGTCGACCTGGCGCGCGAGATGATCACGCTTTCCGGGTTTCGGCCCGACACGGACATCAAGATCGAGTTTTCGGGCATGCGGCCCGGCGAAAAGCTGTACGAGGAGCTGGCGATCGACGGGGAGGGTGTGTCGCGCACCGCACATCCGAAGGTCGGAATCTGGCAGAACATCCCGAGTACCTGGGACGCGCTCCTGAAATCGATCGATGCGCTGGTCACTGACGCTAACAGCCTGACGCGTGAGCAGGCCCGCGAGCGATTGAAAGAAGTCGTGCCCGAGTTCTACCTCGAAACGCCGCCCCCGCAGCAGGCGGCTGCTGGGCCCGCTGAGACGTCCCTCCAGGGCGACGCGAAGATCGCGTCCGCGTAGGTTGGCGACGCCACGTTCTGAACAGCGATGTGCACGCGAAGGGGGGCTGCGATCCATCCACACGGCCATCGCAGCGAGCGCCGCGACGCGCGAGATCAATCCGGTATACTACGCCCATGCATAAACGTGTGGTCATTCTGGGTTCGACGGGCTCGATCGGCCGGTCGGCGCTGGACGTGGCGGCGGCGTTGGATCATGAAATCGAGGTCGTGGGGCTGACCGCTCGACGAAACTGGCAGTCTCTGGCGGAGCAGGCCACGCGGTTCAATGCCGATGTGGTTGCCATCGCCGACCCGGCGCACCGCGACGATCTCCAACAGGCCTGCCCTCCACAGACCCGGGTTCTGGCGGGCCCGGAGGGCCTGACCGAGCTCGTGCGGACGTGTGAGGCGGGTTTTGTTTTGTCGGCAATCGTCGGGGCCGCGGGACTGCCGGCGACGCTGGCCGCCGTCGAGCGTGGCATCGACGTCGGTCTGGCCAACAAGGAGTCGCTGGTGGTGGCGGGGGGGCTCCTCATGCCGTTGGCGGAGGAGCGAGGCTGCGAGCTGATCCCGGTGGACAGCGAGCACTCGGCGATCTTCCAGGCCCTGCACGCCGGTCGGCGGGAGGATGTCCGGCGGATTCACCTGACAGCTTCTGGCGGGCCGTTTCGGGCGTGGACACAGGAGCAGATCGCCAATGCGACGCTGGCCGATGCGCTGAGTCATCCGACTTGGTCGATGGGCCCGAAGATCACGATCGACAGCGCTACAATGATGAACAAGGCGCTGGAGATCATCGAGGCCCGGTGGCTGTTCGGGGTTTCGGCGGACCAGATTGACGTGCTGATCCACCCGGAGTCGATCATCCATTCCATGGTGGAGTTTCAGGATGGGTCGATCATCGCGCAGTTGGGTACGCCTGACATGAAGACGCCGATACAATACGCCTTGACGTATCCCCGTCGCGTGTCGGGCATCGCGGAGCCGTTGGACTGGAGCGAGGCACGCAGTCTGCGTCTCGAGCCGCCGGATTTCGAGCGGTTTCCGGCCCTTCGCCTGGGCTACGAGGCGGCCCGCGAGGGCGGCAACAGCGGCGCGGTGCTGAATGCCGCGAACGAGTCGGCGGTGGAGCGGTTCCGAGCGAGGGAGATACCGTTCGGCCAGATTGTGAGCTTGACGGAAGAGGTGTTTCGCCGCCGGCAGCCCGTCGCTGCCCCGACGTTTGAGGAACTCATGGCGAGCGATGCCTGGGCGCGAGAAGAAGTAGGCAGATGCCTCCGGAGTTATGCGGAGTGAATGGAAACCTGATGATACTTGGCTCGGTGGGCTGGTTGTCCATGGCGTACCTGATCCTCGAGGTGGTGATCGGGTTTTCGATCATCATCTTTGTCCATGAGCTGGGGCATTTCCTGGCCGCGAAGTGGATGGGCGTCCGCGTGGACCGCTTCGCCATCGGCTTCTTTTACCGGCTGGTCGGCTGGCGACGCGGGGAAGGGCTCACGTTTGGCCCGAAGCCCAACTACAAGGCCGACGAGCTGACCGAGAAGGGCTACGGCGAGACGGATTACTGCCTGAACGCGTTCCCGTTCGGCGGGTACGTGAAGATGCTTGGGGAAGACGACCTCCTGGTGAACGAGGAGACGGGGGAGATCAAGCGGAGCGAGGATCCGCGGGCGTTTCCCAACAAGCCCGTGGGACGCCGGATGATCGTGGTCTCGGCCGGCGTCGTGTTCAACATGCTCTTTGCCATCCTTCTGTACATGTTCGTCTACCTGGCGATCGGCAAGGACCTGGTGGCGCCGGTGATTGGCCTGGTGGACCCGGGGGGATCGGCCGGGTTGGCCGGCTTGCAGCCCGGCGACCGCATCCTCGCCATCGACGGTTCAACGGTCGACTCGTTTGACGATGTCATGATGTCCTGCATGCTGGCCGAAGGACCCATCCGTTTCGAGATTGAACGCGGCGGCGATCCTGTGCGGAAGGAGTTTGTCGTCGATCCTCGGACGCCGGACGGGAGGCAGGGGCTGATCGGCATTTCCCCCAGCTATAGCACGAAGCTTGCCCTGTCCGAGCCAGACTACCCCGCTCCGCCGGGGCTCGAGCCGGGAGACCGGGTGACCCACATCAATGGCGAGCCGGTGGCGAACCCGTTCGAGATGCAGGTGGCGTATGCGCGCTGTGGTGGCCAGCCCGTTGAGATGGTTGTCGAGCGCACGGATCCGGACGATCCCGGCGCGACGCGGGCCGTCACGACCACGCAGTGGCCCATTCTCCGCGTCGAGTCTGCCGCGCTTGATGCGAAGAGTGACGCCGACCTGGTGGACAGCCGCCATCTACTCGGATTCCAACGGCGTCACGTCGTGGACGTGGCGTTGCCGGGAGCACCGGGCGAGCAGGCGGGCTTGCGCTCGGGCGATGTGGTCGCCCGGTGGGGGACGGTGATCAACCCTCTGTATGAGGATATCACCGCGAGCATCGCCGCCAACGATCGCAAGCCGATTAGCATCGCCGTAGAGCGGGATGGCGAGCTTT
>Ga0272441_10007660_pt1 | contig 17465 bp, 12 predicted proteins | sample SSMProp6N_FD_193582 | JGI IMG/M metagenome (GOLD analysis project Ga0272441, IMG submission 193582) | Marine sediment archaeal communities from Little Sippewissett salt marsh, Falmouth, MA, United States - SSM-Prop-6N | ecosystem: Environmental > Aquatic > Marine > Wetlands > Sediment ...
CCCGACATCTACGCAGCCATCGTGTCGGTGATTACGGAGATCCCCAAACCGCCAGAATACTACAAGCAGCTGATCCATTCAGATTTTAAATTTGTCCATGTGACCGTGGAGGTAAACCGAACGTAATGTGTCGCCGGAAAACTTCCGGCAACTGCGAGATCAATCATTCATCCAAAGGAGGCAATCATGGCAGCCAAGAAAATTCTCATGCTGGTGGGAGATTTCGTCGAAGACTACGAGGCAATGGTCCCTTTTCAGACTCTGCAAACAATAGGCCACACGGTTCACGCGGTCTGTCCGGACAAAAAGGCGGGGGAGACGGTGCGGACCGCCATCCACGACTTTGAAGGGGACCAGACCTACAGCGAAAAGCCGGGACACAATTTCGGCCTCAACGCCACCTTTACCGAGATCAGGGCCCAAGACTACGATGCCCTGGTGATTCCCGGCGGCCGGGCCCCGGAATATATCCGGCTCAACCCCCAGGTGCTGGAAATGGTCCGTCATTTTTCCCAGGTGGGCAAACCCATTGCCGCTGTATGCCACGGCGCCCAGGTGCTGGCCGCCGCCGGCGTCCTCAAAGGAAGAAGCTGCTCGGCCTATCCGGCCGTCGGGCCGGATATCGGATGTGCTGGTGGCACATTCATAGACATCGCCGTGGACCAGGCCCACGTGGATGGCAACCTGGTCACCGCCCCGGCCTGGCCGGCCCATCCCCAGTGGCTGGCCAAGTTCCTAAAGGTGCTGGGTACGCGCATCGAATTGTAGACCGGTGGTGAGGTGTTGGAATCGATCAACACGGCCAACCGCCGGATCTGGCGGTTGGCCACGACCATTTCAAGTGCGATGAGAGGTGCACGATTTGCGTTGGTCTTAGAGTGTCGCAGGAAGAAAAACGAGCGTTCCGCGTTGAATCTGGCTAAAGTCTTTTATCTCATTACCACTCAATAGTTGTTTAGATGGAAGGTAGTAAAGTGTTTGCCGATCCTTGTAGCTGCTGCCGGCGATGCGGAAGGCAGAATTGTCTTTACGCAGCGAGTAAGGCCCTTTGTAACCGATAATAATTCTCGTTCTTATGGGCAGATCATCCCAGTCAGAAATCATCGAACCTGGTTTAATGCGGCCGGAAGGTAAAAAATAGATGGTGGTATCATGATTATACGATTTTCCGGCAAGCGACCATGCCGTGATCCCGTCCGATATGGTCTTTACCGGGCCGTTGTCTTTTAATAACGCAACCTTGCTTTCCTGGTTCAGCAATACGACCGTTTTCGCAGGTATACGGTTCCAACCGATTTTTTCGGCAATTTGAGCACCGGTGTATCGACCCCCGTTGGGGAATTGGTATACCGTGGTGTTGCTGTCATAATCTTCTCCAGCGATCACCCATGCCGTGTTGAGCTTGGAAATGATGTTCGCTTCATCAGACTGCGTATCTATGCTGCGCTGGCTATAAAACACATCAGCCAGCTGGGCGTCAGCCGTGAGTCGACCGGCATTCACATCGGGATCATAACGCCAGGACGACCCCAGTCCGGCTTTGGCACGAATAAAATTTTTAGCGCAGCGCTTGCGACCACGATGATTTTTTCTAAACCACCGGTTGGGTGTTCCATAGGCTACCTGACTGTGCGTCAGAACGGCTCGATCATCCAGGTTGTAGACGTTTTGCAGAATGTCGATCAACAGGCCTACCGATCGATACTGTTTGTCAGAGATGGGCGCGTAATGATAACCGACCAGCTCAATTCCGATCGATATTTTGCTCAGGTCCGTCTGGCCATTCCACATGCTGCGCCCAGCGTGATCGGCCACATAGGATTTGTTCATGATGCGATATGTGCGACCGTTGCGGGCAATTACATAATGGGTATGACCGCCATCGGTGCGTCGACCGTTGCGGAACCGTTTTCCTTTAGAAACCACTCTCAGGGTCGTTTTAAGTCCGAGTTCCGATGTGTGGACAACAATGTAGTTCGTTTTTTTACGTTCGACTTTTTTATATCTGGGATTCAACCGCGGGCGGTAATCGACGATGGAGCGCTGAAACGTAACGCGTTCGGTCCGGGTAGAAGCGGCTGACAAAGCGGGCAAAATAAAAAGAAAGGTGATGAAAATAGCCGCAGCAAGTGTGAACTGTTTATTGTTCCAACCCTTCCGATCTTTCATAGCGACAAATCTATCCCAATCATAAGCGTTCCGATTGGTAAATCCAAGGTTGAACGCGACAGCCTACACGTTTTTAGAAGGATACCAAAATTTTATAAATATTTCAAGCCAGTTATTTGTTGAGCGACCATCAGGCCGGTCGTTGATGTCAAAACCATTTGCCATAAATTTTCTGATACTCGCCGTTTTTACGGCTTGTCATGATCCCGATATCAAACAGCTCCTTTAACGCTTCTCCTCCTGTGTTGGGAAAAACGATCCCGTAGCGTTGATCGGCAAACATGCTTCCTACGACCTTTATCGTCGGGTCCAGTTTGGCTGCATACATCAACGGGGGGGCATCGTACACGATCGCATCCGATCGGCCCTCTTTCAAGTTGGCGAGCAGCTCGTCAAACGAACCGGTCAACACGATTTTCACGTTGTGATAGCGCAAAAAATCTTCACTGGTGGTATCTGTGATGACCCCTACTTTCTTGCCGTACAGGTCGGGCAGATCGGCAATTTCTCCGTGCTTGATGCGATCCACCGTCAACGCAGACGAGAGCGTGGCCGTCAGACCAGCAAACCAGATGATACCGACAAACATCCAGATGGCGGCGATGACCCGCCCGCCGATTTTTTTTGGGCGTTTGTCTCCGTATCCCACAGTAGACATGGTCACCACGGCCCACCAGTATGCGTCCACAATCCCTCTGGCATAGGCAGCGGGGAACCCCAGGGGGTCTTCGTCATCCCTTTCGATCCACCAGACCAGGTGGGCCACGACGGTCAAGCCCACAAAAAACAATACAATGGACAACCCAATGACCCTGAGCACGGCGTTCCCGATAGAAGTAATCTGGCCCAAGGTTTCATTTCTGACCGCGATCATCAGGCCGGATTCAAAAAACGGCTGGGAAAAGTCCACCGTTTTTTCCCGTTCCGGTGTGATGGTAATGCCGGCAAACCCCAAATCACAATTTCCTGACTCCACGGCACCCAGCAGGTCTGGGACACTGTTAAACATTACGAATTCGGGGTTCAAATTGTTTTTTTCACAGATGATACTGGCGAGATCAATGCAAAAGCCCTTGAAATCCTTGAAAACAAGGGGGGGGAATTCCTTAACGGCGATTTTAATCGGTTGAGGGGCCGTGTCGGCGGCGAAGGCGATGGGACCAAGCAGGATCACGGCGGCAACCGCAGCCAATATGAAAGCCTTGGCCGCCAATCCGATCAGGCGATTGGGTTGGTTCTTGTCGGGTTCTGTCATTTCTTGCCGATGCCGTGTTTTTTCATTTTGCGCCACAGGGTGGTGCGCTCCATTTTTAGTTCCCGGGCGGCTTTGCCGCGATGGCCGCCGGTTTTCTCCAAAGCCGCCACTATTCGCTGATGCTCCCGGCTGGTTGACGCTGCCAGGTTGTCGGCAGGGTCGGTCGCGGCGCAGGTTTGTTGATCCTGTCTGACATAATCCGGAAGGTGCTCTGGCTGGACCATGGCTTCGCGACAGATGATCAGGGCATGCTCCAGGATATTCTCCAGTTCCCGGACATTGCCCGGATAGTCGTAGTTGAGCAGGATCTGCATGGCGGATTTGGAGATGGCCGGCGGGGCCACCGCCCGGGCGGCGCATAGGCTGCGGGCGATGTGGCGGATAATCAGGGGCAGATCGCCTCTTCGCTGTCTTAACGGTGGCAACTCGATGCGCATGACGTTGAGTCGGTAAAACAGGTCCTCGCGAAACAGACCCCGGTCCACCAGGCTGTTGAGCTGTCGGTTGGTGGCCGAGATGATGCGCACGTCCACCTTGCGGGTGCGGCGGGAGCCCAACGGGTAAAACTCCCTGTCTTCGAGTACCCGCAGCAGCTTGGCCTGGAGAGAGAGCGGCAGGTCGCCGATTTCGTCCAGGAAGATGGTGCCGCCCTCGGCATCTGAGAACCGTCCCGGTTTATCCCGGTCCGCCCCGGTAAAGGCCCCTTTGGCGTAGCCGAAGATCTCCGATTCGATGAGGTTTTCCGGAATGGCGGCGCAGTTGACCTTCACCATCGGTTTGGCTGCCCGCGGGCTGGCCGAATGAATCACCTTGGCCAGCAGGTCCTTGCCGGTACCCGTGGCCCCTTCGATCAGCACGGTGGCCTGGCTGGGGGCGATGACCGCCACCATCTCGAAAATCTTTCGCATGGACGGGTCTTTGCCGATCATATCGTGGAAGGTATATTTGTTGCTGATGGCCCGGTTCAATTGATGGGCCAGGGTCATGTCGTGAAAGGTAGCCAGGCCGCCCACGATGACGTTCTTCTCATTTCTCAGGGCCATGTAGTTGGCACGGATGGGGATGGTGACACCGTCCCTGTCAGTCATACGACCCTGACGGCTGCTGCGGGTCTCCCCCGATGCGATGGATTCCTTTAACAAACAGACGTCCGGGGCCCGCTCACCGGAGAAGATCATCGCGCAGGATTGGCCCAGGACCTGATGCCGGTCGTAGCCGGAGATGGTTTCGGCCGCCCGGTTGAAAAAATTGATCAGCCCACCCCGGTTCACGGTGAAGATGCCTACATCCAGATTGTCCAGGATGATCTTTAGGCTTCTCTCCTCGTAGTGCAGCCGGTCGATGAGCTGAGTGATGGGCGAGTGGTCCTGCAAGATGGTCATGCAGCCTTCAATTTCACCCCGGCGGTTGTAAATGGGAGTGGCCATGCGCGTGATCAGGTGGCGCCGATTTTCTTCGTCGGTCACCTCCATGTCGGGATCCCGGTTACCGGCGGTGTCCGGATGGTGCATCACGCATTCGACCGTGCAGGGCACCCCGGTGAACACTTCACGGCAGTCCCGGTCGACCACCTCCAGCTCGCGCAGTCCCAAAAGGGCCTGGGCGCTGAGATTGATGGCCGTGATCCGCCGACTGCCGTCCGCCACGAATGCGCCGATGTTCAGCTCATCCATGACCTCCAGCCAATGATCGCAGCGGATACCCAGACGGTGATGGGGAGGCGTCATGGCCGTTGTCATGCCGCACCTCCGGGGAAATTTAAAACGGACGCCTCAACGGGCAGCCTGATTTCGAAGGTGGTTTCCCGGTCCGGTTGGCTGGCGGCCGTCAGGCTGCCGCCGTGCCGGTCGATAATGCCATAGGTGGTGGACAGCCCCAGGCCGATGCCGTGGCCTTCCTGCTTGGTCGTGTAAAACGGCTCGAAGAGGTGCCCCATGTCCGCTTCATGGATGCCGTGGCCGGTGTCGGTCACCCGGATGACCACGGTTTCGGGATTTTCTTCCAATGCCGCACTGAGTGTCAGTGTGCCGCCGTCGGGCATGGCATCAACGGCATTGAAGATCAGGTTGAGCAGACATTGCTGCAGCTGGTTGGCGTCACCGCTGATGTCGGGCAGACCGTCCGCGATGCGGGTGGACAGGCTGACGTTGCCCAGTTCGAGGCGGTGCCGGGCCAGCACGATGCTGCGATCCAATATCTCGTTGATCGACACCGGACCGACCGATACCGGTGAGCGACGGGAAAAGGTGAGCAGGCTGGATACGATTTTCGAGCAGCGGTCGGTCTCCGTTTCCACCAGTGTCAGGTAGCCGGCGAACTGCTTATGCTTATCCGGGGGCAGGGGGCCTTTTTTGACGGTGCGCAGCATCAGCCGGATGTAGTTGAGAATACCGGCAAGCGGGTTGTTGATCTCATGGGCCACGCTAGCGGCCAGTCGGCCCAGGGACATCATCTTGTCCTGGTGCAGCAGGCGCGCCTGATCGGACATTTCCTGTTCCAGGCGATGGATGCGCCGCAGGTCGCGAAAAAAGCAGACCCAGCCGGCGGATTCGTGTTCATCTTTCAGCACGGTTGCCGACAGTTGCACCGGCACCGGTTGTCGACGGTGATCCAGCAGACAGGTTTCGTAGAGCATCAGCCGATTGGGGCCGCCCTGTCCGGATGCGGCCAGATCTTTTTGGAAGCGGTGGTATTCCGCCTGGCTGAAAAAACGTTCCAGGGTGGCCCGATTCATCACCTCGGCGCGGTCGAGCCCCAGCATCCGCTCCATGCTGCGGTTGAAGGTGACCACCTTGCCGCTGCCGTCACAGCCGCAGATGCCATCCATGGAGCTTTCGATGAGCCGGTCCTGAAAGGCGACGGTCTCCTCCAGCTGGAGGGTGGTGCGGGTGAGCCCTTTTTCCAGGTGTCGGGTGTAGTCTTTGAGCTGCTGGCGGGTGGCGTAGCGGTGGCGGGCCCGCTCCAAGGCCACCATCATGGCCTCGGTATGAATGGGCTTGGTGATAAAGTCCGAGGCGTCCAGCTGCAGGGCGCGGATGGCGGTCTCCATCTCGCCGAAGGCGGTGGCAACGATGACCTCGGTCTCCGGAAAGCGGCGCTTGATGGTCTCCAGCACCTGGATGCCGTCCATGCCGGGCATGCGGATGTCGGTGATGACGATGCGGGGGGAGAACTGCTCGCAGCGGTCCAGCCCCTCGGCGCCGTCGGCCGCAGTTTCAACCCGGTACCCGGCGTCCGTGAGGGTCAGTGCGGTGACGTCGCGGATGTCTTGTTCATCGTCGATGATCAGGACGGGCCAGCCGTTGGCGATTGTCATGGCGATCTGCTTTCCTTGCTAAGTGGTGGTAGTCATCATATGGAATTCCCGTCGTATCGTCAATAATCCACTGTGTGGGCGCCACCCACCCCAGGACTTGACTGTTACGGAAAACTCAATTATCTATTAAAAACTGCATTGATATCGCTAACCGTTTGCCATTCTTGCTGTTTGTTTCGCCTGCTGATCCGATCACTGCTGCGCATCCATGTTAGACACCCGTCAGGGGTGTTCCCTTCCAACCGCCATTACCACAACCAATTATTGCCGGGTGCGTCGCCGGCCCGGCAACAGGGACTCAGCGACCATGAACCGCTCAATTGTTACCATTTCCCGAAACGATCGATCGATTGCTCGATCCCATTGCCAACCAACTGGCGGCCCAGGGTGTATCGCGGATTCGTTCGAATCCGGGTCAATCGGCCATGGCCGCCACACGCAGGACCTGGTGATCGTGGACAGCGGAGCGGAATCGGATGCACGAATGATCTGCTATCCTGCATTGATCAAATGTTTGTCATCAGACTCGAGGAAATGATCAAAATGGCCACAAATTCCTAAATATAGACCTAAATATCGTCAGGAAGGAACAAAATTATGAGTGCAACAAAAAAAACATACACCTATCGATCCGGGAAGAAAATTGAGCTCAATAAGAGCCTCGTCCAAATGGTTGTCCGAGCCTTGCCTGGCAGCTTGGATGATGATGCGATTGTCGACAAGCAGCAGGTATCATCTGGTTCGACGCTGATAACGACAACTTCAACAAATCTGGAATCGGTGATGCGTCGCAGCCGAACGGTCGCACCGACCCACCATGCATATTTTGAGGCACAAACCGGAGCCGCGTTTTTGATTACCGATCGGATTTTTGTAGTATTCAAAACACCGCCATCCACCGAGGCGGTCGATGAATTTGCCGGTCGCTACGGCCTCGTTAAAAAGGCGGTGTACAGTGATCGTGATTATTTATTTCAACTGACCACGCATACCGGTATGAACCCGGTTAAGCTGGTTGTGAAACTGACCGAAGACGATCCCCTGGTTGAAGTGGCCGAGCATGATCTGGACCAGCGCGTGGCCACCAGTCAATTCGCTGTTCCTTTAGATCCGCAATATGGGCGTGAATGGCACTTGCATACGGATCTGAATGATCCGGATTATGACACGCGCGCATGCTCGCAATGTGAGGGTGCATGGCGCTTGCTGGACCACTTCGGGAGTGAGAATGTAGTCGTCGCGGTTACAGATGATGGCTGCAAGCTGGACCACCATGATTTCGATTCCCCTGACAAATTTGCCGACTGGGGATATTTCCGTGGAGAACGCTTGATCACCTCGGGTGATATCGATGCTGATCCGGGTGAAATGTATCAAACCGGTTCCAATCACGGCACATCGTGTGCCGGTGTCATTGCCGGCGAAGTAGACGCTTTGCTGACAGTCGGGGCTGCGCCAGGATGCAGTCTACTCCCCATCCAGTGGGAGTCAGATGGTCCTTCTTTATATATCAGTGATTCAAAATTGCTGACCGCGTTGAGTTTCATAGCGGACAAGGTGGATGTGATGTCAAATTCATGGAGTGGGGTACCGACATTCGTACTCGCCCTTCCCGTTGTTAATCGCCTAACCGAACTTGCCCAGACCGGCGGAAGGCGAGGGAAGGGCATCGTGTTTTTATGGGCAGCCGGTAATGACAATTGTCCCATCAGCCACACGGCAGCCGTAGATGTGCCATTTACCCATGGATGGCGTGTATACAATGATGGCTCTGCGGAATGGATTGGTGTTAATACGGCGAGACAGTTTGATAGAAATTTGGTTGGAATTCCGGGAGTCATGAATATCGCGGCACTGGCAAGTACGGCGCGGCGGAGTCACTATTCCAATTATGGACCGGGGATTTCCCTATGTGCGCCCAGCAGTAATGGCCATGCTTACTATCGCATGGATGTCAGGGGATTGGGCGTTACCACGACAACCGGGCAACCGGGTGGTGTTACCCACGAATTTGGTGGTACCTCAAGTGCAACCCCTTTGGTGGCCGGCATTGCCGCCCTGATGGTTTCAGCGAATCCAGACCTGACTGCGCTGGAAATCGTTTCCATTCTCAAGCAGACGGCTTCAAAGGATCTCGATTTCCAAGCTTATCCCCGCACGCCATCCGCCGGTTTCGATCCCGATACAAGCTGGGATATATCACCCATCGCACCTTTTGATAATGGTAACTTCAGCGATGTGGGTGACGAAGACGGCACATGGAGCCCCTGGTTTGGGCACGGACGGGTCGATGCCGCTGCCGCTGTTGCGGAGGCCATGAGACGCGGTGTCAGGCCAGGTGATTTAATTTTCCAGGGCGAATCATCACCGGACAAAAGCATTCCGGATAACAATTCAAGAGGGATTAAAGACAAAATCGTTTGTGATCAAGCTTTCACACCCCGTTCCATAAAGGTTCATGTGGACATCACGCATACCTATATTGGAGATCTGCGTATCGCTTTGATTTCACCATCCGGTACCTCGGTGACGCTCCATGATCGAGCCGGCGGCAGTGCCAACGATCTATACAGCGAATTCAATATCAGTTCCACGCCTGCGCTGCTTGCTTTCTTGGACGAACCGGTTGAGGGCGCTTGGATACTTCATGTTCAGGACTTGGCGGCTCAAGACCGTGGCCGTTTAAAACGTTGGCTGCTGGAGATCAGCGGACAAACGCAATCGGCGTTCGATGTTGAGGAAGCCCCCGGAATGATCATTCCGGACAATATACCGGGTGGGATATCACGATCCCTAAATGTTGCCAATAGCGGGCATATTGACGATATTCAAGCCGAACTCGATATCACGCACACTTACATCGGCGATTTACGCGTCGAACTCGTTTCCCCCAGCGACACACATGTGTTGCTCCATAATCGCACCGGCGGTTCTGCAAACAATATCATTAAAACCTACACCGGAGAAAATACGCCGCATCTGCAGATATTACGCGGAGAGACGATTAATGGCCTCTGGAGATTAAACGTATCGGATCGTGCGGGGGCCGATCAAGGTAAGTTGAACCGTTGGGCCTTGAAACTGATGCCTTCCGCGTAAGCCCCGAAGAAGCGATAGGTTGAACTGCTTCAAGCGACACGCAGGATCAAGTGGGAGATGATTCGACGTGCATGTACCTTTATTTGTATTGACAACTTTACAAATAAGTGTCACCTTGTTACCCAGAACCCAGAACCCAGAACCCAGAACCCAGAACCTGGTTTTTCCATGTTAAATCCTCAATCCCCCATACCCTTGTACCGCCAGCTGGCCGACATCCTCATGGAGGGCATCCGTTCCGGCGACTATCCGCCGGGCGCCCGTATTCCGTCGGAGCCCCAGCTGGCCAAGGATTACGGCATCGGCCGGCCCACGGTGCGCCAGGCCATCGATGTGCTGGTGCGCCAGCGTCTGCTGTCGCGGCGGCGGGGGTCGGGAACCTATGTGCGTGCACCGGAGCAGGAGATCGATCTCTTCTCTCTGGCCGGCACCAGTTCGGCCTTTCACAAAAAGGGGATTGCCGTTGAGGTACAGCTGCTCGAAAAAACCAAGCGGATTAAAGTCCCGGCTGGCGCGGAGAACCCTTTTGTCGGCGGGGCGGCTTTTTTCTTGGCCAGGTTGAACCGGGTGGACGGGTCGCCGGTGCTGCTGGAAGAGATTTACCTGCACCCGGTGCTTTTCAAGGGCATCGAACGCATGGACCTGGCCGGACGCTCCCTGTCCCAGGTGGTTGAATCCAGTTTTTACATGCGACCGGTGGGGGGACGGCAGACCTTTCGTGTTAATTGCCTCGACCCCGAAAGGGCGGCGACCATGCACATCAGTGCCGACACACCGGTATTGGTGGTCCACCGGTTTTTGCATTTCAAACAGGCAAAAAACGCCGTTTTCTCTGTATTGTATTGCAATACCGATTATTTTGTTTTCTCTCAGCAGATTGGAGGCTTGAACCATGATTAAGCGGGGCTATTACGGCAACTTCGGCGGGGCATTTCTGCCCGAGATCCTGGTTGCCACCTTCGATGAACTGGAAGGGGTGTTCAATGAAGCCAAAAACGACCCCATCTTCTGGCAGGATTACGAACAGCTCATGTCCAGTTACTCCTGCCGTCCCACACCGATCACCGATGCCCAGAACCTGACGCGCCACTTCGGCGGGGCCCGCATTTTCATCAAGCGCGAGGACCTGAACCACACCGGTGCACACAAGGCCAACAACGTCATGGGGCAGGGCCTGCTGGTCAAACGCATGGGCAAGACGCGAGTGATCGCCGAGACCGGGGCCGGGCAGCACGGGGTGGCCACGGCCACCATGGCCGCCCGTTTCGGCTTCGACTGTACCATCTATATGGGTGAGGTGGACGTCGAGCGCCAGCGGCCAAACGTTTTCTGGATGGAGCAGCTGGGCGCCACGGTGGTGCCGGTGACCGACGGCACGCGGATTTTGAAAGACGCCATCAACGAGGCCTTCCGGGATTGGGTGACCCATATGGACACCACCCACTACGTGCTGGGCACCGCCTGCGGACCGCACCCCTTTCCGGAAATGGTTTCCTGGTTTCAGTCCATCGTCGGCAAGGAGGCCCGCCGGCAGATGCTGGAGCGGGAAGGGCGGCTGCCCTCGCGGGTGTTTGCCTGTGTGGGCGGCGGATCCAACGCCATGGGAATCTTCAGCGGATTTTTCGATGACGACGTCGAACTGGTGGGCGTGGAGGCCGCTGGCCGGGGGCTGGATTCCGGCGAACACGCCTCGCGGCTTTGCTCAGGCGACGCCAGCGTGGGCGTGGCCCAGGGGTACAAGACCTATTTTCTGCAGGACGGCGACGGCCAGATGCGTGAGACCCACTCTATTGCCGCCGGCCTGGACTACGTCGGTGTGTCTCCGATCCTGTCGGATCTGAAGGAAAAAGGACGGGTACGCTTCGAGGGGGCCACGGACCGGGAGGTGATCGAGGCGCTGCGTCTGACCATGAAAAAGGAAGGGGTGATCCCGGCTCTGGAGTCGGCGCACGCCTTTGCCCGGGCCTTCAAAGAGGCGCCGGGGATGTCACCTGACGAGATTATCCTGATCAACCAGTCCGGACGCGGAGACAAGGACATCTTCACCATCGCCGATGCCTTCGACGATCCCAAATGGAAACAATTCATCATTGCAAAGGCCAAACAATACCATGCTTGAAACTTACATTCGCTCGCGGCTGGCAAAGAAGAAGATCCTGCTGATGACCCATATCGTCATCGGCTATCCCACCCTGGAAGCCTCCATGGAGATCGTGCGCAGCATGGTGGACGCCGGGGTGGACCTGATGGAACTGCAGATTCCCTTTTCCGAGCCCATTGCCGACGGTCCGGTGATTTTAAAAGCCAACCAGGCAGCCCTGGCCAATGGGGTGACGGTGGACCAGTGCCTGGATTTCGGACGCCGTGTGGCCCGGCAGTTTCCGATTCCCTTTTTGTACATGACCTACTACAACATATTGTTCAAGCACGGCGTGGACCGGTTTGCCGACGGCATGCAGGCGGCGGGCCTGCAGGGGGCCATCGTGCCGGACCTGCCTCCGGAAGAGGCCACCGATTATTTGGACGCCATGGGCCGCAATGAATTATCTCCCATCTTCATTTACTCACCCACCACCTCTGATGCGCGCATGAACACCATTGCCCACGTGGCTGCCGGTTTTGTTTACTGCGTGGCCCGCAAGGGGGTCACCGGTGACCAGACGGACTTTTCCCAGCAGATCGGCGATTACCTGGGCCGCTGCCGGGCGGCCACGCATCTGCCCCTGGCGCTTGGTTTTGGGGTTAAAGACAAGGCCGACGTCGATTTTTTAGCCGGTAAAGTGGATATCGCCGTTATTGGCTCGCAGACGCTGCGAGTCGTCGAAAACCACGGTGTTGAAGCGATGGGTAAATTCATTCGGCAGATTGTCAACCAAAAATGACACGGGGAGTGACGATGATTTCAGCCTTTACCTTCTCCGCCATGCCCAGGCTGATATTTGGTCCGGGGACCATCGGCAGGCTTGGAGAAATCGCTGCTTCTTTCGGAAAAAACGCGCTACTGGTGACCGGGTCCGAAGCACTTGAGCGGTCCGGCCACCTTTCCCGGATGCTGGAGGATCTGAAAGCGGTCGGCATGCACGTATATCAATGCCGCATTGCCGGCGAGCCGTCCCCCGCCATGGTCGACCAGGCGGCAACTGATTTGAAGGGCAAGGGGGTCGGTGTGGTCCTGGCCGTCGGCGGCGGCAGCGTGCTGGATGCAGGCAAGGCCATTGCCGCCATGCTCAAGGAAAATGGATCGGTCATCGATTTCCTCGAAGGGGTCGGCAAACGAACCCCCTCGGGTGAATCCGTGCCTGTGGTGGCGGTGCCCACCACTTCGGGGACCGGCAGCGAGGCCACCAAGAACGCGGTCATATCCCGGGTGGGAAACGGTGGATTCAAGAAATCCCTGCGGCACGACAACTATATCCCGCGGCTGGCCATTCTGGATCCGACGCTATGTGTGTCTGCCCCGCCGTCGGTGACCGCGGCCTGCGGAATGGATGCCCTGACCCAACTGATCGAATCCTATGTCTCCGCCCAGGCCTCGCCATTGACTGACGCGCTGGCCATGGACGGCATGTGTTACCTGATCCCTGCACTTCCCGATGCCTGTGGAAATGGCGCTGCCGATATCGGCTGCCGCGGTCTCGTGGCCTACGGGGCATTTCTCTCCGGCGTCACGCTGGCCAATGCGGGATTGGGCGTGGTGCACGGCGTGGCCGGGCTCATGGGTGGCATCTTGTCCATCCCCCACGGTATCGCCTGCGCCAATCTGTTGCCCTATGCGGTGAAGGCCACCGTCGGCAATCTGACCGCTGTGCATACCCAACGCGCCGACGCCGCCATCGACAAATTCGCCCGCATCGGCAAACTATTCGGAGCCACGCATGAAAACCGCCTGGATTGCTGTCGTCATCTGGTGGACGGCCTGTACCGATGGCTCGATCAGCTGGACATCCCCCGGTTGGGGGAGTTCGGACTGACCCTTGCCCATGTCGATTTTTTGGCGCACGCGGCTTCCAATAAGAATAATCCACTGCCACTGTCCACCGTTCAGATTGGCCAGATGATTCAGGACCGGTGTTGAACGGTGGTTCAGGGGTTCAGAGGTTAAGGGTGCGCCGAAAACCTCAGCCAGAGTGAACCCAGAACGGTGAACACTGAACCTGTGAACGCTTACCAAAAACAAAAGCCCTTTTCTCTTGAAGAGGAAAGGGCTTTTGTTTTTACCTCCAGAAAAGATGAGTTCGGATGGTTAGATATGGTAATTTTAGATGCAATCGCTAAAAGTGAAGCCGGTAGCCACTGATTATACGGATACCTGTACTTGACCAGCAACCGTGACATCCAACCCGCTATTCGATGATTTCAAGAACCGTGCGTTTTTTAACCTTTGAAGAGACGGCGCCCAGAATGGTTCGCATGGCCTGGGCGGTTCGGCCTTGCTTGCCGATGACTTTCCCCAAATCCTCTTTGGCCACCGTGAGTTCTAAAACGGTGGTCTGATTTCCTTCCACTTCCGCTACAGAAACCTGCTCGGGTTTGTCCACCAGTGACCGTGCGATATAGGTGACTAATTCTTTCATCGTATTTCCCTTTCAGTGAATCTCGCCGTTGTGTTCAATTGCGTTCTCGCGCCTTTTCAATAGGGTATAAAAATCCATTCCCGTTACCATGCGGAGACCTGTTCCAATCGATTTGTCATTTTGAATCAAAGAATATGATGCAGTCAGATAAATTATATATGAGTTATAGCAAATCACAATACTAAAAAAATTCGTAAAAACTACTTTGTTAAAGAAAGTGGTTTATGAAAAATGGGGCCGTGGAAAACCGTCTTCAGCCAGGCAACGATCTGGAAAACTACCGACCCGTCGATTTCTATCGGTGGCTGGATTCTGCACACCGGTTGGTTTGCGCTTGTTTCCAGCCATCCATGGTGATAATTTGGTCCATTGCAGCAATGGCAATAGATCGTCCCCCGAGCCTGTGAACGGCTTGTCAGGGACGCGAAACTGATTGAGGTGAACCGCGTCAGACCATGAAAAACGGTTACCGATACCGGCTTTTTTTACTTTTGGGGGTTTGGATATTATTTTCCTGCAGCCCCTTCAAACCGGCGGTGATGCCGGATGCGGCGGGTGAAATTCCCGATGCCTATGCACTTTACGAAGGAGAAGCAGATTACGCCTCGCCATGGTGGGAATCCATGGGATCAGCGGAGCTGAATCGATTGATCAGTGCTGCACTGTCGGATAATTTTACACTGAAAGAGGCCTGGTTTCGGCTGCAGCAGGCCAGGTCCCTGGCCGTTCAGGCCGGGGCGGAACGCTACCCAGATCTATCGGCATCCGGTGCGATCGAATTAGACCGGCGCAGAACAGAAAACACATTCGGCAGTTCCATCGGCGAAGAGAACTATGCCCTCGGTCTGGTCAGCAACTACGAGCTGGATCTGTGGGGCCGTATCCGAAGCCAGCAGAGGGCGGCCCTGCTCACCGTGGACGCGACGCAAGCGGATCTTCAGACGGCCAGTATCACCCTGGCCGCCGAGGTGGCCGATCGCTGGGTACGGATTCTTGCCCAGCAGCGGCAGAAGCAGTTGTTGGAAAAACAACTGGCTAACAACCTGATATTCTTAGAGCTGATCGAGCTGCGTTTCAGGAAAGCCATGGTCTCCGCACTGGATGTTTACCAGCAGAAGCAGGTGGTGGAGAATGTGCGGGCGCAAATTCCGTTGGTAGAGGCCGAAACCCAGCTGTTGATACATGAACTGGCTGTACTGCTTGGCAGGCCACCCCGGGCGGATCTTGGTTTGAAACAGATGAACATGCCGGCTGTCGGGCAGCTTCCGGCGCTGGGTCTGCCTGCCGACCTGCTGGCCAATCGCCCCGATGTAAGGGCCGCCGGCATGCGCTTAAAGGCCGCCGAATGGCAGGTGGCTGCCGCCCGGGCCAACCGTCTGCCGGCGATTCGGCTCACGGCCGGTGCCCAGTATGGCCGCAGCGAGCTGGACCTGCTTTTCAATACTTGGCTGCTGAGCCTGGCCGCCAATCTGACGGCACCCATCTTTGATGGTGGTCGGCGGGCGGCAGAGGTGGATCGGACGCAGGCATTGGCCGACGAAAATCTCTGGACCTACCGCCAGGCCGTGCTGACAGCGATCAAGGAAGTGGAAGACGCCCTAGAAAGCGAAACCAGTCAGTTGGAACACATCCAGAGACTGATCGCTGTGAAGGACGCCGCCCAGAAAGGTCTCCAAGAGGCCATCGGACGTTATCGAAGCGGACTCAGTGATTATCTGCCGGTGCTCACCCAGTTGCTTGTCGTTCAAGACCTGGAACGCGATCTGATCAGCCAGCAGGCCTTACTGATCCTCTATCGCATCGGACTATACCGGGCCCTCGGAGGCGACTGGCCCGCCGACGCCGGGCCCCATTAAGCGATGGTCGGTGTTACCAATCAGGAATAATGAGACCATGATACAATCGAATGAACCGAATGACGGGACAAACTACCGAAGCCGATGGCGTCGGTTGCTGACATTTGTGCTTTGTTTGTTGATAGTTGCCGCCGGTCTTGGCCTGGCGGGGTACATTAGAAAAACTGCACCCAAGGCACAACGGCGATCTCCCGAAAGAAATATACCCCGCGTGGAGACCACGGCGCTGTACCCGGGTGACCATCAGGTTTCGGTCAGTGCCATGGGGACCGTGGTTCCCGCAAGGGAGATCACATTGAAATCAAGGGTGTCTGGACAGGTTCAATCGGTTCATCCCGAATTCGTGGCGGGTGGGATCGTTGTCAGCGGCCAGCGCATGATAAAAATCGATCCACAGGATTACCGATTGGCACTGGCACGAAAAGAGAGCCAAGTGATCAATTCCCAATACGAACTCAAGGTGGAGTTGGGTTTTCAGGATGTTGCTCGCAGGGAGTGGTCCCTGCTGAACAAAGGGACGGCGACAGATGCGGCCGATGAGGAGCTGGCGCTGCGAAAACCCCACTTGGCCAAAGCACGATCCGACCTAGCGGCCGCGCAGGCGGAGCTTGAACAGGCCAAACTCAATCTCTCGCGAACCAATATCAAGGCACCGTTCAATGCCATTATCCGGACAACCTACGTAGAAAGCGGTTCCCAGGTCTCCACTCAGGATGCGTTGGCCGACCTGGTGGGTACCGATGCCTACTGGATACGCGTTTCCTTACCGGTAGAACGCCTGCGGTGGATTCGCATACCGTCCAACCGATCCGAGACCGGAGCGCCGGCAGTGGTCCATTATCGCGGGTACAAGCGCAGCGGCCGTGTCATTCGGCTGCTGGGAGACCTCGAACCCCAAGGTCGTATGGCCCGTATCATGGTGTCGGTTGAGGATCCACTGGGGCGTGGTGACCGGGATCCGGGCCAACCGCTGCTGATTGGTGAGTATGTTCGGGTGGACGTCCAGGGTGAAACGCTCGCCGATGTCTACCGGATCCCACGACGTGCCCTGCGCGACAATGACACCATCTGGCTGGTCGCCGCCGACGAAACCCTGCAGATCAAGCATGTGGTCACCGTCTGGAGTGATGATCGCCACATATTGATCCACGACCGCATCACACCAGGCGACCGTTTGGTGGTCTCGGATCTGGCCG